>Ga0209707_1000440_pt1 | contig 25366 bp, 21 predicted proteins | sample EN4Hudsemesocosm_FD_184630 | JGI IMG/M metagenome (GOLD analysis project Ga0209707, IMG submission 184630) | Methane-oxidizing microbial communities from mesocosms in the Hudson Canyon - EN4B Hudson Canyon (SPAdes) (version 2) | ecosystem: Environmental > Aquatic > Marine > Cold seeps | place... | reverse complement strand
ATAACATTTCTTGCTGACGATTTAAACTTTTTTGATATCGACGGAAGGACATTTTATTGGGAAAAACAAGGTTTAGTAGTGCTATTATTATACCTTAGCTAGGCTGGATACTTTCACAGCCTCTAAAATCTGCGCCCCCGCACCTAACTTGACGCAGCCCAAACCTTCGCTTGCTGTTCATTCAATTCCGCTGTTGCTGTTGCTTTACCCTTTAACAAACACGCCCATTGATATTTACGAATAAAAGCACATAACTCTTTATCATCAAATCGAGGAACATTAGTCAGCCAACTTTTCAAATAACCCCAAGCCATTGCCAGACCACCAACCACATAAGGTTTTTTCGACATTCTAAAAACAGCAGAAGCCAGCATATAAATAAAACCCGTCCCCATAAAATATTGGCCAAAACCATGACGGATACGACCCGTAATTATATTTTGTTGACTTGAACCCATCGGTCTTAAATGTGTAAAGCGGATATCAGGCTCATCCCAGCTCATGGCAATCCAGCCTAATTGACGACAGCGATGTCCATCAATACCATCCCACATCACTTGGCGAACAAAACCACCAATCGCTTCAAAACATTCACGCCGATAAAATTTAGAAGCCCCAATCGCATTTTCATCGCCACAACCTTCACTAATAAGATTTCCAGTCAACTTATCAATGAAATAAGGCTTACCACTACAGTTACCTAAACGTGGATTTTCCTGCATACGATTAATTAATGTCTCAAAATAGCGAGGTGGCATAATCAAATCTAAATCTAACTTACACAAAAAACCAAATTGCTGTAACTCAACCGTATCTAATCCAGCATAAAAGGCCTCAATAACCCCCGGCCCTACACTACGATGCCCTCTATTTTCCCGCGTAACAATACGAATAAAATCATACCTATTAGCATAGTCAGCCAATATTTTTGGCGTATCATCTGTAGAACCATCATCAACAATAACCCATAACTCAGGCAAAACCGACTGAGTTACAACACTATCAAGCGTATTTTTTACATATTCCGCCTCATTCCGACAAGGTGAAATAATTACATAATTAGATGCCATGCTTACCTCAAGAAAACAATTAACCTAAACAACTACAATCTTCCATCAACACTTTCAGCTGAAAAAAGATATTTAATATCATATAAAACATGATTTGGTTTACCTAGTGCTCTTACACCATCCAAGCCCATTTCTTTAAACTGGTAATGTGATACGGCGACTATAATAGCATCATAGGTTCCGATTTCAGGTTCCTCTACCAAATCAAGATTATATAAAGATTTAGCTTCCTCTTTATCCACCCAAGGGTCAAAGATATCAATATTGGCATTGTAAGTATCACTAAGTTCATCAACCATTTCAACAACACGCGTATTTCTTAAATCAGGGCAATTCTCTTTAAATGTCAAGCCTAACATGAGAATTTTGGCATCAACAATATTAACCTTTTTACTAGCCATTAATTTTGCTACTTCACTGACAACAAAATGCCCCATATTGTCATTGATTCGGCGGCCTGCCGAAATAAGCTGTGGATGGTAACCTAGTGCCTCTGCCTTATGAACAAGGTAGTACGGATCAACACCAATACAGTGCCCCCCGACTAACCCAGGACGAAATGGTAAAAAGTTCCACTTAGTACCAGCCGCAATAAGCACTTCCTCAGTATCAATTCCGACACGATTAAAAATTAACGCCAACTCATTAACTAAAGCAATATTAATATCGCGCTGTGTGTTTTCAATAACTTTTGCCGCTTCAGCTACTTTGATACTACTCGCTTTATGCGTACCCGCTGTAATAATAGTTTGATATAACTCATCGACTACTGTTGCAATTTCAGGTGTCGAACCTGATGTTACCTTAAGAATTGTTGTCAGTGTTCGCTCTTTATCACCAGGGTTAATTCGCTCTGGACTGTAGCCACAATAAAAATCTATATTAAATTTCAACCCAGAAATTTTCTCCAGCAATGGCACACAAATCTCTTCCGTTGCACCAGGGTAAACTGTTGATTCATAAATTACGATATCTCCCTTTTTCAAGTACCGAGCCACTAGCTCAGTAGCAGAAACAACAGGCGATAAATCAGGCGTTTTACTTGCATCAATCGGCGTAGGAACAGTGACGATAAAAACATTAGAATCAGCTATAAACGAGACATCTGCTGTGCATGTTAGTAAATTGGCAGAAACCAGTTCTTCAGGCGTTGTTTCAAGAGTTGAATCGACACCAGAATTTAACTCTGCAACACGCGCTGTATTAATATCAAAACCTATCGTTGTAAATTTTTTACCAAATTCAACCGCCAATGGTAAACCAACATAGCCCAAACCAATAATTGCTATTTTTTTCATCCTAAACCCTTATTTAAATTTTCGATTTGTACATCCCATTTATCAGAATCAAAACTCATAACCCACCCCCGTAATTTCGTTAACTCAGAAGCGAATAATTTTGTTATTTCGATTTCGATTTCGATTGTTTCTACCGCTGTCATTATACTAATCCCAATAGGTTTATACATAGGCATCGTGATACTGCTCAAAGCAGTTTACATGCTCCTAGCAGAAATCTTGATAACCACAAAATACCCAATTAAGGCTTGTGTCCACTTTTGACTAGGCAACCATGCGGGGGTGACGCATTTTTGTTAAAATACTTTTAATCGACTACTTACCCGAAATTAAGCATACGACATCAATATTTATCATACTCATCAGGGTGAATGTAAGGTTTTAAAGGGCTAAAAAAATTAGTCCAAATATCTTTCCATTGAGATTCAGAAACAGAAGCCTTAAAGCTAGATGCCAATAACCGACGCAATATTGATATCCCCCAACCTAATGTCCATAAAACATTAGCCATCAACAAACCAAACCGCCCATAAACCTGATAAAAAAAACGTGTTCTCGATTCATAATAATATCGCGGTAAACGCTTACGCAGTTTTGTTTGTGATTTCACCGGCGAACTACCACCACGCAAATGCACCACATGTGCATCCGGTATATTTAACACTTTCCAACCTGACTGCTGTGCATAATACGCAAAAGCCACATCCTCAAAATACATAAAATAGCCATCATCCATCAAGCCAACATCTTTAAATACCTCTGCCCGCACCAAGACACAAGCAAAACTAGTCCAATCATAAAAACCAAGCTGATTAGAAACGGCATAAGGAACATTATATGTCTTCAATAAGCCTGTAATTAATCCCGTATTTGCCGAACCAATTAACTGACTGATAGGTGTATGAAAACGGAAACAACTCTCTTGCGGTGTCGCATCGGGCCACTCTAAACGTGGACTAACCAAGCCCACCTCTGAATGTTCAACAGCCGTGCCCAGCATTAAAGCAATCGCCCCTTTCCTTACCAAAGTATCACTATTCAATAACAAATAATACTCTGCATTAACGGCTGAAATGCCTGTATTATTCCCCCCTGAAAACCCCGAGTTTTCAGTTGACGCAATCAACATTACCAAATCTCCTACCGCTTTCTCATCAATCCATTGCTGAATAAACAACAAAGAATCATCCTGAGAAAAATTATCCACCACGACAACCTTTGCATTAATTCCCTGCATCTCAGGCAATAAAGACTCAAGACAATCAATAATCATTTCAGGTGTCTTGTAATTGATGATAACAACAGCTAATTGGTAATTCATTTATATCCTATTTCTTCGCGCCAGAGACATTAAAAACGAAATCCGACATATCATTATATCGAAAATACTGGTTTTCGATTAAGCTTGTGCCCACGCTTGACTTGGTAGATTTCGGGGGGGGGGCGGGGGACGATAATAACAATGATTATTTATTGGGATTACTATTACTATTACTATTACTTGTTAAATTGAAAGAGCAAACCACGCAATAAAAAACACCCTACTTTCAACTACAAAAGCTTAATAAACTCAGGCGATAATCCTGTTGCCTGTGAAATAACATCAATATTCACGCCTAAATTCAACATATTCAGTGCAATTTCTTTTTTCCTTCCACTTTCCCTTGTTCTAAGCCCTGCTCTAACCCTGTTTTTAACGCATACTCAACCGAATTCTTCTGAATATAAATCAAATCTTTTTTACGGTGCTGTAAATCAAGCTCTTGTTCTGTAAAATTCGCCTCATTCGCAATTTCAAAGGCATGGATTTGTTCCTTGCTGACATTGCTGGGTACACAATCTAGCTGACCTGCATTTTTTATAAAATATATCCACCTATCTTGAATACTATTTAACTCGGCTTCAGTTTTATTAAATTTGGGAAGTTCGATAAAGATTAATTCTATATCATCACTGTATTCAATAAATTCTTTCTTTTCTAATAACTTAAATTGGCTAATAACATCACCTTGATCAGGAAATAAATTAAAATCTGTAATCGTTAAGGCGATAACTGGATTTAACCGATGGAAGTCATCGCCTTTTTTAAGCTGGGCTGAGTATTTTTTAGCCGCATTATAAAGCACGCGTTTTTCAAAACCCTTGTGGTTAAGCACTTGCATTTCAATAATGACCTCACTGCCATTATCAAGCTGTGCTTTAACATCAACAAAAGTATCTTTCATGCCTTTCAGCATCGGAATATTGTAGGGATCTACAATATCTAATGATTTAATAAGGCAATGATTTTCAAAAGGAATTACAGAGTTTAAAAAAATCGATTAATATATCTTTTGATTCTTCACTACCAAATACTTTTTTAAAAGCAAAGTCTGTTTTTACATCTAAAAAATTCATCCATACCTCAGATACTTTAATGGGTTTTACTACGCAACAAAAAGCGTTGCTTCTTTTTACCCATCCTACAAAATAATGTTAATAACCACAACCAATGCTTATCTTCATTTTCTATATTAATCCCTCAACCTAACTTCCTTACAAGGCACACCAACAGCCACAGTATTACTCGATACACTTTTGGTCACAACGCTATTCGCACCAACAACACAGCCTTGATGCAAAACAACCCCCTTCAAAACCACAGAACCACGCGCAACCCAACAATCATCTTCTATTACAATAGCCCCCATAGAATGCCCTTGCGTTCTAATCAACTCACCCGCATTAATCGAATGATTTGCATCACGAATACTACAATACTCTCCGACCAAACAATCATCACCCAGCGTTATTTTACTATGCGCGACTAAGACAGACCCCTGATTAATTCGTACATGATCGCCTAATTCAATCAGCCCATCACCTTCGGTTTCTAACACAACACCTTTACCAAAACGGCAGTGCTCTCCCCATATGATATTTCCTGTGCCAATAATTTGTATCGCACCATCAAACTGTGTACTCACAGGAATAGAGAATTTAACCTGACTCTGTGCCTTTGCTAAATACCATAAACGCTTAAATAATTTTGAAAACGGTGCCGTGATACGAAAAAAAACACTTAAAACCAAACTCGATAACTTAACAAGCTTCAGTAAAACTTTTCTCATGCCTCACCTGAAAATCGTTGAATACTAGAATCTAAATCATCTAAAAACAAACAAGCAAATAACTCAATACTCATCGCCGCCCCTAAAAAAGCAGAAGCATCAATTTCACCCGCCTGATGTTTATCCCACGCCTCCTCTAATGCATCCATAGGTAGTACATTCCTATCATAAGCACGCTCGCTAAATAACACCGAAAAAACATAATCCTTTAGTTCAAATCGAAACCACTCAGAAAATTGACTTGGCGAATCATTGCCCAGCAAATCGGGCAATGGCAAATACTTCCGCGCTCCCTTATAACCCTTCTGCGCAGCTAATGAAGCCCAGCTTAAAGCATAAGGAACTGTCGTCGGTAAACACGTTCTTTGCCATGCAACAGCGGCAACATCGGGTGCAAACTCTTTTAATACTTGTAAATATAAACGATGCCGCTTACGCCAAGCATGAGGCACACAATTAATCGCCGTAATTAAATCCACATCCATAAAAGGCTGCTTCACCGCAAACTGCGTTCTAAATATTTCCGTCCCACCTGTGGTCACACGCCTAACTCGATTATCCATTAAAAAAGACATCGCCGAATCCATACTGGTTTCACTCTGATACTGCGCATAAACATCAGAAAACAAGTCTTTAGATTCCTCTACCATCACACTTAAAGAATCACTGTGTAAGTGCTTAAGCGCCCCATTTAACCGCCAAGACCAAAGTTTATTTGTCACATCCTTTTGATCAATTTTATTAAGCCACATCGGCTTAATAAAATTCCCACCTAAAATCGCATCCCCAGCAAAACCATCTAATAAAGTCAAGTTACCGTCTTCTGCTAAGCGATTAACATAAGGCAGTACATGAAAATTAACCACAGGTAACTGCCCCTCAGTAATCCACACACCTTTATCCGCATACTGCTGTAAATAATCACCTGAAAACTCAAAAAAATCATGCTGACATTGAATTTTTTCAGCCGTTTTCTTTGCGTAAATTAAATCACGACAATCAGCCACCCCCCAAGTATAAGCATGTACTGATTTATATTGATTTGCCAAACCTAAAATAAACCGAGAGTCCAAACCGCCACTTAAAGGTACCGTTGCTGTCTCACAGCTCGCTGTTGCACGTTGTACCGATTGGCTTAAAGCCTCACCGATAGACTCAATAGCAGTTTTTTTATTAATCGAAAAATCTTGTTGATACCGATACTGCCAATATTGATGCTGTTTTTTTCCATTAGCACTCAGTTCAAGCACACTACCCGCTGCCAAAGTTTCCACACCCGCCAACAAAGTTTGATTACCCACCAATTCACCAATTGATAGCATCATCGCGACAGCCGCTTTATCTAATTCTGGCTTAACCGGTAAAGCTGCCAACAAAGCTTTAATTTGCGTGGCAAATAAAATAGCGTCTTTATAAGCAACAACATACAAAGGATGGCGAGCGAAATGATCATTAACAATTAAAAAGCGTTGCTGAGCCACATCCATTTGCGCCCAAATAAACCCACCCCGTAATAAAGCAATTTGGGCATCACCCATTGTATCTAAACGCGGCATAGCACAACCAGACTCAAACTCACCCACTAAGCCAATTTTACTATCATCACACTCATAAACACTTTGTTTATCAGACGGCTGACTGATAACACCTAAGCCAGCCCAAGGCTCTTGATAGGATGCCTTGGTACCAGAAACAACATAACTAGCATCTAACATAGTTACTAAGGTTTCGGAAGGTAACTGCTTTTTTAAATCAAAATAACCTACAATAACAGACACTTAAAATCCCCCTAGCTTTTATTATTTATATTCAATCAACTTACTTTTCTTACCCAAAACATGATTAAGCAAATACTTAACCTGTCCGACCGCTTGAGGGAATTTTACTAACACACAAAAATAACCATAAACCCAGCCCTCTTTTTTAGCAATCCGCGCCACCTGTAACGGATACATGAAAAATAGCCATAAAAAGCTAGGCTGCAAAAAACTTAACAAAACAATAGTCGTTGGTAGCAATATTCCCCAGCCAAAAATTCTAACATTATGCTTACGCCAATAATGCTCAGAAAACTTTCGATTTTTCCAGTACACCTCAGCAAAGGCATGCCCTGTTCTTAGTGCGCGCTTATACCACTGAGAAATACGATGTAAATCTGAATCATGCCAAGTCATATCCGCAGAAATACTTAAAATTTTCCACCCTGAACGCCGTAAGCGTAAACACAAATCAGGCTCTTCACCCGCAATTAACGACGCATCATAACCTTGCATTTCTTTTAACGCCTGAACAGACATCAATGCATCACCACCACAGGTATCAGTATAGCCTACTGGTACCTGCCAGTCTTTATCCGCTTGATGGTTATAAACAGAAGCCTCAGGAAAACGCTCTTTTCGTCGTCCAAAAACAACAGCTAGTTTATCTTGTTGATTAACACTAAGAAAAGAATCTAATGCCTGCTTGAACCAGCCTTCTATAAACTCACAATCACCATCGACAAATTGCACATACTCAATATCTGGGTAACAAGCTAATAAATGATTAAAGCCAGCATTTCTCGCTCTAGCTGCTGTAAAATGCTGGCTCATATTAAGGTCAATCACATTAACACCAATACTTTTAGCAAAATCAACACTGCCATCCGAAGATCCAGAATCTACATAAACAATAGAACTGATCAAATGAACAACAGAGTTCAAACATTTTTTCAGGCGTTCTCCCTCATTGCGTCCAATCACCACAACGCCTAAATTTTTCTTATCCACTCGCTTTCCTACAATGATGGTAAACATATTCTATATGTTAATATAAAAACATAAACTATAAAAAACAAATTCATTAGTCTTTATAGTAACCCCAATAAATAACGCCTATTATTAAGTATTTGTGGCAGCACACACGTTATCTTTTCCACCCGTCAATCCTATGCAAAATGACGGGGTTCGCGAAAAATATTAGTATAATTATGTAGTTGAGTTTAAGCGTAAATTTATTGAAATTAGTATTGGATTTATCCGTTGGCTAATTGCTGCTTTGTCGCCATCCATTAGCCAGAATTTACATTTAACAATACATTACCACTTACCAACACTTCATTTAACACCCTGTACCAAAGTACAATAACGACTAATATTCGTTATTGCTATAATCACATAAAAATCATTTTACTCACCCCGAGGAAAAGTCATGAAACTTAAATTAATCCCCCTACTTTTAGGTCTTGGTATAACGACCAGCCTTTCAGCCGCCACAGAGCGCATGTGTTTTGGACAGCTTCCTATAGAAACCACCACAGACCTAGCTGCAAAAATAACAATTGCAGAAAATGACTTTTTTGCTAACGAAAAATGCAACCGCTTCTTCTCCTATTATGAAAAGCACGTAGATTTTACACAAGCTGAATGCGAAACAAATAAAGACCAATTGTCTTTAGATAAAGGATACGCACCTTTTGGTGTTTTTTTACGTGGCACCAATTCAACAGGTAAGGATAATATCGCATCCTACGATTGGGAAATTAAAAATATTGCTACAAATGAAGTTTTAACTACTTATAATGCATTTAATGCCTCTTATGTATTTGATGAACCAGGTGAGTACAGTGCCACACTGACCATTACAGATAAAGACGGCAGCACAAGTACTGACACTAAAAATATTACTGTTTGGGCGCGTGATGGTAAAGATTACTTTGTGGATAGTGCAATCGGTGATGATAGGTATAACGGTTTATCCCAAACAGCCGATAATACCTGCGATGCCAATACTGCAGCAATAGATTCATGCTCTGGTCCTTGGAAAACGGCGACTAGAGCGCTCGGTGAAATGAGCCCTTATAGCGTAGAAAATTACCCTAATGGCGAATACACCGCTGATGAAATCTGCTTACAAAAAGAAACAACTGATATTACAAGATACAAACAGGGGAACTTTAAAGTTTTTAGAAGTAGCACTTTCCTAGAGTCAGATGCACTTAAAGACAATGATGGCAATTTCTTACCTACCACTCCTACAGAAATATGTACGCAACAAGTGACTAAAAGAAAAACCATTTTAAGGCCTGGTGATCAAGTACTATTTAATAGAGGACAATCATTTAAACTTGAAACTGCAATTAACACTATCCGTAGCTACCAAGCTAAGAATAATGGTATTACTTATAATTATGAACGCTTAGAGACATTACCTTTAGCCCAAACTGGACACTGGTCTAAAGCCACTGGCGTTCATTTTGGTGCTTATGGTTCTGGCCAAGCCCCTAACATTAAAAATACAGGCAAATCCTCTACGACAGCAATACACCTTAAAGGTGTTGGAATGTTTAACCTAAGCCTAAGTAATTTGGATTTCAATCTAAACTCAAACACGCCATCTCCTTTTGGTACTCGCGCATCATTAGCAGGCATTCTGGGCAAACCTATAAATATAGTTTTTAAAAATATTAGTGTAAAAGAGATGAATCAAGGCATTATCTCCTCCGCATCTATAGCTCAAGGACTTTTCATAGTTGATTCAATTTTTTACGACTCCGCAGCCACGCAAATTTTCACTAGTAATAGCTATGAAAATGTTGCACTTATCAATAATTCTTTAGACTATTCTGCTAACCACCTAATTTATAGCAGCATTTCACATGGACTTATTTATAACAACACATTAAGCCGTCCTGCGTTTGGGCGAACTGCTTATAGATTATCGGGCGGGACATTTTCTAAGCCGAATAACTACACATGGATTTCAGAAAATAAAATATCAGGCTGGATAGATCCACGCACCTCTGCTGAATTTGGCTCAGCCTTTAACAATGGTAAACGTTATAACTATGCCCTACTTAATATCTCACCTAACAGCTCAAAAGATAAAGCCATTCACGATATTGTTTTTACCCGAAATACAATTTCAGATGCAGAAACCTTTCTTAACGTCGGCGTAGGAGAAAACATATTCATCCAGCATAATACATTTCAAACAGCCGATACTTCACCTGCCCAAAGAGTATCTTTAAACGTAAATTTTTCTCAACGGCCTTTAAAAAATATTCTTATAAAGAATAATAAATTTATTGATACAGGCATACCAACCCAAACAAGTAGCTCTAGTTTTATTAAACTAGCAAATTACTATCAAAAAAAATGTACCGACCAATTTAATAATGAAAAAATAAATATTACAAATAATACATTTTATACTTTACATGATTCAAAAAGAATCTTAATGTTTTCTTCACTCAAACAAGGCAATAATCTATTAGGTACCGCCTTACCTAACCTGACACTAGGGCAAGCTGAAGAATTGTTAAACAAAGAACTTACGCTATCCAACAATGACTTTATTACACCTAATAGTAATTCAGCCACCTTACAAATAGGAGGGGAGAAACGTGCCAATGTCAACTTGGAGGATACCACTATTGACTGGACCCAATTTTATCAAGGAACTGATCCTGTAGCAGGCGAATTTAGACTTTACAATAACCTTAGCCAGTTCAACCAACAATTGGGACCTATCTCATTACTATCTACCGATGCAATATCTCTTAGTGCTTTATTAGCCACAACATATACCGCCGGTGGCTCTACAATAGAACCTACTGTAGAACTTACCTGGGATGTCTTAATTGCTTATGCTAAAGAAAATAATATAACCCCAGCTGACTTAGAAACCATGATCCTTAACCAAGTATTAGCTGAAAACCCAAGCTATTCAGGTCAAAGCTCCGAATATTCAACCGAAATGACACCTTTGGAGAAAATAGGAAACTGGTTTACTTCTATCCCTACTCAAATAGCACAGCTATTTGACTCAGAAGAAGATAAATATGATGATGCTAAAAACTTAGCAACAAGCAATAATATTTCAGCCAGTGAAGTCATGCAAGATATGAAAATCTAATCATTCACATAACAAAGGGTAGTCACTTCTGTCTGCCCTTATGCACAAGTAATCACATCCATTCACAAGAAACCTAGCTAGCTCTAATCGGTAAATCACAATAACTATTCATATAGTAATCTCCCCGAAAAACAAGCCAAATTAAAAAAGTATTTTTTAATTAAACTTTTCAAAAATTACTTGTTTATAATTTTCACAATTCAAATTATTACTCCCTAAAATAACTGATAACTGCTGCAAATCTTGATCAAAAACTTCAGTCAATTTAGCCATTTGTTGGGAATTTATCACGGGTCTACTTTGCATAGACAATCGATTTTTAACATAATTCCGTGTTCTTTTGGGTATACAATTATGCCGTAGCCATTTCATGGCTACGCTGCTCAGTAATAATTTATATCCAAAAAAATTACGCAATTTTTCTTTTGATGCATTTTGAGGAGACAAATCAGAGCGCCACTTAACTTGTCCTTTATACCCTATAAAATCAGTAATTCTCTCTAGCTGCTTTTGCGGGTTACTCTTAATCGATTCCATAAAAATACATAATATATTTTCACGTCCGTATTGTTCAATATAAGGCTGCAACTGCTGCGCATAACAACTATAAGCAACAAGCTCATCATATTGATCAATAGCCTCATTAATATCACATTTCATCACACGTTGTGACCATTGATGAATATAATGCGACACCAATCGATCAATTGGATGACGCATAACATAAATTAACTTAGGTGCAGACAAGCATTTAGCCATACGTTCTACAGCTAAAGGGTAATATGGTAGCTTGGTATAATGAGTACTCGATTCACCACATAAATCAGAATTTTTTGCTTCTGAAAATAATGATTCATACCAAGCCTTGCCTCTAGAATATTGAGCATCATCACTAAAATAATTAGGCTCTTTGGGGTTAGTCATAAAAATACCTTCCTGCAAAGCTAATTGCTCATGCAAGGTACTCGTGGCAGACTTCATTGCCCCTATAATAATAAAATCAGGTTTAGTCATTATTTTCTAAAAGTTTGTATGGGCAAAGCTATATGGTTACCCAGTTTTATAATCAGTTCTTATCTACCATAAATATTCTAAAAAACACCTTGACTAATGATTATCAGGATGAATAATTATCTACTACCACAACTTTTACATTTAAATTTTGAAGTTCAAAGACTCAAAGCATTTGGGGGGTTTTATAATGGCCATGCACTCATTAAACGCTGTAAATCATCTATAACTACTGTTTTTACTCAGCTAATTGATAAGACTGATTTTGCACACCCTAATACCGTAGGGAAAAGTTTTTATCATCACCCATTTAGATAATATATTTAATGTATTAGCGTAGCTAATAAGAATAGTAGCCTGTAAATACATCCCTTGCCTCTTCTTTTTCACATAATTTTTGCTTGTTATTTTAAATTACGTTTATTAATTCCATTAATAGCTATACGTGCTTGCTTATTCACAGCAACAAGCCCAAAAAAACGTGAGAATCGCTCTTTAAAATATAACCCCACGCCATACTTCTTTACAGCGTACCTAACTCGAAAAATCTTATTAGTAACCTTTAACCAAACACCCTCAACAGTACCAATAGAAACAAATGGCTTACCACTTAACTCATAACCCAAATCTAACATCAAACTACTCGCCTTAAATTCTACATACTGAAGTTCTTTAACTAATAACTTCACCTTCCACTGATTTACTAAAGAAGCATCCGGTTTGCTATATGTTGAATTATCAGTATAACCCATCATTTGTTCAGAATAGCCAAGGCCCAAAAATCCACATACCTCACTTAAAATAGGTTTCGGCGACATAATTAATTCTTCAAAATGAACTTGAAAAAACTGATTAGCAGAAACCTTAGCTTCCAAATGCTTCCAGTCTTGCTCAGAGTTAACCCAATGATCAACACCATAATAAACATTACCTGCCCAACCCATACCAATACTAGATCTCGCTACGTCACGAGGATCACGAATTAAATGAATATACTTTGCATTAGAGAATAAAAAAGGAATACGATGAAAACCTCGATGTATATTAAGTACCAAAACTGAATCACCCTCAGTTAATTGCTGAACAAATGAAAAAATCAGATCTTCATAAGCTAGAGACTTATCAATAACAAGAGATTTTGAATGAAAGATACGGTGTGTTGACAACCAATCGTGGTATAAATTAATTTCAGGGAATGCTCCTTCATCTGAAACTAAGTCAAATAAAAAATCAAATTCTCCAGGGTTTTTTACCTTTGGATGATGATTTAACATCAAATGCATTAAGGAAGATCCGGAACGCAAGGCCCCACACATAAAAACAACATTAATTTCTTTCATTTCATTTACTCACAACTTAGCTTACCTACATTTTCATAATATTATTTCAACCTTAAAAGAAATGGCTCTGTCACCGTTAAGTGTGGAAAAACACCACCTAATCTCTTAATCCTTTGAAACACAAGCCTTAAAAAAGCATTTCACTATATTTATATAGTTATTAAAATAATAATGATTTTCTAAACTCCATACTTAATGGTGACATAGCCCAAAAAATTGACTGCGTCATGGTTCTTTCCAATTTCAAGTGGGTAATAAGCAACCATTTTTCCTGTATTTAGCTCCACAGCATATTCAGATTAAAGAATCCTCCAACCCATAACTACGAACTACAGCTTCAATTAAGCTTACATCCTTTACAGACAATATATCTGTATAATCTTTACTTCGTTTTTCCAGCTCCCTTCCTTTTTGTGAAGTAAATGATGGATTATCAACTCCCCAATCTGAAAACTGACTTTTAGCTTGTAAATTTAATTTATTTAACAATGACATCCATTCTTGATCACTAGCATTAAGCAAATCTTCATACTTAACAACTACAATCTTACCTTGTGCATATTCCTTACTTTGCTGAATATACCATTCAGTCACCGCCCAATAAGTAACTATTTTTTCAACTAATGAGCCTGTATCTGTAGATAAAATTTCACCTCGAAATGGCTCAAAAATACATTGCCGCCCATCAGGGATTTTCAGAAGTTGCTGGAAAATGGATATCTCCTCAAAAATTCTCCCCCCCCAACCAGGCTGCCGACAAATACTAGCAACTACCATCCTAGGGTCCCTACGTATATGCAAAATAGGAACAGCAAATTTATTAGCAATTGCAGGCAACAAAAAAGCCCCTTTAACAAACTTCAAAACCAGTCTTTTTTTAAACGAATCTCTATAACTATTTCGTCCTGCATATGTGAAATGATGTGGGGGTAATGTACTCTGCAATGACTGCTTAATTAAGCTTTCAAGCTCTAAAGGCCATTCACCATCAGGGGATACATAAGGCATAAATGATTTAACAATATTTTCATCCAGCGCCCCTAGTTTTTCAAGGTATCGATAACTATGAGGTACTGCCTCTGAAAAAGGCTCAAAAACTGGTTTCGCATCTAAAGCTTTAGATAAAACTTGCTGTACCCATGTCGTACCACTACGCCAAAAACCATTTAAAACTAAAGATTCTTCTATTTTTACAGTTGGCGAAACTAACCTATCTGCTAAATACCAAGCTAAAAGCCCCGCTTGATTACGAGATTCTTTAAACTTAAAATTCATTTTATCTCCAAAATTAATAATTACTTTCTACTTTTCTAATTTTCTACTAAAATTAAAAATAAATTTAACATTCAAATGTCTGTCTTCAAAACTATCCAACTATAACTATGCGAATTTATATCTTATATCCAAATTATTTTGTTGACCGAGCAGTCACTCATACCTGCCTTTCTATTGCTAAAGCACTAAATAATGCAGGAACGTACGAAATTTATCTAATGGGCATCGCTTCTAACTTAGCTAATAAACCTAACTATTATCATGATGCTATTCCAGAGGTATTACAACAAGTATGTTTAAAATTATTTAATACCAATCAATTAAGATCATGGACAGAATTTCGATTTTTATTAGGTTTAAAAAAAACAGACATTGTTTATTTATGGCCTGCTACAAGCCTTAATTTATTCAAGAAGGTAAAATTAAAAGGCTGTAAAGTCATTACTGAAAATATCAACTGTCACCAATTAACTAGCAAACTAATTCTTGATACTGAATTTCACCGCTTAAATTTAGAACCTTCTCATACCGTGACTCAAAATGGAATCGATATAGAAACCAATAAACTAAAATTAACCGATTATGCTTTCAGCCCTAGTCCTGAAGTTTCTAAATCATTAATTGCTGCTAATGTACCAGAAAATAAAATAATAACTAGTAGTTATGGCCTCACCAAAGCAGAAATCCTTCCTATCGTATTCCCCAAGCCTCCTAAAGATAAATTAGTTTTCTTATTCGTTGTTCGTAAATTACAAATAAGAAAAGGCATTCACCTATTATTAGATTATTGGTCGAAAGCAAATATTAGCGCCACTCTAAAAATTGTTGGCTCTATAGTGCCCGAAACAGAGCATTTAGTTAAGCCTTATTATAATGACCCCAGTATAGAGTTCATTCCTTTCCAAAAGAACGCAATAAATTTAAGCAACATTTTTCAACAGTCTGATATATTTATTTTTCCTAGCTTAGAAGAGGGTAGCCCACTAGTTACCTATGCAGCACTAGGCGCTGGCCTACCATCTCTAGTTTCCCCAATGGGTAGCGGTGGTATTATAAGGCATAAAATTGATGGCTACGTCCTCCCACCTCACAACGAAGACTTATGGGTTACGGCTATCCGAGACATCAACAACAATGAACAACGTAGAAATAACCTGGCTATTTCAGCCTGGGAGCATGCCCATAATTTTCTTTGGGATAAGGTAGGAGCAAAAAGAAGTGACATTTTATTTAAAAAGTTTAATACCTAGCTCTTAGAGGTTTTAAAAAAATAACGATAGAGCCGTAAACACACCCATATAACAACTATAGATAAGCATCATAAATATGAGCTTTCTTGCTAGAAACGCTTACTGACTGTATTTAAGTTAGACTTTCGATTCAACAACATTGGAGCACCTCTTAATAAAGTCAACCTAAGAGTGCGTGCCCCTTAATGGAGTGCGCTTCACTATTACTATCGATTAAGAGTAATTCAAATAAACCTTATTTTAGGCCTAAAAAACAACAGCCCAACTAGTAAATATAAAAGAGATTTTATAGGTGCCTCTCTTTTAATTACCTTTATTACACACCTATTAATCCATTTTAAAATACGCAAATTTTTAGATAAAAATGATGAATCACTCATTAAAATTGTACAAACTCTATTCCTAACCCAATGGTTATACTTCATACCATCTCCAGGTAAAAGAGGATCAAAATGAGCATTCTGGTAGTGTGTAATTACACTTTTAATCGCACAATAACATTTGAATGATCTAGCAATTCTAGCAGTGTACTCTTGGTCCTCATCCCACAAAAAATATTCTTCCAATGGAAGCCCAGCTTTTTTAACTGCTCTCGTAGATATTAAAAGACCCAACCAAGTTGCCCTTACAACCTCAACACAAGAATCATCTAAGACTGTATTGTACCAGAGGTTAGCATCTGCTGGTACAGGAGACATATACGACATCCCACTCGGCTTTATAATTCTACTACTAATAAACCCTGATAAATTTTCTTTAAAGTACCTATTGTCTATTAATTCTTCTAAAGCAGATTCTTCAGGAATTGCATCATCATCTAAAATCCAGGTCCAGTCATGATTATTTTTAATGGAGTACTGTATACACCTAGAAAATCCACCCGCGCTACCCTGATTATCTTGCCTATGCAATACTATTCCTTCTTGAAGTGATAACCACCTCCATATTTTTTCATCACTCCCTTGAAATACAACAATAATTTCATCTGGCAATCTTGTTTGTTTTTTTAGACTAGCAATAAGTTTCTTAAGTGTATCCAGTCTTGAATAAGCTAAAACAGCCACTGAAATTGTTACCTTTTTAGACATTTACCATTCCTCCTACTTTTCAGTATAATTTTTTATTACTAAACCTAAGTCACTCATTTAAAATTCAAGTGTTAAAAAATCAATTTCCTACAATATTGTTAGTCACAAGAAAAACTAAACAACCACCCGCTAAAGACGGGTGGGTTAGAGAGCTTGGCGACTGAAAGTCGGGATACAGGGCAAATAGCCCTGTTTTCCTATCTATTTACATTTACTTTGTAAGCTGACGACTTTACTCCTCACAAACAACCTAACTCATTCATCACTATAATTTGCGGGTACCCACGAGGGGCACCCCTACAACTGTACGGGCAATCCCTTGTGGTTACCCTTGTTAGCGCTCAACACTCACAAACCATACGACTCACCAAACTCTGCCACTTGCGACACCGATAAGAGATAAATCTGTTCGCCTGAAAGGCGAAGGTTTTAACCTTACGAATGGAAAATAAATTATATTTACCCAAGGGCTATTAAACAAATACTATCTCTATAAGCTTCTCTATTATTTATCCCCCCCCGCCTCCACAAACTTTTTAAACTCTATATTTGACATAAAAAGCTCATCATATGCCCCTTCAGCTTTAAGCTCCCCCTCTTCTAACCACACTAATTTATCACATTTTTTCACGGTTGAAAGTCGATGCGCAATCATAATAATCGTTTTTGTATGTGCCAAGTTATAAACCGCCTCCATTACTGCTTGCTCAGTTGGCGTATCTAATGCACTAGTCGCTTCATCCAAAACCAACACACTAGGGTTATGATATAAAGCCCGAGCTATTCCTATCCGCTGCCGCTGACCTCCACTTAGACGAATCCCTCGCTCCCCAACTATCGTCTGATAACCCTGCTCTAACTCCCCCACAATAAAATCATGTAAATTAGCCATTTTTGCTGCTTTTGCAACAGCTGCTTGATCAATTTCCACATCAGCAATACCAAAAGCAATATTGGCACTCACACTTGAATCTGCCAAAAAAATAACTTGTGGTACATAACCAATATTATCTTGCCACGCCCTTAAGTTAGTATTACTTAACACTCCCCCATCAACTCTCATTTCTCCTTGTTGTGGTTGAAGTAGCCCTAGTAATATATCAACTAAAGTAGACTTACCAGAGCCACTCGCCCCAATAATACCCACACTTTCATTAGCCTTAATGGTCAATGATAATTTTTTTACTGCTTGCTTACTGACCTTTGGATAATGGAAATTAATATCACTTAATCTCAATTCTTTATTTAAAGCTAACGGATTCACCTTAATTAAATTTTCATCACTCAAGTTGAAAGGAAGTTTCTCTGTTCCTTTTATATCCTCATAAAATATCTCAACAGCAGCTATATCATGTTTTAAGGTCGCCGTACTTAAAAATATACCTTGCAGTGCAGGCATAAGGCGGTAACCTGCTAAGGCATATAAAGAAATCATGGGTAATATATTTTGAGCCCCACTACCTACTGCAACTAAATACATCGTTACAGAAATAATTCCCCCAAAAGCAATAGTTTCCAATAAAAACTTAGGTAAATCTATGGCTGAACGAGCAAAAACCTGATGTTTAATAACTTCTTCTGAATTTTGACGAAATTTTTTCAAATAATACTGTTCACGCCCTAAGACTTTAAGTTCTTTAATCCCACCCAAGGACTCGTTACTATAGCGCATTCTATCACTGAATAATTGAGTTACAATGATGCCAATACGACTAAGCTTTAACCGTATAGACCAATAAATCAAAACATATGACACGCCTAATACACTCCCGACCACTAAAGCAACAAAGGGATCAACCAAAATCAAAAAAACCAATATACAAAGAGCAGTAAATCCTTTGGAAACAAGATTTATAGCACTAATTATTCCACCATTAACAACACGATGCACTTCCGTTGTAATATTTTTTAATAATTCCGCACTGTTTCTTTCAAGATGAAATAGATAATCCTCACTCAAATACCGCTGCAACAAACGAAAAGAAAACGTATTATTCGTTGTCACAATAAAGCGCATCGTAACCCAAGTACTAAACGCTAAAAATAAATTAGTTAAAACTAAAGAGAGTAAAACAAAACCACCTAAAACAACTATAAAATCACGGTTATTACTTATTTGTAAAAATACTTTAGCCATCGATAGGTATATATTTTCATCAACAACACTTGGATTAGTTGCTGCTGAAATAAAAGGAAAAATAGAAGCAATACCTACAACCTGAAGCAAGCCTGTTATTATTATCAATATGGCTAACAATAATAACCTTCTCTTTTCTTGCGCTGAGAATTCTAAATATAATTTTTTTAGGCTTGTATACATAATATTTCTAATTATTTAGTTTAACGAAACTGATATTTTTTTATTATTAATCAAAATCTCTTCCGACCTTCCTAATAAAATACCTGCTAACAACCATAACCAAGGAGCTAAAGATGCATTAGGTAACTGATCTATCATAATAAGGCTCACTAATAACGCATGCCCTGCCAACATATTTAATTCGTTTTTTTCTTTAATTTTCATAGACGCTATTTTAGCTGTAAAAATACTCATTGCTAATAAACCAAATTTTGCAATAAAACCTACTATTCCCGTAATTCCAAAGGTTAAGACCCAGCCTCCGTCAGTAACTGATTTATCTTTCCCTGTCTCAGCATCATAAACGCGATTTCTCCCCCAGCCTCCCCAGCCAAATAAGAACCGCTCTCTTCCATGGTCCAATAAAATATTTTCGTTATCAAAACGATACGATAAAGATGAAGCTCGCTGATCCCCAATATAAGTTCTTGAAAATTCAACAATCCCTTGATGCGGAAAAATTTTCATTATCGACATTGTAGGGTATGACAAAAATAGTATTGCCAATAACGCAGCTGCCCTAAATTGGTTTTTATAAGATACTGTTTTAATCATTAAAACAGCAAAGACACCATATATTATTGAGGCCATACTTTTACATAAGACTAAAACCACCAATAAATAAAAAATAACTATTACTGCTGAAAATTTATGGACTTTTTCACCTACCTTCCAAAGTACAGTAGCTGCAGTTAATGTACATACTGTAAAAAAAGCAACCAGCAAACCGTGCCCCATAAAAACGACAGGGCGAAACCCCCCGTCACGCGCTTGCTGAAGAAAACTATGTGGAAAGTAGCCATAAAAAATTGTATGTAATTGTGGGCTCATACGTATTTCATATAACATAGGCATGGAATAAATCAGACCAACTATTACTAAAAAACGAAACATTAATAACTGATCTTGATAACTTCTAAAAAATTGCCTGCCTATAAAAAAAGGGGTTATCTGTATAAAAACCCCAATTACAGCTGATATAGCATCATGTAATGTTAGTCCTGGTAAAAAACGCCCCCCTACAATCACTCTATCACTATTAAGCTCTGCAGTAATAAACGCTCCGAAAAATAGCATTAAAACTAAAATCTTTAGCCCCCCCTTATTTGCAAAGTATTTAATTCGCCGCCCTTTTATGAACCAACAACCTAGTATTGCTGAAAATACAGGCATAGAATGTTTACCCAGAGGTGGAATTAACGGAAAATCAACTGATGTACTGACTGCTAATACCATAAACCCACCGACTATCGTCACCAAAGTGGCAAACTGTAGGCTCTTCTGTCGATAAAGCCAAATTGATAATACTGGCCACCCGAATAGGATAATATAGGATAGCGTATTTCCTTTACTCATAAATAATATTTATTTAGTATTAAGATTTAGGGGTTAATCAAAAATTACTTATAATTTGATAGCCTCATAAATTATTTCCATCTGTTTACCTTTCATTGGCCAACTATGTTTTTCTAGCGCTACTTTTCTTGCGTTACTTGCTAAAGTATTTCTTAGCTTAGTATCGGTAGCTAATAACTCCATTGCTTTAATATACGATTGTAAAAACTCATTTTTATCCGCTAACGGTATTTGTATTCCTGTACTATCATCAATCAATTCACTCGGTCCACCATAGTTAGGCACTATGCTAGGCAGCCCAGCAGACATTGCTTCCAATATCACATTACCCCCGACTTCTCTAATCGTTGGAAAAACAAAGACATCTGAATCTGCCATATATTGAGCCACTTCTGTTTGGTTTTTCCAGCCTAAAATTTTGATACATTTATTTAGCTTATTATCATCAATTAGCTTTTGTAAGGATTCTCTTTCAGGCCCATCCCCTACAATATTCAATTGATGTTTATTGCGCAACTCTACACTTTTAATAAACGCGGATATTACCACATGTGCACATTTATAAGGGACTAAGCGACCAACAAATAAAAATTGGCAGCTTGCTCTTTCCTTATCTTTTTTAGGGTTTGGTTTATAGAGCTCAGTATCTACTCCTAATTCATTAAACTTAATAATTTTATGGTGCTCGGATAAGGGAACGTCTTTTTCTACGTGCTTGAAGGCGGCTAATATTTTTGTTGCATGGGCAAAGGAGCTTTTATAATACGGTAGGTATTTATAAAAATTACGTATATGTATTAAAATTTCTCGTTCTTTTTTTATTTCTTCTTTGTATTGTTTTGGCCACGGTAAAGCTCCATTGATAGGCCCATAAATAAAAGGGGTTTGCGCCCACTTTGCAATTGGGCTAGGAACCGTTGGTGAAACGGGAGAAACCCTATGAATAAAATCAAATTCTTTATTTTGCAGTCTATTTTTAAACTTTTTATAAACTTCATATTCAAATGCTATATTAGCTGGGTATTTTAAGGCCATACTTGTCATAAAGCCCCCAATACCAATTTTTTTTAATAGTAGGCTAAACTTGTACAGTGGTGATGCAATATATTCGTTATCAATATAAATTACCTCTTTAAATTGGTGTGCATCAATTTTTGATATGTCTTTTTTATTTCTAATATGCGTTACCAAAACAACATCAACTTGCTTAGCAATTGAATTTGCTAATGAATATGAAAAACCCGGTAACGATGCCCATGCGGGGTTGCATGCTTCTGCTAACAGTAAAATTTTCATTTATTCGCCTTAATATAATGTTTGAAGTATTTTTTTATTTTAAATAATCAGGGCATGCATAAGAAAACAAATTTATTTCTTCAGAGAAACTGTCTTGAATAAATTGATCCATTTCATTATCATATATAAAATCTTTTTTCCTTAAATTACCTTTTAACTTAGGTAGCACCAGTTCGCTTCCATCTTCTGAGAATTTACTTTTTTTCAAGGCATTACCTAACCCTCCTGATAAGTCACTAAAGTCGTACACATCATCAACAATTAACTTGTTATTATAGGTATACCGTCGCCAGTCTTTTGGTAGACTTTGATCTAACGTGCCTCTATCCTTTGAATTAAGCAAATAATTTTTAAAGCTTCCTAAATTACGCCCCCCTCTCCCTTGCCAATAATAAAATGAAATACATTTATCCCAAGGGTTTCTCTCAAAACAAAACTTGTAATATGAATTCCATATATTACTATCGATTCTATTTTTGACTGAACAGGCAGTCATATGATTATAAAACTTAGGTCTTTGTACCCAGTCCCGCCCAATTCGCATCGTATCTAACAAGGTACGACTAGCTATTAATTCCCTTAATGGAACCCACTTTCCCGTATAATTTCTTGCATCATCTTTGAATACATCGTCCTCACCTTGGTGCAAATGATCGAGAGTAATCACATCATCTGGACCACAAACTGATAGCAAAGCCTTTTCAATTGAGGTTCCTGCTGTCTTCCTTGTTTTTATAAAAATAAACTTATGTTTATGCGAAATAATCATTTTAATCTATCGCCTGTATTTATATGTAATTTTTGTGCCTAATACTTAGGATTTACTCTTACTATATTTTAACCTTCACTAATCCCCAGTGTTCTTCATGCGACCGATACTCTCCAGGGTAAAAGCAACATACCACCCAAGTTAGCCCCACCACTTCACTTATCACCATTTTAACGCCCGCGCTTGTTTGCCACCAAGACTCTAACAGGTATTCTTCTGATTTACCTGTAATAATACCAATATTCTTCTTATTTTCAAAAGCCATTCGGTATAAGGTTAGAGTTCTTCTGGCATGTACGCCTTCTGAAAACACATCAATAAACTGAGTGTTGTTTTTTTGTTGTATTAACCAGTCTCTTACAATAACAGCGCTTAGAAAGGTTCGATTTTGTGCCGAGTCTGGTGTAGGCAAGCTGGTTATCTCTGTTTGCTTAATGCCGTTTTTTAGCAGGAAGGCAGAGGCTGAGTCGGCATAACTTTTATGTTTTCCTTGCTGTCTATTTTTAATTAGGCCACCGGTTGTGATGATTTGTTGATAAGGATTGGTTTTATAGCTTTGGATTGCTTGTAACAGTGTTTGTTCGCTTACCCAGCCTTCAACTACTAAAATACCTTTACTTATGGGCTGTTGTTGGGCTAGGTAGCTGGCTAGGTTATTGAGGATGAAAATAGTCATCACGATACAAGTGATACTAATCAGAATCAGGCCGGGTATTGTGGGTAGCCAGATGTGTTGTTTTTTGATAAGTTCTAGCTTAGACATGTTGAGTGGCTTGGTTTTAGGTTGGTCAGTCGTTGGTTAAAATAGCTTATATTCAAGTAGTCAGTACGAAGCTTGCGCAATGCGGGGTATTCTGTGTACTAAGTATTTAATATCTCTATAGCAGAGTTAATATTAGCTTGGCTTTACCCCTTATTCAACGCTATAATTTTCGGGTACCTACGAGAGGGTCCTCGCTGCTGTTAAGTTAAGCATTAAAAGAGTAGTAAACAAAGCGTTATGACGTAGGTTGGATTAGATTTACAAGCGTAGCGTGGCAAATGTAACCCAAAATTTTACGCAAATTCAGAAATGATGGGTTACGCTTTTATTGCTACGCAACAAAAAGCTAACCCAGCCTTGTATATTACAAATATAAGGGATAAACCTGCCTGTCTGAAAGGTGACGATTTTAACTCTATCAATGATGAATAAAGCAGACTAAAATCTGCGCCCCATTCAATGTTTAATTTAAGTAAAGCTACGTAATATCAGTTAGTAATATTTATGTATATACACTGTGGCAGCCACAAGGGATTGCCTGTACGACTACTCTTAGGCTATTGTATTTTAAGGGTTTACCGCTTTATGTTGCTGTAAATTTTAAGATCCCGATAATTAAACTCCCTACACCAATCAACATGCCAAAATTCCAACGCATTTGATTTTTTATTTCTTGATGTATACCCATTATCGCTTGGTGTTGTTTTTCTAATTGCTTGTCAACCTGCTCAAAACGTTTATCAATTTGCGCAAAACGCTTATCAACTTGTTCAAAACGTTCTTTAGCTTGCTGCTCTACGTGTTCAAAGCGTTTATCAACTTGTTCAAAGCGTTTATCAACTTGTTCAAAACGCTCTTTACTTTGTTGCTCAGCTTGTCTGAATTGCGCTACCATTTCTTCGCGTGTAACAGCATGCTGCGAGGCCTGCAACAAATGCTGCATTAGGTCTTTTTGCGTGAAGGTATTTGGGTCTATTTCTTGTTGCATCGTTTTGTTTTATTTATCTATTTTAATCTAATATTTTGCGCTTTTCAGGATGGAATGTAAAGTGACAGAAAAACGTGATCACCAAGTAGCTTAAGCAACACTAACCTCTAGCCTCTCACGGAATCCAAACTCTTATTTCAGGGTGTTCCTGCTGTAATTTACTTTGTAATGCTAATTTAGCTTCATTATCACCATGCACCAATCTAATTTCTTTCGGCTTTATGCGCATGCGTTTAACAAAACGTAACAATGTCGCTTGGTCTGCATGCGCGGAGTAGCCACTTAAAGTATAAACACCGGCGTTAATACTATAGCGCTGACCATCCATTTCTACATAACCATTTTTTGCCCCATATTTTTGTATGCTGCGACCAGCTGTGCCTTCTGCTTGGTAGCCTACAAATAAAATGTCGGTACGTTTATCTTCTATTAGCGCTTTCAGGTAATTAACTATTCGTCCACCTGCGCACATGCCACTTGCAGCCAAAACAATGCAGG
>Ga0209707_1000437_pt1 | contig 25438 bp, 24 predicted proteins | sample EN4Hudsemesocosm_FD_184630 | JGI IMG/M metagenome (GOLD analysis project Ga0209707, IMG submission 184630) | Methane-oxidizing microbial communities from mesocosms in the Hudson Canyon - EN4B Hudson Canyon (SPAdes) (version 2) | ecosystem: Environmental > Aquatic > Marine > Cold seeps | place... | reverse complement strand
AGAATTTAAAAAAATATCAAAGCTCTATATATATCAAAATGAGGTAGATTGTGAAAAAAATTATTAAAGTATTTATTATTGATGATTCACTTTTGGTCAGGTTAAGTATCAAAAAAATTATAGGAGTGGATAAGCATATTCAAATTATTGGAGAAGCTGAAAATCCTATTGATGCTTTTATTGAGTTTGAAAAAGTAGGATTACCTGATGTCTTTATTTTGGATATTGAGATGCCCAAAATGAATGGTTTGACTTTCTTGGAGAAGATACAAAATGAAAAACCCATTCCCACAGTAATCTGTTCATCATTAGTAACAAAGGGTTCTTCCACAGTCATAGATTGTTTACGTTTAGGAGCATGTGATATTATTCTAAAACCAACTATTGGTTTGGAACAGAGTATTGATGATATGAGAGATGAATTTCTTACAAAAATATATGCTGCATCAAATTCCAAAAATATGATTGTTTCCAAAAAGATATCACCCTCTGACAATAAAGCCTTGGAGCCTACAAATAAGATTATAGCAATTGGTATTTCTACGGGTGGTGTGCAAACACTGGAGCAAATATTTGTAAATTTATTAGTCAATCATGCTCCCATTGTTGTTGTACAACATATGCCCGTAGGTTTTACTGCTTCACTTGCAAATAGTTTAAATAAACTCTGTAGGAATTCAGTTGTAAAAGAGGCCCAAGAGGGCGATATTTTAAAACATGGACATATATTAATTGCTCCTGGGGATCGGCATCTTGAGGTTGTAAAATATGGAATTCATTATAAGGTAATTTTAAAAAACTATCCACCAGTATCAAGCCATAAACCTAGTGTGGATGTTCTTTTTACTTCAATGTCAAAAGAGGTAAAAGAAAATGCTATTGCCTTTATTTTAACAGGCATGGGAAGAGATGGAGCTGCTGGAATAAAAAAGATAAAAGAAAATGGTGGCATGACATATGGACAAGATGAAAAGAGTTCAGTTGTTTATGGAATGCCTAAAATTGCTTATGAAATAGGTGGAATTTCAAATCAAATTACATTAGATAATATTGCACCAACTATTAATAATATTGGAGAGTGATTTTAAGTAAGTATATTTTGTTTGTAAAATAATTATTTTAGGTATAAATAATATAAATATTTAATTTTTCTATGATATACTTAATTGTATATAAAAGAGTACAAAAGTATCATTACTTTTATACCCCAAAATTCAGCTATTACGAGAGATTTTATAAAAAATATTATAAAAAATTTGACAGCTTGAAAAAGCAGTTTTTTGTATAAAACAAGGATAGAGTATGGATATTACCAAATTAGAAGATTTTTTAGATGACAGCGGTATTGTATTTTTGTCTTATGGCGGTATGTTAACCCAAGACCTTATCTCAAATATGACAGATGCATTAGAAAAAGAAGCTGAAAAAAACAATGTAAGTATGTCTGCATCAACAAATATTTTTACCATTTTTGTTGAATTATCTCAAAATATGATGAATTATTCTAAGTCTAGAGCAGAAAATAATGAAAAATTTGACCCCAAAGGTTTGGTTCTTGTTGGTTATAACAATGAAGATAACAGTTACTATGTTTTAAGCAGAAATGTTATTGATGTAATAGATAAAGAAAAGATATTACCCAAACTTGAAGAACTTGAAACTATGGATCGGGATCAAGTCAAAAAAAGATACCGAGAGCTTCGAAGAAGTGGCTTGGACAAGCACAATAAAGGCGCAGGTATTGGATTTTTAGAGATTTCAAAACGTTGTGACAGTATTGATTATAAATTTACTCAAATCAGTGAACACAAATATCAATTTATGTTTCAAGCAAATATTATTAATAAACAAAAACAATAGGAGAAAATAATGGAAAATTTAGTTATTGAAGAGACAAAATATACCCCAAAAATAAACTTAGATGCACAAAAGGGACTTATAGAATTAACCGGGAAATCTTATCCTGAAAATACATTCGAATTTTACAAGCCTATGATGGATTGGGCTGAAGAATATTTTAATGCAAATGATTTACCAAAAACAATTATTAATTTTGAGATTATATATTTTAACAGTAGCAGTTCTAAACTCTTTTTTGATTTTTTTGATTTAATAGAAGAGATGAGCAATAAAGGAAAATATATTGAAATATATTGGAGATATGATCCAGATAATGACAGTGCCCTTGAAGCAGGAGAAGATTTTAAAGAGGATTTTGAAAAGCTAAACTTTAAATTAGAAGAAAAATAGGAAATTATATGGAAGCGTTTGAAAACAAACTTATAGGTGAAATTCAAGAATTACAAGCCAAGTTTACAAAAACGACTGAAAAACTTATCAAAGATGTCAAAAGACAAGATAAAATCATGATAAGAAGTGATAAAAGACAACAGCAAGAGTATGATGAACTTCAAAAAAAGTTTGCTGAAGTTGAAGCTTTACAAAAAGAGATTGAAGAGACCCAAAGAGAAGTTGTATTTACAATGGGTGCAATAGGTGAAAGCAGAAGTAAAGAAACAGGTAATCACGTAAAAAGGGTCGCCAAATATTCAAAAATATTTGCTTTATATTATGGTTTACCAGAAAAAGAAGCTGAAATGCTAAAACAAGCCAGTCCTATGCACGATATTGGAAAAGTTGCGATTCCTGATTCAGTACTTAATAAACCTGGTCGATTTAATGAAGAAGAGAGAAAAATAATGGACACTCATGCCCAACTGGGATATGAAATGTTAAATGCATCAAACAGACCTTTGCTTAAAATGGCAACTACTGTTGCATATGAGCATCATGAGAAATGGAATGGCAAAGGATATCCCCGAGGTTTAAGTGGTGAAGATATTCATATATATGGAAGAATAACAGCCCTAGCAGATGTATTTGATGCTTTAGGCAGTGACAGAGTATATAAAAAAGCATGGGATGATGAAAGGATATTTAAACTGTTTAAAGAAGAGAGAGGGGAACACTTTGATCCCAAACTCATTGATATCTTTTTTGAACACTTAGATGAATTTTTAAAAATAAGAGACAGTTTAAAAGATATCCAGTAGGTATAAAAATGGCAAGAAAAACAAAAGAAGAAAAGATTTTAGAGCATGGTGAGAGTGTTGTGGAAGATTTTAAAACCCTGTATGATAATGAAGCCAGAGCAGTCGTTGAATACAATAAACTTTTACAAGAATATCAAAAATTAAATAAAAGATTCAACAAAATAATTAGCATCAATGATGCAGTGAGTAAAGATGTTATTGTAAATAATGAAAGTCTCAAAGATTCTGTTGATTATACAATAAAAACGGCACGAGAAAAACTTCTAAGTAATGTGGCAGAACACCGAAAAACAAAAGAGATTTTATCAAAAAACATACAAAATGATAAAGAAAAAGACAAAAGTTTAAAAAAAGAACTCGAACTTGCATACATCAAAATATCAAAACTTGAAGTAGATTTAGAAAATGCTAAGAGAAATAGCAATACAAGCAGTACTCAAAATCTATTTCAAAAAAGAAGTGAACAAGACACTACGCTAGAGATCAATTTACCTAAATATAAAAACTTTACCTATAAAGAGTTATTAGAGCAAGAAATTAAAAAATCAAATTTAAATAAAACGTCACTTATTATTGCAAAACTAACCATTGATAATTTTAACGAAATTAAAAAAAGTATAGAAGAGCATGGTAATATCAGTAGCTTTTTAAGGGGTACGACTAAATATCTTTATGTGACATTAGGAAATGACAATATCGTGTACTATTCACATCATAATATTTATTATTTGATCTTTCCAAAAACAACAATCACTCAAGCAAAAATGAAAACAAATGTTGCAAATATCAAAAGAAAATTAAATAATATTACAATCACATTTAGTATAGGGGCAACTGAACACTTTATTGATAACGATGATTTTGAATCTATCAATAATAGGTGTGATGCTGCAAATGAAGAAGCTGCTATTGGAAATACGGAGAGTTCTTTTGTAGTAAAGGATTAATCTATTTCATTAATTATTGTTGATGGGTATTTTAATGATAAACTCAACACCTTCACCCTCTTTTGAATTACATCTGATTTTACCTTGCAGTGTCGAAGTAATAATATTGTAAATAATATTAAGTCCCAGACCACTTCCTCCATGATTACGATTGGTTGTAAAAAAAGGATCATATATTTTTTGTAGATTCTCTGTTTTTATTCCCTTTCCATTATCTGTATAATTTAAAATAAGTTCATTCTCATTTACATTTATGTTTATTGTAATAATTCCAGAATCAATATTTTTAAACCCATGAATCATTGAATTCATTACGAGATTTGTAATAATTTGAGAAAAAGGACCAGGGTAACTTTTTATTTTTATATTTTCATCACAATTTATAATAAATTTATGATTTAATCTTTTGGTTTCGTAATGTAAACTCATTAAAGTTTCAGAAATATACTCTTTAACATTAAACTCTCTACATACGTCACAAGATTGATCAACAGCAACTTGTTTAAAACTTCTGATTAAATCTGCTGCTCTATTTAAGTTGGTATGGATAGAAGAAGAAAGTTCTTTAGAGGTATTTAAAAACCCTTCAAATTCATCTTTACTGAGATTATCACTGTCATATAATTCTTTTATCTCTTTATTCAAAAATTCTAAATGCGAAATTCCAGTTACGCCTAAACCAACAGGAGTATTTATTTCATGTGCAACTCCAGCAACCAAATCACCTAAACTTGCCATTTTTTCTGAATGAATTAATTGATCTTGTGTTTTTTCTAAATTTTCAATTGTATTTTCTAATTGAACATTGGACAACAACAATTCGCTTGTTCTTTTTGTCACTTCATATTCTAAATTTTTATTTAACCCTATAATTTTTTCTTCTGCTTTTTTTATGATTGTAATATCTGTTGAAATACTACATACAGATACTATTTTATTATTATCATCAAAAAGTGGAAATTTTACAGAAATATACGAAAGTATTTCATTATCTAAATTGAGACTTTCTTCAAGTGATATAGAAACACCTCTTTTTATAACTTCTAAATCTGTTTCCCTAAGTTTGTTTGCAGTATTTTTATCAAATAAATCAGTATCCTTTTTTCCTAATACATCTTTCTCTTTTAACCCAAATACATTTTCATACTGTTTATTAATCAGTTCATAATTACCATCTAAATCTTTTATATAAATTACAGCTGTTGTATTATCTAATATAGCATGGAATTTATGTGCAGTAACAGATAATTTTGATGAAAACATTTCCAATTCATCTATAAAAATATTATAATGTTTTGCCAATTCACCTAATTCATCATCACTCTTAATGCTAATTTTTTCTCTAAAGTTATTCTGTTTTGCTTGTTTAAGTTTATCAATAATATTATATAAGGGTTGTGTAATGTAAGAGCCCACCCAAAGAGTCATGATTACCATAAAAACAGTCAATAAAATGAAAGAAGTTAAAAAGGCAGATTCCAATTTTTTTAAAGGAGCATCAAATTCATTTAAATACACAGAAGCAGTTATATACCAATCTAATTTGGGTATATATCTAAAAAGTGCGATTTTTTTCTCTTCTTTTAAATTTGTTTTGTCAAAATCATTGACCCAATTATAGTATATTTTTCCATTTTTGACATTGATTATTCTTTTGTAAATATGATTAATTTCTTTAATTGTTTTAATCGGAGTAGTTTTATTTATTTGGGGGTGATAAACTATATTAGATTTTGAATTTATAATATAGACAATCCCTGCTTTACCTATTTTGTAAGTTTTAATATCTTGTTCTACTTCTACTACATCAATAATATTTGCAATTTCACTTAAGTAAGCCGTTGCAGTTATTGCATAATCCCAAGGTTCAAAATAAGTAGTGTACATCACTTTTTTTCTATAAACTTTTTCTTCTTTATTTTTCCACAGATATTCAAAAAATCCATCTTTTACAGAAAATATTTTTTGCACCACTTTTTCATTGGTTAAATCTCTGTTTTTATCAATAAAAGGATGAATCAAAGAGATGTATTTTTTATTTTTTTTATCATTTTGGATAACAGCTAGATAACCGGACTTCCCAATTTCTTGTTTACTGAAGATTTTATCTAAATCAACTAATGCCTCTTTTTTACTGATTTCTCCATTTTTATACAGATTATAATAATAGGTCATAATCTTTTTATTTTTCATAACAATTGATTTTAATTCTTTTTTAGAATTATCTTTTGATAGGGCATCAATAGTTCGAGTAATTGAGTCAATACTTCTTGTGAGTTCTGCATTGATTTGATTTTCTATTTGCACTTTTACATTACTGTAAATGATATATCCACTTGTGAATAATATAACAACGAATACCGAACTGTAGATTATTAGTAATTTATATTTTATTTTTAAATTATTAAAAATATCCTTCATCGTATTCCTTACATAAACTGTGGCACACTATCAATAAAATGATTTTAATATTTTAAAAATATCGCTTCAATACCTATAAATTATCCTACTATTTGGCTTTATCTTTTCTTAATATTTTAATTAATATAATTTCTAAAATAACCAATAATGACAAAGAGACAAATATGCTAACAAAAAGACTCAAAGACAAACTATATTCACAAATTCCCTTGACTTCTCATATGAAAATAGACATCAATAAATATACATCAACGCAATTAATAACTTCTATGCCACTTGATATTAATATCAATGATAAAGGCACAGCATTTGCAGGAAGCTTAGCAACACTTACAACTATATCTGCTTGGAGTATATGTTGGTTGATAACACAAGAATTAGGATTTAAAAACACTTCAATTGTTATCATAAAAAATGAAACAAATTTTAACGCACCTGTGACCAAAGATGTTGTGTGTTATACACAAAAACCATCAAATCAAGAAATATTAACATTAAAAGAAAAATTATTAACAAAAAATAGTGGGTCTATAAATATAAAATCAGCTATTACTGAAGAAAATAAAGCTTGCGTAGATTTTAATGGGTTATACGTTATTAAAATTTTAGAATAATATAAGCAGAGGAAGTAAAGAATCTAAAAGCTCTTTTTTCTCAACACAGCCTCAACTCACGAAAGAATTGCTAATATTCAAAGAATTATAAAAAATATAAACTAATAACACAAATTTGCCACAAATTTATATTATAGTACAGTAATTGAATTGTTGTGGTGTGTTTATACATCAGTAATATTAACTCATTAGGAGTTTATTATGATTGAATTTAGCCCTGAATTAATCTTTTCTTTTTTTATGTTAGCTGTCTTAGTTGCAATTAGTTTTTTACCAGATTCATATTGGATTGATTTATATAAAAAAATCTAAACAATGATTGACTCAAATTTTGCATTTAAAATTGTTCCTAAATCTTTTGGATTTAATTCTATTTCAAGTCCTCGTTTACCGGCACTTACGTAAATAGTCTCATAAGCTAATGCACTTTGATCAATAACTGTTTTTAGTCTTTTTTTCTGTCCTAAAGGAGATATGCCGCCTAAAAGATACCCTGTACTTCGCATGGCATCATCTTTATTGGCCATAATTGCTTTTTTAAACTTTAGACATGAAGCTATATTTTTTAAACTTAATTGATGTGAAACAGGAAGAATGGCAACAGCCAGCTCTTTTGAATTTAATTCAACCAATAAGGTTTTAAAAACTCTTTGAGTACTGATGTTTAATTCTATAGCAGCCTCTTCTCCATAGGAAGAGTTATTGGTATCATGCGTATATTCATGAATAGTATATTTAATTTTTGATTTTTTAGCTACATTTATTGCAGGTGTCATTAGGTGCCTTTTGTACTATCGTGTATAATAATACAAAAAGCATGATAAGAATTCGTTTATTTATTCAAAATATGTTCATCAACAACCCATTTAGCAAATGGTATTGAAGATGTAAAGGCAGGACTCACTGCATTTAAAACATGTATTGAATTTTCATCACTTTGTACTACAAAATCCTGTACCAATTCCAGTGTTTTGGTATTGAGTAATTGAGCTCTAATACCTGGGGTACTCCAAGAATCATATCCCATATGATCCATATTTTGAGTCAATTTTGTTGCTAACCCTTTTAAATAAGATAAATTATATTTACGAACTTCACCAAATGCCAGTTGTCTAAATCCAAAAGCATTTGTTAAAAACAGTTTTGCTTCATAAAAAAGTATTTGAGCAAATTCACTTAATGAAAAGTTATCCAATCCTTTATAATTTTCTCTCCAAAAAGCGGGAATTGCTGTGGGTCCTATTTTACTTTCATTATCCACCGTAAGTGTATAATGTACGCCTAAAAAAGGATTTTTTAAATTTGGCACTGGATACACATTTGTTTTTAAATTTGATATATTATTTTTATCTTTTAAATATATTCCCTTAAAAGGAATAATAACAAAGTCTTTTGAAAAGCCATAGTTTTTTGCTATTTTATCTGCATATAAACCTGCAGCGTTAATAATTTTTTTGGCTTTAAAATTTCCTTTTGAAGTCATAATTTCATTGTTTGGCAAACTTTTAATATATTTACAATCAAGCAATACTTCAACACCTAATTCTTCAATATACTTTTTAAACTCTCTTGTAACTGCTTTTGGATTAACTGTTGCAGTACTTGGACAAAAAAGTGCTTTTTTAAACGTTTTTATATTGGGATATTTTTGTTCTAACTCACTTTCAGTCATCCAAAAAAGTTCAACATCATTGGCCTCACCTCTTTTTTTCAACTCATGCAAACCTTCATACTCTTCTTCATTTTGGGCAACTACTACTTTGGCACATTCATTAACTTGAAGATTTCTATTTTTGCAAAATTCTTTTAAAGCAGCATTGCCCTCTTTTGTGAATTTTGCTTTTAAAGAATTGGCTGTATAATAAAAGCCTGCATGCAAAACACCCGAGTTTCTTCCACTGCTATGAAGAGCTACCTCTTTTTCTTTTTCTATGAGTAAAATTCGAGAAGTTATATCTCTTAGTTTTAACTCTTTTGCAATATTTAAACCAATGATTCCACCACCAATTATTAAGTAATCGTACATTTTAATATCCTAAATTTTCATTTACTATGATTAATATAATTCTGTCTTTTTCATCTGCTTTGATGTAAGTAAATTTATTGGCGATATTATCTAAATTGTGTTTTGGTTCTTTACCCATTTGTATGGATTTGTTATTCATTCTTTCAACATTTTTAACAGCAGCAATTTCCATAAGTCGTTTAAACCCATCTTCCAAAGAATCAACAATTTTATTTTTACCCACAACAATTAACACTTTTTTAGGTCCAAATATCATAGCGGCAACCCTATTTCCACTGCCATCAGCATTGATGAGTTTGCCATCACGTGAAATTGCATTCGTACCTGTTACATAAAGGTCAGTTAACATTCCATTTCTTCGTCTGTTTTTATTCTCTTCAACAGATATTCCTTGCTCATACTGATTAAATAAATGAATATCTTTTCTTGACGTTAAATTTTCCAGTAATCCTATTTCATCAACAGTGGTTGAACCTCCTAGTCCAACACTCATACCACTTTTAATAAAAGATTTTGATAAGGTTAATGCATCCTGTTTTGTTTGTACAAAATGAGGCTGGTATCCGCAATTCTCCAGTGTATTAATTAGCTGTTGCATACTCTTTTTTCTCCTTAAATAATAGTTTATGCATTGTCATTGCACCCACAAAAATTACAACTCCAACGATATGTGTATTTTGAATCACATCAAAGTAACTCTGGATATTAAAAGCACTGTCAGGTGTCAACAATAAAACAGCAGATACGGCATAAATTGACCGTTCTAATACAGACATCTTTTTATCCCAATACCCTTCCATTAAGATTGAAAAAGAAGCGATTCCCAATAAGGCAAATCCAAACACTTCAAATCTCTCAAACCATGTCCCTGTAATCAAGGGAGTAAAAGCAAACAGCATGGGAATAATATACATTCCTTTTCCTATTTTCCATGATGTCAATCCTGTTTTCATCGGTGGCGTTTTTGCAATGGCAGCAGCAGCAAATGCAGCCAAACAAACAGGTGGGGTTAAGTTAGAATCTTGTGATAACCAAAAAATAATTAAATGCGCACTCAACAGATACATAGCAACTTCAGGAATATCAAGCCCAGCATTAACCAGTGCTGCCATTTCAGGACTCAACATCAATCCCACTAAGGCAGGTGCAGAAAGTACTGATAAAACAACATACGAAGCCGTAACAGGAAGTCCCATACCAAGTACCAGTGAAGCAATAGCAATTAAAACAATAGCAATGAAAAGTGAATCACCACTCCACTCCATAATAAGCTGAGAAAAAGTAATCCCAATTCCAGAGATATTAATAACACCTACGATGATACCAACAGCAATAAGTAAGATTCCAGTTACAACCATATTCTGAGAACCTAAAGCCAAGGCTTCTAAGATTTCTTTGATTCCCATTCTTTTTGTTTTTGTTAAATAAGAAGCCAAAATAATTGAAACTATGGCAATACCCGCTGAATACGTTGGACTGAAACCATATATCAACAATCCCACCAATGTTGTTAAAGGAATAACAAAATGAAAACCTTCTCTTAAAATTGGCCACAATTTAACTGTTGTATCATCCCCACCTCGAATATCATTCTCTTTAGCATGAATATGAATATAAAATGCAATCGAAGCAAAATATAAAACAGCAGGTAAAACTGAAACAGTAATAATAGTCACAAAAGGGATATGTGTCATTTGTGCCATAATAAAAGCCCCTGCTCCCATAATTGGAGGCATAATTTGTCCACCAGTACTTGCAGCTGCTTCAACTGCTGCTGCGAACGTGGGTTTAAAACCTGACTTTTTCATCATAGGAATGGTAATCGAACCCGTTGATACTGTATTTGCAACGGCACTTCCTGAAATTGTACCCATAAGAGCAGATGAGATAACTGCAACATGACCCGTACCACCTGTAAATTTTCCAGCAACTGCTGCTGATACATCAACAATAAAGTCACCTGCTCCTGATTTTAAAAGGAAAGCTGCAAAGAGAATAAACATAAATACATATGTTGATGATATGGTGGCAATGGGACCAAACAACCCTTCACTGGTATAAAACATTCTGTATAAAAATCGCTCAGGTGTCATTCCTGCAAATGCAAAAACACCCTCAAAATATTGTCCTAAAAACAGAATATAAGCAATACATAAAACAATCATTCCAGGAATAATATATCCTGTTGATTTTCGTACCATTTCAACCGCTAAGAAAATGGTTAACGATGCTACTACAATATCAGACATTCTCATATTGGAGTCTGCCACAGCATATAAAGACTCTTCAAACAGCACCATATAGATAAAGGTACATAAAGACAATACTGCAAACACTATATTTATGATATGTACTTCATCTTCATTTCTGGCGCTCTCATACGTTAAAAAACCCAAAGAAGCAAGAAGTGCAAAGTGTGCAGAGTTGAACCAAAGGTCACTAATACCACCCCAAATATTGACACCAAAGTGAAACAGAGAAATTAAAATTGCGTAAGCAAAGGTTATGTATTTTAAATTTTTTATTTTTATCATCGTCTTGTCCTGAGAGTATGTTCTTTAATAATTATGTTCTATCAAACGATAACAAAAAAAGGGAAAAAGGAGGAGTCCAAAACCCTTCTTTTGTTATCGTTCATTGTAGAAGTCAGTAAACAAGGAAGATTATTCTTCCTTGTTATTGATTGTTATTTTTAGTTAGCCATTAAATTTGTTGGGATTGTAATACCTTGTTCTTTATAAAACTTAGCAGCACCTGGGTGAAGTGGCATTGGAAGTCCAGCAATTGCTTTTTGAATTGACATTGCTTTTGTTGCTTTATGTACTGTATTTAAAAATGGAAGATTTTCATAAACTGTTTTAGTTAAAAGATAGACTGTTCGCACTGGTGTATCTTTTGTTACAACAAGTAAATTAGGTTGTGCAATGGTATTAATATCCATTTTTTGTCCAGGATATGTTCCTGCTTTAATCGTAAAAGGAGTCCATACTGGATAGTTATCATTGATTGCTTTTAAATTTTTAGAATCAAAGTCTAATACTTTAATATTTTTTGCACCAATTGAAGCAAATGCATTCGTAACTGCAGATGTTGGAGGACCAGAAGGAGTATTCATTCCTTGAACTTTTCCATCTTGAAGTGCAGTTGAACTTGGAGTATATCCTAAATATTGAATATTCATTTTATTAAAATCAACACCCAGTGAACTTAAAATTGTTTCTGCTGAAACTCTTGAACCAGAACTTCTTCCACCAATAGAGAATCGCTCACCATACAGATTTTTTAAATCCATAATGTTCCCTGTTTTAGCATGATCACTTTTGACGGTAAATTGTTCAACATTTTGCCAAAGCATAGAAACAGATCTTAGATTTTTCTTTGGTTTACCTTCATATTTAGCTTTACCTTGCCATGCCATAGAACCAAACAGACCTTGTAAAATCGCAAAGTCAACTTCACCTTTTTCTAACATATCTACATTTTCGCCAGATCCTGCACTTGTAATTGCTGAAAAAGTCATTTTCTCTTTTTTAGCCAATTTCAAAGAAGCAATGGTTGCAATTCCTACACCCACTGGATAATATGTTCCACCAGTACTCGCTGTTGCTATTACATATTTTTGTTCTTTTTTTGCAGCTTGTGCACCAGTAAGCATTGAAGCAGTGATTACTGAAGTTACCAGAAGTTTTTTTAGTAGTTCAATTTTAGACATTTTGTCTCCTTTTATGTTAATCGATATTGAAAGTATAACACAAAAAGTTTAAAATAGTTTCAAAATTGTTTTAAATTTGTAAATTTTTTTGAAATTCTTAAAATATTAGTTTTCTATTAAGTAGCCATATCCTTTTCTCGAAATGACAAAATCATCATCGTTGACTTTGTCCTTAACTCTCTTTATAATCGTTCTCATAGTCGCATCTGAAGTATTTAAGTCTTGCCAGATTTTTTCTTTAAGAGTCTCTTTAGTTACAATATTACCAAGTTCATCAATTAATACTTTTACTAAGGCCAGTTCTTTTTTTGAAAGTTTCACACTTGTTTCATCTTTATATAAACTGTTTTTACTTTTATCATAGGTATAGGTTGCATTTAATACGACAATATTTTCATCAATTTTTTCTATTTTACTGCTAAGAACTTTTTCTTTTACTTTTTTTAACATATCCATGATATTATCTACTGCCAAAGGTTTTACGAAATATCCCAAAACATTTAATCCAATTGAACGAAACAGATATTCTTCATCTTTATATGCTGAAACTATGATATATTTTTGATCAGGTAAATACTGTGTAATTTCTTCTATCATGGTCATACCATCTTTTTTGGGCATCTTTATATCTGTAATAATAACATCAAAGTATTTGTTCTTCTTTTTGTTTTCCAGACACAAGTCATAACCTTCTTGTCCATCAACAGCAATTTGGACTTCATCAAAAACAGTATTTAAATAAAATTCTAATATCTCTCTTGCATCTTCTTCATCTTCTACTAGTAAAACTCTTGTTTTTACATTACTCATCAAAAAACCCTGCTTATTTCAAAATAGTTTTTAATGGAAGTGTTATTTTAAATTTAACTCCATTTTTACAATTTGCTACTTTGATTTTACCTTTCATATTTGTTTCAATAATTGTCTTTGTCATATACAATCCAATACCTGTACCTTGTGTTTCAAACTTTGTAGTAAAGTATGGTTCAAATATTCTATCAATAATATCAGCATCAATTTGCTCACCATTATTATGGATTATTACTTTAACAACGTTTTGCTTTTTTGATACTTTAATTTTGACAAAGGCATTATATTCTTCTTTTTCTCTTTTTTTGATTATTGCATCTTTTGCATTATTTAAAATATTAAGTAAACCCTGTTTTAACTCGTTTTCATAATTAGTGATTATCACATCCTGAGATTGTAAATCTACAGTTATTTCATCATGTTCAAACTGTTCTTTTGAAATTTTTAATACATCTTTTATTGCAGTGGTTATATTAAATTCATTAGGCGTTTTTGACGGTTTATAAAATTTTCTGAAATCATCAATTGTTTGGGACATATAATCTATTTGTGTTTTTGATTTATTGATATATTTTTCTAATTTGTCTTTGGTGAAATTTTCATTTTGGTAATTATCTCTTAGAAAATGTAAAATCAAATTCACTGTATTTAAGGGTTGTCTCCATTGGTGTGCAATATTACCAAGCATTTCACCCATGGATGCCAGTTTACTTTGTTGGATTAACAGTCTGTCTTTTTTTCTATTTTTATTAACTTCATCTTTTACTTTAATTTTTAATTCTTCTTCACTGACTTTAATTTTAGTAATATCATGAACATAACAATAAAACTCATTTACATTTCCAAAATCATCTTTAAGTAAAATAGCTCTTAAAAACATCCAACGTATTTGTCCACCTGTATTGGTTATTCTAAATACTTTTGAAAAACTTTTTAACTCTTTTGATAAAGCTGCATTAATGGCTGCTTTTAATTCATCTTGATCTTCTTTAACAATAATATCCATAAAGTAAATGTTTTGTGCTTCAAACTCTTTTTTAGAGTATCCAAACGTTTTAATGCTGTTTGAGACATACTTCACACTTAATTTTTCATCATTTACTAGTTTACAAATAACAATTCGCCCATCTTCAACTAAGAGTTCAACATCTGAGAGTTCTTTTATCATCTTTTTATTTTTATCAATATCCATTGACATCATTAACATTCGCTTTGAGTCAGATTGTTCTTCTTTAAATATTTTACCTCTTGCAAAAACCCATTTATAACCATTTTCTTTAGTTTTTAATCTATATTCACCCATAAAGCTATCATCAACACCAGCAAAAATTTTATCAAATTTCATTTGGACTTCTTGTTTATCTTCTTTATGAATAAGATTAAACCAATCACTGAAACAATTAAGTTCTCCTTTTTCATAACCAAACATACTTAACCATTTTTGTGAAAAATATATTTTGTCTGCTTTAAAATCAATATCCCATAATCCATCATTAGAAGCAATGATAGCCAGTTCAAATCTTTTCTTCCAATGTTCCAAGGAATCTGTTTTTAGCTGTAATTCTTTATTATATTTTCCAAAAATACTTTTTATAAAATTTGAGAATACATATGAAAATAGTATAAGAACGGCAGTTAACATGATAATAAAAGAAAGTATTTTAAACAGTAAAGATCTATACTCTTTAATTATCTCATTAACTTTAGCATCATTTTGTTTTAAGACATGACTGCTGTAATCATAATCAATCCCTATAAAGTACGCATATTTTGAATATAAATAGACATGTTTTGAATAAGCTCTGTTTTCATCATCATTTTTTGTATAGTAATTTAATAATTCATATTTTTTTACTTTTTTATTTGTGCTTTTTAATATATTTTCACTATTTATAAATTCATGTTGTTTATTAAAATTAAATGTATTTCTAGTATTTGAATCGTAAAACCAAATATCATAATCAACTTGTGGTTTTATTTGTTTAATAGAATTGATGATAATTTCTTTTGTAAGTTGTTTAATATTATTTATACTTGAAAAAACACCAATAAAATACTCTTTTTGATTAATTTCAACCTTATCAAAAAAACTCAGTATTAAATTCTTTTGTAAATCATATTTCCAATACTGTAAATTATTTGTTCCTTGTGAAGATATATATTGCAAGGTTAATTTTTGAAACTTATCATTATTTGTATGATTGAACATGACTTGTTGAAGATGTAAAATCATCTCTTTCCCATAGGAAATATTTAATTCTTCTTTATCAAATAAAACAAACTTAACCCCTTCCTCTTTTTCAAATGCATTTATATAACCTATTAGCTCATCTAAAGAGAGTTGATTATTCAATTTGGCATCTAAGTAGCCTTTGGTTTTAAAAATGATTTCTCGCAAGCTTGCTTTTACGTATGAGAGTTCTTTGTTGACTTTTTTTTCTACTTCATTACTGAAATCATAGAGTTGGTCTTTTTTTTCAAATTCATAATTTAAAATTTGTTTTTGTTGAATCAAATCAACATCTCTTTTTTGTTTGAAGTCTAAAATAAAAAATGAAATGATAATGAGTAAAATAGCCAGTATTAAAATAAATATGCTGGGTATGAAAGTGAAAAGTTTTTCAATATCTGTAAGAGTGTAAGATTTCTTTTTTTTATTAAACATTTGCAAATTTTAACAAAAAACAAATTAAATACGTGCAGTCATAAAAAAACCTCTTGTCTAAAATCTTTAAACAAGAGGTTTTTAAAGTTATGTTATTAGATAAATGCTGGTTCTAAAAATGGTACTATTTGTTTTTTTCTACTTAAACATCCATCCATCCAACATTTATTATCATCTAAAGTCATTTCAAATGCTTTTTCAAAAATTGTTAAATCATTAGAAGAAACTAAAACTTCAGATCCTTCTTTCATAATATCAGTTAATAATAAACAAGCTGTATGAAGTCCCTCTTCTGCTCTGATTTTGTCCAAATCAGCTTGTAAATCATCTTTAATCGCATCAAAAATAGAACCATCAACAACTTCTAGTTGTCCAATACCTACTTTATTTCCATGCATATCAAAGTTTTTATAATCTCTTAAAACTAAATCTCTGATTGGTGCGCCATCAAGTGCTGATTTAACTCTAAAAAGTTCCATCCCTAAAGCACCAAAATCTTCAATACCAGAAATTTCAGATAATTCACGTACAGCTTTAATGTCTGCATCTGTACATGTTGGAGATTTAAAAATAACCGTATCACTTAAAATGGCAGACATCATCAGTGCTGCAATATTTTCAGGAATTTTGACACCATAATATTTATACATATCATATACAATTGTATTTGTACAACCAACTGGTCTTATCCAACACTCTAATGGCGCTGAAGTTGTAATGTCTCCCAGTTTATGATGATCTACAATTCCAAGAACAGTTGCTTCATCTATATCATCTGGAGCTTGAGCACGATCAGAATAATCAGTGATATATAACTCGTCACCTGCAAATGAAGTTTTAAGTTCTGGAGTTTCAAATCCAAATTTTTCTAATATAAATTTAGTCTCAGGATTTAATTCACCCAGACGAGCAGGAAGAACATTTTCTCCTAATTTTTGTTTTAAAAAAGATAATGTAATTGCCGATGAAATCGAATCTAAATCCGGAATTTTATGTCCACATGCGTATATTGCCATATTTTGTTTCCTATTTTTTATTTTATTTTATCTAAATTATGGTTAGTGTTTTATAAGGTTTTAAAAGTAGTATGAGAGATGAGTATTCAAGGTTTGGGTTGTGCAAACTTTTTGAAAAGTCAAACTCAAACCTTAAGTATAAAATTTCTAGTATAATCCAGCAGATTTTAAAAGTTTAGCTAACCATTTTTCAGCATCTTTAACTTTTTCAAATCTTTGCGATTTTGCAACTTGATCTTGACCTTCATAGAATCGAACTCTAATGCCATCTTCAACATGATCAATTTTTGTTCGAGTGATTCTTGCAAGATTTAAATACACTCTATCATTTAATTTTACGAACATTTGCTCTCCTTGATTTTTATTTGTTTATTGTATCAAAAAAAATAAAAAAAGTAAAATATAATTTACCAAAATGAGTTAACTAATGATCCTATTTAATAAATACATTAATGCTTTAGTGCTAGCATTTAATCTACACCATTAGGATTCATTATGAAAACAGTACTCATTGTTGATGACAGTAAATTTATATTAAACCTTTTAGAAGATCGAATAAATGAAAGGTTAGGAGTCCGAGTAATTAGAGCCAGATCATATGGTGAGGCTCAAAATTATATTGATAATGAATCAATCATTCATGTCGCCATTTTAGATTTAAATTTACCCGATGCTGAAGATGGAAAAGTTGTTGATTATGCTATTGCAAAAGGCATTCCTTCTGTTATATTAACAGGTCTGATGAACAAAAAAATCAAAGAAACCATTATAAAAAAAGATATTGTTGATTATGTCTACAAAAATAATAGAAACTCCATTGAATACACCATTAATATTATCAATAGAGTTTTAAACAATTATGATACACATGTGTTAGTTATAGATGATTCAAATTTAAGACATCCAAAAGAAGTAAATATTCTTAAAAAAATGAAGCTGAATATAACTATGACCAATAATTTTGATAATGTATTCAAAATTTTAAAAAAAGCAGGTAACAAATATTCACTTATTCTACTGGATGATTCAAAAAATCACTTAGATGGAATAGAATTAACCTTATCATTAAGGCAATTGTACAAACGAGACCAAATATCAATCGTAGTATTAGGGTCAAATGAGAGTTCTGAGAGTTCAAGTGAGTTTATAAAATTTGGAGCCAATGATTTTATTAAAAAACCATTTACACAAACAGAATTTATTTCAAGAATTAATTCCAGCTTGGATTTAATTGATTCTTTTAAATATACTAAAAGTTTGGCAAATAGAGACTATTTAAGTGGTGCTTTTAACAGAAGGTTTTTATTTGACAGTGGGAATAATATTTTTAAAAAAGCCAAAAGAAAAAAAGAAAATGTTGCAGTGGCTATGTTAGATATTGACCATTTTAAGAATATCAATGATCACTTTGGTCATGACATTGGTGACATTGCAATAAAAAGAACAGTAAAGATTATAAACTCTTGTTTACGTGATTCAGATTTAATGGTACGATTTGGTGGGGAAGAATTTTGTTTTTTATTGGAAAATATTTCAAAAGAAGACACTAAAATACTTTTTGAAAGAATAAGAGATACCTTTGAAAAAAACGTTATAAATATTGATGATAATGCCTTGATATTTACAGTATCCATTGGTATTTGTTATGGGATGGAAAATGATTTGGAAGCAATGATTAAAAAATCAGATGAAAATTTATATCAAGCTAAAAAAAATGGCAGAAATCAAGTTATTATGAATCACTAATCTACGCTCCACTCACAATTATCAAAAACGAGAAATGAATTTAAAGTCACATTTGAATCATTCAAACCAAAAATATCACAGCCTTCAACAGCTTTTTCATTTTTGAAAGCATAAAAACTGAGTTGTTGATTTTTTTGTATTAAAGGATTACAGCTGTCCCCTGTTTTACAACATGAAACTTCATTTGGTTTTACTGTTTTTTTAAAAACAAATATTGACTCAGAAGCCTTAGGGTAAAACTCCACCATAAAAAGTAAATTTTGATTTGTTTTATTAAAAAGACAGTATGCATTTAAATTTATTCCTGCAATTAGCAGAAAATAAAAAAGAGCTTTCATGGTTCTCCTTATTACTATACTTTAGATTCGATGCTGAAATAAAATGGTATCATGATTACGTTGAAGAGTATTTAAAAGTTATTTCTAATAATTAACAAAAAATAACATTTATTTACATTTATTTAATTAAATTCATGATAAGATAATAATTATTATTATGTAAGGATTATATATGTCTTTAATTCATAAGATTAAAGTAGCTAAAGGTATTTATTGGATAGAAATTGACAAAGCAAATGTAAGAATTCTTTGTGCATCTCCCGCTGATAGTGTTAAATACCTTATGAAAATGGGATTAATTGTTCAAACTGAAAAAGATGGATTTAAGTTTGAAACAGGTCCTAATGCTATTTTATTATCTGATATACTTGTTCAAAATGGAGATATCTGTAACACAGCAGAATTTCCAGTACTACAGATGCTTTACAGACAAGGAATGATTGTTCCCAATCATCCAAATAACAATGGGACTAAACCTATTTTAATAGGTACAACTGAACAAGTTCAATCTCAACTAAATTATATTTACAGAGGCAATTACGGACTCATATCAAAAGAAGAATTACTTGATAGTAATATCGACGAACAAACTGCGTCTGATATTATGAGACTAAAGCTGAAATTTGCTTTTGGAAAAATAAAAAATACTGATACTTTTTTAGACACATGTATCCTTGAAGAAGAAAAGAAAGAGATTGATAATAATGTTTTTATAAAAAGATTGGATATAAATAAATTTGAATTAACCTACGAAGGTGAAACAGTAGACATTGATTTAAATTTAGATGGATCTACGGGATATGAAACGCCTTATTCATTAAATCATTTTAATATAAATAGAGACTATTTTAGTATTATACACTCAGGACAAGGTGATGGTTGGAATATAGAACAACCTAGCATGTCTTCGGTTTTGATTTTTCAAGGGAAGGTTTATTTAGTTGATGCGTGTCCAAACTTAGACAAGGTTTTAACTGCTCTTGGAATTGGTATTAATGAAATTGAAGGTATATTTCATACGCATGCACATGATGACCATTTTAACGGTTTAACAACCCTATTAAAATCAAATAAAAAAATCAAATATTATTCAACAAAATTAGTTAGAAATTCTGTCACTAAAAAATTATTCGCCTTATTAAACCTTGAAGAAAATAAATTTGAAGATTATTTTGATGTTATTGATTTAGAATTTGATACATGGAATAATATAGAGGGACTTGAAGTCAAACCAATATTATCACCACATCCTGTAGAGAATAATATCTTTTTATTTAAAACCATTTGGGGCAATGATTATAAAAGTTATGGTCATTTTGCAGATTTAACATCATTTGATGTTTTAGAATCAATGGTTAATGAAAATGAAAATGAGCCGGGTTTATGTGAAATAAATTGTGAAAAAACAAAAGAGGATTATTTGCAGTTTGTTGATCTTAAAAAGATTGATATTGGTGGCGGTATGATTCATGGAAATGCAAAAGATTTTAAGTTTGATAGAACGGGCAAAATAGTATTATCCCATACTTCAAGCAGTAATTATTCTGAAGAAGAAAAAATCATAGGTTCTTCTGCTTCATTTGGTACAGTGGATGAGCTTATACCAAGTCATTCAAATTTCCTACCTAAATTTGCCAAAAAATACCTACAGGAATTAATTCCGAGTTTAAATGAAAACCAATTAACACTTCTATTAAATTTAAAATTTAAAACGTATAATCCAGGAACCATATTAATAAAAGAAAATGAAAAGAATCAATATATATATTTACTCATTACAGGAGTGGCTGAAACCATTTCAAGTAATGACCATATTATAAGAACGCTTTCATCGGGTACTTTAATGGGTAATATTAGTGGACTTTTACAGTTGACTTCAAGTGAAACAATTAGAAGTCTGAGTTACATTACTGTTTTAAAGATTCCTGCAAAATTGTATGCAAATATTATTAATGAAAATGACATTTATGACTTAATAGAAACCCAAATTGATCCTGTCGACTTTTTATACAAAACATGGCTTTTTAGGGATGCTGTTTCTCAATCAAGAATGAATGAAATAATTAAAAATATAGAATATAAATTTTATAAAAAAGGTCATATTTTTAGTGCTGACAGCAAAAAACTTTTTATATTACAAAGTGGAACCATCAACAGATACATTTGTGATGAATATATTGACAAATTAGAAGCTACTGATTTTTTCAACAGTTCCATGGCTATTTTTGATGATCCTTCTGCATTTACTTTAATTGCTGATATAGAATGTGAAGTGATGTTATTGGATGCAAAGATATTAAAAGAGATACCCGTTATTAGATGGAAACTATTTGAATATATCAAAAAAAATAAAAGTATTATTCTAAACAGTCAATCGGGTAAAAATTCTCTGTTTATGTGGAAAGATGAATACAGTGTTAACGTACAAGTATTGGATAACCAACACAGAAAAATTATATTCATATTTAATAATATACATAATGCTCTGTCTTCAAATAACTATTCTAGTTTAAAATTAAACTTAGAGACATTAATTAGGTACTCTAAATACCATTTTAAATTTGAGGAAGATTTATTACATAAATATGGTTATGATTTAAAAGACCAAATAAATAATCACAATCAATTAATAACACAAATGGATGAAATATACAATAGAATTTTAAAAGATGAAAACTGTGATAACTCAGATATTTTTAAATTCCTATCACAATGGATTAACAATCATATTATCAAAGAAGATAAAAAATACAGTTCTTACTTAAACAGTAAGAATATATTTTAAGAATGGAAAGACAATGAAAACAGTACTAATAGTAGATGACAGTAATCTTATCTTAGATTTATTAGAAAATAAAATAAAAAAAGTTTTAGATGTTACAATTTTAAGAGCAAAATCATATAAAGAAGCCGTACAGTATATTGATGAACAAGAAATAATACATATAGCTATTTTAGACTTGAATCTCCCCGATGCTAAAGATGGTCAAATCGTTGATTTTACAATTTCAAAAAATATACCTTCAGTGATTTTAACAGGCATAATGAATGAAAAATTACAAAAGACAATCTTACAAAAAGATATCATTGATTATGTAATAAAAACAGATCTTAACAGTATGGATTACACCGTAAACATTGTAAACAGAACATTAAGTAATTATGACAGAAATATATTAGTGGTTGATGATTCAAAATTTCAGCTTTCAGTTATTTCTAAAATGCTGGCTAAAATGAAAGTAAATGTAGTCACTGCTATGAATGGAAAAGAAGCACTAGAACTTATTAAAAATCAAAAAGACGACCAACGATTCTCACTGGTTTTAACAGATTACAACATGCCTGTAATGGATGGATTAGAACTCACATTAAATATAAGAGGAATGTATAAAAAAGACCAGCTTAGTATTATTGTCATGAGTACAAATGATGATGTGGATACTACGACTAAATTTATTAAAATTGGTGCAAATGATTTTATCAGTAAACCTTTTACTCAAATAGAATTTGTAACCCGAGTTAATTCAAACTTAGACTTATTAGACTTATTTGAAAAAACTAAAGAGTTGGCAACCAAAGATTATTTAACCTGCTCTTACAACAGAAGTTTTTTCTTTGAAAGTGGTGGAAGCATTGTAGACAAAGTAAAAAGAAAAAGAGGAGATATGGCTGTTGCCATAATTGATATTGATGATTTCCAAGATATCAATGATAATTACGGATATGATACAGGGGATTGTGTCATACAAGATGTAAGTAAACTTCTAAACATGAATCTAAGATCATCGGATTTAGTTTCACGTTTTAAAGACGATGAATTTGCTGTTTTATTAGAAGACATAACTTTAGAAAACACAGAAGCCCTTTTTAACAAAGTAAGAAAATCCTTTGTTTCACACAGCTTAGAAAATGGAGATTCTTCTATTGCTATTCATATTAGCATTGGAGTCTTTTATGGAAGAGAAGAGACATTAGATGAGATGATAAAAAAAGCAAAATCATCACTTCTAAATGCCAAAGCAAATGGAAAAAAACAAATTCTAATTAATAAACATTAGGTGAGATCATGGATATATTTCAATGGATTGGATTTATAGGAACACTGTTTATTGCGTGGGCCTACTTTATACTACAAATTGGGAAATATACAACAGACTCGATGTCCTATCAAATTCTTAATTTAGTTGGTGCCATTTTACTGATTATATCTTTATGTGTTCATTTTAATTTTGGTTCATTTGCTATGGAAGTATTTTGGATTGCTATAACTATTTATGGTATTTATAAAATTATAAAAAAGAATAAAACCTCTAAAAACTCCTAAAAAAGAGCAGTATATATCGCTCGAAGAGCAAGCAGTGTTAACAGTACTTTTAATATATTTATAAATTTTTTTCCATCAATTTTATGTCTTATTTTAGTCCCAAAGTATGAGCCAGCAACCGCACCTGCAATCATAAACGCCATCACAAAAATATAATCAAAAAACATAAAACCAAATATAGCAAATACAAATATTTTTGAAATATGAGTGATAGACATTAGCATAGCTGCTGTTGCTACAACTTTATCTTTGTCGTCATAGTCTTTAAGTAATAAAGTTGTTGCTAAAGGTCCTGTCGCTCCAACAACAACACTCAATCCTGTTTGAAAAAAACCAACAATAATATAACTCTCATATTTTTTTATATATTCACTGAATTTTTTGCTCCAAAGATTTAATAAAATATAAATACCAATAAACAAAGGAACGTACTCTAGTGAGATATATGATAATAAAAAAGCAAATAAAGAGACACCTACAATTGAACCTAAAATAAATTTTGGTAATACCTCAAACTGTACATCTTTTATCCCAAAAAAAGCTCTGCTGATATTACTGGATAATTGAGTAACTCCATGCACAGGTACAATGGCATTAAGGGGTAAAAATAGTGGCAGAACAGCAATGAGGAGCATTCCTCCACCAAGACCAACAACACCCGCTACTGTTGATGTCAAGAAAGTAAGAATACCCAGTATAATTTCATCTGTCATTTGTAGCATACTCCAATATATATTATATTATATTTTTTTGGACTATACCACAGATAAACTAAATATTAATTATATTGGATTATTGAATGCTTACAATGCTTTTTTTAAAGCAGCAGTAATTTCACTGGGTGTTGAATAATGTTCAAGTCGTGTACTTAAATTACCCTGTTTATCAAAAATATAAATATATGAAGTATGGCTTACAGAATAACCCATTTTAGAATTAGGCAAATACTCTTTTTTAAAATAAGTACCATAGTTTTTTGTCACTTCTAAGATATTTTCTTCATTACTCGTAGCACCAATAAAATTGGGGTGAAAATATTCAGAATACTCTTTAAGATTTTTCAATGAGTCCCTGTCAGGATCAACACTGATAAAAATACCTTTGAAATCATTGAGTTCTTTTTTGTTTAACTTTTTCAAACTCTCACCCATAAGACTTAAAGCTGTGGGACAAACATCGGGACAATACGTATACCCAAAAAAGATAGCAACCGCTTTTCCTTTAAAATCTGAGAGTTTAATAGCTCCATCAATAGTATCAAGAGCAAATTCATATTTTTGTTTTTCTTTATACTCATCTAAATAGGGTTTAGCAACAACAATAGTAATAACTGCAAGTACGGTTGCAGTGATAAAAAAAAGTATTTTTTTCATTAATAATCCGTTTGAAATTTAAATTTTGCGCCCACTCTGTGGCTTATTTTGTCTAAAATTATATCTGCATTCCACTTCATATTACCCCTAATACACGTAGGAAGGATTACATTTGATTCATATTCATTATCTTTAATTTTTTTGAGTTGAACTTTTTGCTTTCCCATATTCATATTTTTTGCAAAAACTTCAATTGGAATATACTCTTTATCATAATTTTGGCTTGTGATTTTAAATCGTACTGGTTTCATTAAAGGAATATCTTTAGGAAAGACTTCAAGATTAAAACGTGTCCCATCTTCGAGAACGATATCACAAGGTCCATTATGTAAATCACAATTTTCATTTTGAGAGATAAATTTGACTTCACCTCGAGCATCATTAAAAAGTGAA
>Ga0209707_1000435_pt1 | contig 25488 bp, 25 predicted proteins | sample EN4Hudsemesocosm_FD_184630 | JGI IMG/M metagenome (GOLD analysis project Ga0209707, IMG submission 184630) | Methane-oxidizing microbial communities from mesocosms in the Hudson Canyon - EN4B Hudson Canyon (SPAdes) (version 2) | ecosystem: Environmental > Aquatic > Marine > Cold seeps | place... | reverse complement strand
TATCTCGCAGCCCCTTTGGTCATGTAGATCAGTCTATCGGAAAAAATACAGCCGCAGGCAGTCTGGGCTTAATTCCACCAACCACTTATATTAAGAAAGATTTTGAGGAGTTAACGGTAGATGGCGTTAAAATGGTGTTCCAAAACACACCAGGAACAGAAGCGCCTGCTGAGATGAATACATGGTTTCCTGACCTTAAAGCATTTTGGGCTGCTGAGAATATAACGGGAACAGTACACAATATATATACCTTACGGGGTGCGCTTGTTCGAGATGCGCTGGAGTGGTCTAAGCAAATTAACGTGGCGCTGTATAAATTTGGTGTTGAAGCCGACGTTATGTTTGCTTCCCATAGCTGGCCTCGCTGGGGGAACGAACGTATACAGGAAATAATGCGCTCGCAGCGTGATATTTATGCCAACCTGAATAACGAAGTACTCCACCTTGCCAACAAAGGAGTGACCATTAATGAAGTTCACAACCAATATAAGCCGCCGAAAAGCTTGCAGCAGCAATGGTCTGCTCATAGTTATCATGGTTCAGAAGAGCACAATAGCCGAGCGGTTATAAATCGTTATCTCGGCTACTGGGACGGGAACCCTTCTACACTCATTCCTTTGTCTCCTAGTGATTCAGCCCCTCTTTATGTTGAAATGATGGGTGGTGCAAAGAAAATACTGGCTAAAGGTAAAGCGCTTTATGAAGAAGGGAAGTATAAACATGCACAAGAGATACTAAACAAGCTTGTTTATGCAGAGCCTAAAAATCAGGAAGCAAAAGATTTATTGGCTGATACATTTGAACAACTAGGTTATCAACAAGAAAGCCCTAGTGTTAGAAATAGTTTCTTAGCGGCCGCTTATGAATTGCGTTCTGGGATTCCTTCTGGCGCAATACCAAAAACAGCAGGCCCTGATATGACACGGGCCATGTCGACAGACCTATGGTTGGATTTTTTAGGGGTGCGGATAGATAGTAAAAAAGCAGATGGAATGGCCTTTGTTATAAACCTCGTTACACCCGATAATGATGAAAAGTATATAGTGGAAATGAGTAATTCCACGCTTACAAATATCAAAGGTGTTCAGGCTGAAAAATCGGACCTTACTATAACCATCAACCGAACGGATTTAGAAACGGTTATGATGGGGGCTGTGAGCTTTGATGATCAAATTAAAGCAGGCAAAGCCAAGCTTAAGGGTGACAAAAAGCCTTATGACCAGCTTAAAAGTATATTGGTTCAGTTCACCCCAGATTTTGAGTTGATGCCTGGCACTAAGCCCGAGACACCAACTAAATCTGATTTAAAACCTTTTGAGCAAGAGGCGTCTGGAAGTACTATCGGTGGCTAGGCCGTTATATTAGGATTCTCATGATCTTTAATAAAATACCATTGTCTGTTCGTATTCTTGCCTCAATGTTTGCAGGGTTGGCTGTGGGAGCCTACAGCTCAATGGTATTTACCGGTGTAAGTGCCATTGCTGATGCATTTGTTATGCTACTGCAAATGACTGCATTACCTTATATCGCCTTGTCGCTGATAGTTGGTATTGGCGGTTTGTCTCCCTTTGAAGCACGCAGTACATTTAAACAAAGCTTACTGATTTTGCTTATATTAATGCTTACTGTCCTCACGTTTATTTTATTAGCACCTATTGCTTTTCCTGACTGGGAAAATGCTGAATTCTACAGCGCTAATACGATAAAAGTTAATGCTGAGTTTGATTTGGTTAGTTTGTTTATTCCTGCTAACCCGTTTCATGCGTTTGCCAATGCCTTAATTCCTTCGGTGGTGCTGTTTAGTGTTTTTGTTGGTGTTGGGCTTATGGGCGTAAAGCGAAAAAACCAAACCTTGTTGCTCTTAGATAACCTAAAAACGGCCATTGCTAATGTGAGTAATACAGTCATGCGCTTTGCGCCGGTGGGTGTTTTTTGTATTGCCTTACGTGCGGCTGCCACAGTCGATTCTTCAGATATAGATGGCTTGGTTGTCTACATTGTAACCGCTGCTGTTTTAGTTTTTTTACTCTCCTTTGTTGTACTGCCAGCCATCGTAGCCGTTGTAACTCCCATTGGTTATCGAAAAGTAATTAAAGCGTCTCGTGAAGCGATGATTACAGCGTTTGCTACAGGCAGTTTTTTTGTGGTTATTCCCCTTATTGTTGAAAAAACCAAAGCCTTGATTACAGAGCTTAACCCCTCTGAAAAAGAGGCAGATAAAGTGCCGGGCATTATCGTACCTATTACTTTCAGCTTGCCCGTAGGAGGAAAGCTTCTCGCGATACTATTTACCTTATTTGCCGCCTGGTTTTCAGGTGCTTACATTTCTATTAGTGATTATATTAATTTGTTAGGCGCAGGGGTTCCTCAGTTATTTGGTACAACCACTTTAGCCATGCCAAATTTACTGGAATTGTTCAATGTTTCAGGAGGGATGATTGATTTTTTTATTGTTGCTGAGAACCTGGTTGTTGGTCGATTATCAGCTGTATTATCAGTTGTTTTCGCCGTATGTTTACCTTTACTGATCGCGACCAGCATCGTAAAAAAGTTTACCTTTAAATGGCGTAAGTTTGGTCGTTATTTAATCGTTATTCCATTGGTCTCCATTGTTGCTTTTATCTCACTGAGGTTTACATTTGATGCTATTAGTCATCAGTATGAAGGCTATAGTAAGTTCATTGAACGTGATTTTATCTATGGTGATATAAAAACCAGCTATCTTGAGCGGCCAAGTGAACAAGGTATAACCGCACAACCTGCTACAGATGTTCTAGCTCGTATTAAACAGCGCGGTTTTATTCGTGTTGGTTATTTTCGTGATGATTTACCCTATTCATTTCATAACAATGAAGGAAAGTTAGTTGGTTTTGATATTGAAATAATGAATCAGTTGGCTGCAGATCTTGGTATGGCGGTTGAATTTGTGAAGATTTATCGTAAGCAGGCTGCACCGTTGTTAGCTTCAGGGTATCTCGACATTACCTCAGGTATTCCTGTTATCCCAGATAATATGAAAGAGTTTACGTTAACGGTTCCGTACAGTACGCAATCTATTGCCTTTCTCGTCAAGGATGATCGACGGGCAGAATTTGTTAACTGGAAGCATATTACCGAGCGTGAAGATTTAATTATCGGCATACCTGAGTCTTTCTTTTATCGGGACGCTGTAGATCGCCATTTTAAGTATGGGAAAGCCTGGGAGATATCGACACCTAGATTATTCTTTAGAGAAAAATATGAACATATCGATGCTATGTTATTTGGTGCGCCTGCGGCCTCAGCCTGGACACTCTTACATCCTGATTATACGGTGGTTGTTCCAAAGCCTGTACAGCCTTCTTTATCCATGGCGTTTCCTATTAATAAGAATGATAGGGCGTTTGAATTGTTTATGCGTAATTGGATCAATATGAAACAGAAAAATAGGACGCTTGAGCGCTTGTTTGATTATTGGATTGGAGGGAAAAAGGAATAAAGCAAAATACAACAAATGAGTGATGAATAGAGTTTGCTGCTAATATTAGAGTTGATGAAAGTACGGTATTTGCCTTTGGATGGTATTAATAATTCTATGAAAAATGTTTTAGTTACTTTGCTATTGTTTATTTCCCCCCCTTCTATTTTGTGGGCGGCCAGTGTTGACGATAGCCTAAAGGTTGTCCAAAAAACCAATAATAATGCCATTAAATCTCAGCAGCGTATTGATCACTTGTCTATACAGACTCAGAAAATGCTAGAAGAGTATCAGCAGATTATTCAAAATACTGACTATCAAAATGCCTATAATTTTCAACTTAAACAGTTAAAAGATGATCAGGAAGCAGAGCTTGCTTCACTGCAAAAACAAATTGATGAAATAAACATTACCCAGTTACGTATTATGCCCTTAATGAATAGCATGGCTGATTCGCTGGAGAAATTTGTGGTGTTGGATTTGCCCTTTCATCAGGAAGACCGCGTGAGTAGTGTTATACAGTTAAAACAGTATTTACGTAGTCCAAGTCTCTCTTTACCAAAAAAATACCGCTTGTTATTAGAAGCTTTTCAAATTGAAAACAACTATGGGCGAACGGTGGAAAGTTATCGGGATGATCTATCAATAAACGGCGAAAGTTTATCGGTTGAATTTTTAAGAATTGGTCGTGTGGCCCTTTATTACCGAACATTGGATGGCCGTATTAGTGGGCGTTGGAATAAACAGAGTCATGATTGGGACACCTTACCTAAAGCCTTTGATCGTAATATATCAGATGCCATTCGTGTTGCTAGCAACCAGGTTGCCCCGCAATTACTGAGGCTGCCCATGGTGAACCCTCAATGAGCTATTTGAAGGCGGTGCTAGTGATGGTGCTCATAATGCCGCAAGTGTTGTTGGCTGAGCAAACAATCATTAACCTGGATCAGTTGCTGCAAACGGTTAAAGATAACCGACAGCAAGAAGCGCAACTGAATAAGCAGCGCGAACAAACCTTTCTACAACAAAAGAGTCGCCAGAAAGCACTCTTGGCTTCGGCCAAGAAGAAATTTGAGAAGTCGCAAAAACACAATAACCCTCTAAAAAAGCAGACGATTGAGAATGCAGAACGCATTAAGCTTGCTGAGAAAACGTTACTTAAAAAGAAGCAAGATATGGGGGATATATACAGTATCTATACTGAAATGACGGGGGATTTCTCTGCTGCATTACAAGACTCAATGGTAAGCGTTCAAAAACCGGAGCGTAATGAAAAATTAAACGCACTAATGCAAACTGAGCAACTGGCGACCATACAAGATCTTGAAGAACTCTGGCTGCTGGTTCAGGAAGAAATGACAGAGTCCGGTAAGATTGTTCGTTACGAAGGCCCTGTTGTTACCCGTGAAGGTCATGTTGAAACACGGCCCATTTTACGCGTAGGTACGTTTACAGCAACCAGTGGTGGCGAGTTCTTACGTTATGTGCCTGAAACAGGCGAGTTGCTTGAACTAAGTCGCCAGCCATCTAGTCGATTTGGGCGCGAGGCAGCAGAGTTTGCAGCCTCAACAGGTAAAATATTACCCATCGTTGTCGATCCCACGGGAGGAAGTCTGATGGGAATGATGACCTATGTACCTACTTTGCAGGAGCGAGTAGAGCAGGGGGGCATTATAGGGTTTATTATTATTGGCCTTGGGGTGTTGGGTATGCTTATAACGCTCTGGCGAGTGCTTTATTTATCCGTTATTCATATCTCTATGCGTCGCCAGCTGACATGTATTGGTCAACCCCGCAGTAAAAATCCACTTGGTCGAGTATTGCTCAGTGCCAAAGGGTTTATCGAAGATGGACTTAGTGAAGATAGCAGTAGGGTTCAGTACAAGCTCGATGAAGCTGTGCTGGCAGAAATACCTCGTCTTGAGCGCAGTCATAACCTGATCAAACTACTGGCTGCAATGTCTCCTTTATTAGGCTTATTGGGAACCGTAACAGGCATGATTGTAACCTTTCAGGCGATTAGCTTATTTGGTAGCGGTGACCCTAAATTAATGGCTAGTGGTATTTCTCAAGCACTGGTAACCACTGTATTGGGTTTGGTTATGGCTATTCCCTTGTTATTTGGCCACAGCCTGGTTTCGTCGTTATCTGGGAATATGATCCAGCGATTGGATGAACAAAGCGCAGGTATTATGGCTCGTTTAATGGAGTCACAATTAAACAACCCTAATGAAGGTTAAGGGCTTCGTATGTGGTTAATTTATGAGGTGCAAGGGTTTATTGACCAAGGTGGCAGTGTTATCTGGGCTGTATTTTTTAGTTGCTTGCTGCTTTGGATATGCATTGTTGACCGTTATTGGTTTTGCAAAATCACCTTCCCAACTTTTGCCAATGACATCATAGCCGACTGGCAAGCACGGCATGATCATCAATCATGGCAGGCCTATAAAATTAGAGAGGGCATTATTTCAGAGGTTCGTATGCGACTACATGCGAGGTTATCTTTAATTCAGACATTAATCATACTGTGCCCCTTACTAGGACTATTAGGAACTGTGACTGGTATGATCAGTGTTTTTGAGGTTATTGCGGTAAACGGAACCAGTGACGCACAGAGCATGGCGCATGGTGTTTACCGAGCGACAATCCCTACCATGTCGGGTTTAGTAGTGGCCTTATCTGGTTATTATTTTTCTGTTCGTTTAAAGCAAATTGCAGATACTGAAACCAGTAAACTGGCAGATAAACTGATGCTGCTATAGTTGAATCGCTATTATCTAAACAAACAATGGCTAAATAGACAATGAGAATTTCATGACAGCAAGACGACACAATAAAAACAAAGAAGAAGCCGGGTTGGATATGACTCCCATGCTCGATATTGTTTTTATTATGCTGATATTTTTTATTGTAACCACCTCTTTTGTGAAAGAGTCAGGCATTACTGTTAACACGCCCAAAGCACAAACCGCCTCAAAGCAGGAAAAGGCCAATGTGTTTGTAGCTATTAATGCGGGGGGCGAAATTTGGATTGATAAGCGCCCGGTTGATATACGTTCTGTAAGGACGGTGGTGGCACGTTTACATTCAGAAAATCCCGAAGGCGCTGTTGTGATTCAATCTGACCAAGAGGCCGCAACTAGAATCTTGGTGGCGGTTATGGATCAAATTCGTTTAGCAGGCATTGAAAAAATTGCTATCGCAGCAAACAATGCGCCATTGTGAGAAGCGTGAGAAGCGTGAGAAGCGTGAGAAGCGTGAGAAGCGTGAAAAATGTGATGATTAAAACCATCCTGGTTTTTAGTGTGGCGATGCTGGTTACTCTGGCTATTTTCTTGTTTATGCAGAATTTAATTTCTTCAGAGCCGGAAAGGTTGGATTCTGTAGAGCTGGCAGCGGTTGTTGAGCTGTACCGTGAGGCACCAAGACCTGAATCTGAACCAGAAACAAAAGTGGAACCGGAGCCAGAAAAAATAGAAGAGCCGCAAATGAATATGCCGGTAGATTCGCCAATGGAACCTCTTGCCAGCACTGATCAAATAATGCCAAGTGTGGATATGGGGTCTCTATCAATTAATGTGGGGGCTGCCGAAGGGCAATGGGCGATGCCTGCATCGGGTCAGTCCTTCGAAGCCTTAGCTGATGGAAAAGACAGCAAAGGGTATGTTGAAGTTGTCCCCTACGCGACCCGTCAACCCAATATCCCTTTGCTTGCCTGGGAGAATAAAATCAATGGTTGGGTGCTGGTTGTGTTTACGGTTACCGCCTCAGGGAAAGCTAGTAATATACGTATACTAGATGCTAATCCAAAAGGCATTTTTGAAGAGGAAGTACAAAAGGCCGTCTCTTTTTGGCGTTATGATGTGAGTACATTAAAGGGCCAGGCTGGCGGTATGATACTAACCCAAAAAATCACACTCAATTGGAAAAATTACCCCGATAATACGGTTTATTAGTTATGCGTATTATTATCTTTATATTCTTGGTATTTTTCATTCAGGGTGCTGTCGCGGAGCGGTACCGAAGTAAGCTTATTCTTGACCCAAGTAAACAGCTAAATGAATCGTCGCGCCTGTCTTTGAAAGACCTAGAGCAACAGATTAGCTCGATGACTGATGCTTATGGAAAATCTAGTGCTGGACGTTATTTAGCGCGCCACTATGTTAATGAAAAGAACTATGCCAAAGCCATTGAATACTACCGCACAGCTTTAAAGGCAGAAGGACTTTCTGATATAGCTAATAGGGTGCTATTAAAAGAGTTGGCTGGTATTTATGTCTTAGATAAGCAATTTAAAGAAGCAATAACAAGTCTTAATCAGCTCCAGCGTTCTAAACTCGAAAAACAGGATATATCTACGACGATTCTATTAGCTCAGGCCTACTATGGTTTAAGTGATTATCTCTCCGTTGTCGAAATACTGGATGAGATTATGCCTCAGCGTAATATACTTTCTGATTCGCAACTCAAGCAAATGTTAGGTCTTTATTATAACGCAGGAAGTTATGGGCAAAGTGAAAAAATTCTACAAGAACTTATTCATCGTTATCCGCAGGTGTTTAGTTATTGGCAACAGTTAACGTCCATCTTTTTAATGCAAAATAAACAGAAGCTAGCTTTAGACCAATTATCATTAGCTCGCCAGAAATCGTTTCAATTTAGCTCTAAAGATATTTTATTACTGACAGACTTATATGTGGCCAATCATGCGCCTGAAAAAGGTGCGAGGTTATTTGAGCAGGCTATTGCAGAGGGTGAAATTGAAAATAATGAGAAATACAACAAGCGATTATTTGAATACTGGTTACAAGCCAGAGAGAAAAAAAAGGCGGCCGACACCCTAAAAAGGTCTATTAAGCTAATTCAGGACTTTGAATTATTTATACGCTTGGCTCAGCTGCAAATGGAGCAGGAAGACTGGCAGGGTATGCAAAATACTATGCTCGTTGCCTGCCGAAAAACTTTAGATGATAAATATGTAAGCCGTGCCAATTTATTGCTGGGTGTTAGCCAGTTAAAACGTGGAGATGAAGTGAATGCCAGGAGATCTTTTATTAATGCGACATTAATTAGCGGAGCAGGGGATAAGGCGCGAGAGTGGCTTGATTATATTAATGCAGACAAACCTGACAGTGATGAACTACGAGCGATCAGCGGCCCCTGTCACCCGCAGGATCGTAAGGTGAGATATGTAAAATACAGCACGCCTCAGAGCATAGAAAGCATTGAAAAAACGCCTGCTGACTTAATTAGTGCGGTTACTGAAGTAAATACAAAAACGATTGCTTCTCAGTCTTTATACGGCATAAAACTATCTGTTGAACCTGAAGATATAGCCTCTTCAATTAAAAACCAAGCCTTCAGAACGGGTGTCTCATTAGTGAAAACTGGTGGAGCTATTAATGGCCCATTACATATTCTATTTGATGGAGAAGTAGTTGAAGGCGAACCTGTTAAATTTCGCTTAGCTTTTCCATATAAAGGTAAGCCAAAAAACAAAGGGCCTTACAGGGCTAAGAAAGCAGCGGAGTTTAAATGCGCCTATTTTAATTACACCGGGCCTGCGTCAGACATTCTTAGTGCATGGGCAGCGTTATATAAGCAAACCCATGCTGCTGGGCTTACACCAACAGGTGAAAACCGAATGGTGTTAACGATTGAAGAGAGTGGTGATACGCCTGAGATGTTGTTTGAATTGCAGTTGGGGGTTTTGTGAACGTGATGTGGCACTTTTTTATCTATTTATATATTGCACTATACTGATTTATACTTGGTCACGAACCATAAAATGAATGATAACATTGAGTAGTCCATCAAGAATGGGGTTGTTATGAAATTCAACTTGTTAATGTGTTCCATTGCAATGCTTCTGATGATTCAAACTGCAATGGTTAATGCAGAGCAAAAGACACCTAACAATGTTTTTGTTGAGGTTCGGGCGCTTAATTCAAGTCTTAACACGTATTTGAGATTACATACTAAAAGTAGGAGAATTTCACTTGAAGAGATGGATGTTGCCAATGCCACTTCGGCTGACGTTTATGCTTTAGCCGCAGTACTGAATGAAAAAATGCGTATTTTACTGTTGAAGAACAATATCACCGATTTTAAACAAGCTTCTATTCCAAATAACGAAATCACACCCACAGATGTATTTGAACTAATTAAGGCCGCACAAGATAATTTGACATTGCTAACCGGGCAATCAATCAAATCAAACAATAAAACTGTAACAAATTTACCATCCGGGGTATTAAGAGAAGTAATCTTAGCGAACAACCGAATGGATACTCTCTTGCTTGGAGAAATCAACCCGCAATACCCGCTTTTTGTCGTTGATCGCATTCAGCATGAATTGCAACGACTCCTTAAGCATAAGGGGCTTCCGCTTATAGAGTACAAATACCATTATGAATTTTCAAAAATTACGCCAACAGATGTATTCGATTACGCTGAACTATTTCATAGTCAGCTGAGACTGTTGGGTTATACATCGTTGGACTACAGTCACGCCAGAAAGCCATATTACACGCCGAAAGACAAGTCAACCATTCAGCCGTATCATGTTTTTACATTATCTGTTGTGAATTTGTATCAAATTTATTTGATCGAGCATAAGCTGGGATTGGAGCCGGATTATACCTACTCCCCGCAATGGAAAGTTGATGCTCAACCTCAATCCGTCTTTCATGGTTATAGCAAGGCTAACGCAATGCTCAGTTCATTGTTTCTTAACTGGCATTAGCGTTAATAAACAATGAGCTGAGTTTTGAGTGGAATAGCTTAGCTTCAGGTTGAAAGTCTTTCTGAAGAACTATTTATTTTTTGGTCGAGCGTTTTGATATTTCTTTTCTGGCACTTTGGAAAGCACCTTTTTAAAGTTATCGGCAGCTTCAAGAATTTCTTTCTGCAGTTCTGCATCAATATCATGTTGCTTAACGGCACATTCTACCGCGCCTAAAAAGCGATTAACCACACTGGTCATGGTGATGTTGGGTTGAATCATCTGGCACTTTGATGAAAGTACTTGTGGTTTCTTTTTGGCACCCTGCCAACGGGAGTCAAATTCTTTTGCTGTTAGTGTTTTCATTGCACGATTCCTTTCAAAGATTTACATAGATACTTTATCAATATTTACTTTTTCAAGCCCGATACTACTGACAGTGATGCCTTGAAGAGAAACGGGGATGCTTATATTTTTTAGATCGAGTTTCTCTGCTGTCATCGCCAGGTCTACATCTTGTAGCGTCATACTGTCTACATCCAAATGAACCGTCGGTACGACTCTTAGAGTGACGTCCAGAATGCCTAAATCGGCGGAAATAGAGTGACTAGATGCTGTGGCTGATGTTTCAAAAGCTTTCGACTTAATATCACTAACTTTGGTAGCTGGAATTGATAAGTTTTTAAGTGCAGCGCTTGGAAGAATAATATTTTCTTTAGGTGTTACTGTTTGGATGGTAGCTTTGGCGGTTTCTGTGGAGGGCACGTTGATTCCTGTTGTTGTCATGGAACCTACTCCCATACCGCTGAGAGAAAACCCAGGGGAGGGCAGTTGTGTATTCATTATTTGCATATTCTTGAGTGCCGTTTCTCCCAAGTTTAATGAGGTTATAGGCGCCATCTCTGCTGCAACCCCAGGCACATCTACCGAGGGAATATTAAGCTGAATATCACTCAAATCAGGAATATTAATATCTCCCAGAGCCATTGGGATATCAATGTCGCCTAAATGTTCACTACCGCTCCACTCACCAATCCAGCCTAGGTCAATCTTCCAATCAAGATAAAAATCTAGCTCAACAATAGAGCGTACATTGCGTAAAAACGCTTTACTGCTTTTAAGGTTGGCATCGACCTTTTCTAGTTCAATGTGGCCTACCGTTGCACTGCCGAGGTTGATCTTATCTATGTCGATGTCTTGTATATTGCCTTCTTTAATGTTCACTTGATCAACTTGAAGTTGGCGGGTTATTTGAGCAACCTGAAGGCCAAGACGGTTTAACAGCTGCTTTGAAAAAGGGATTTCATTTAATAATGATTCGGTGAGTGTGGTGTTGTCTGGGGAGGGCATAATCTATCCTCTGTAAGTCCGTTAGTTGAGGTTACAAAAACGACATTCGAGAACAGCATTTAACGACGCCGATTGCGCATTTAAATTTGATATGGGGTGGAATAGAAAGGGTAAACTTCTTTAGGTGTGTTGTCTATCGATTTTCATCACCTGCGTGATGAGCCTTACTCACTACCCGCTTCCTATTATGATGGTAGGAAACGGGTGATTGAATCTGACGATTACTACTTATGTTACGCGGTCTTAGCTTTCTCTCTTCTTAGGCGAAGTTTTTCTTCGAATCGAAAACTCAGGTTCATAATGGTTGTAGCAGAAGAGGGTGAAATATCATAAACCACTTCAGCGAGTGAACCGAGCGGAGTGGTCACCTTCTTCTGTTTTGTAACTAGCGACTTCAGCACCATTTGTGCAGCACGTTCAGGTGACATAACGGGCAGGTAGTCATAGGCTTTCGTAGGCGCAATCATTGGCGTGCGGACTAATGGCATATACACCGTCGTAATATGTACATTATCTTGAGCCATTTCGTTAGCGAGGCAACGACTGAATGCATCCAGTGCTGACTTGCTGGCAATATAAGCCGAGAATCGAGGCACGTTAGACTGGCAACCAGCAGAAGAGATATTGATAATGTGGCCTTTTTTACGCTCACGCATTGAAGGTAAAAAGCCCAGAATAAGCTGTAAACAGCCAAAGTAATTCAGGCTCATGGTGCGTTCAAAGTCATGTAGCCTGTCATAAGCTTCGTTTACTGAACGGCGAATAGAGCGTCCTGCATTATTGATGAGTACATCAATAGGCCCATGCTCTTTTAATACTTTTTCAACTAACTCTTTGCAAGATTCAGGATCACTTAAATTACAAGTATAAATGTAAGCAGTTCCACCAAGAGACTCGACTTCTTTCTTGGCTATTTCAAGGTTCTCTAGCCCCCTGGCCACCAAAATAACCGTACCGCCTGCTTCGCCTATTTGACGAGCCACGGACAGTCCAATGCCACTGCTTCCACCTGTAATCAAGGTCAATTTCTTATTCAAAACCTTAGGCAGAATTGGTTTTCTTACGATACCTAACGTTTCTGATAGAAGTGTTTCTAGTGCCATTGTGATATTCCTTATGAGAAAAAGTTAATAAAAATTTGAATGCAATCCGTGCTTGATATGTATTGATGTTACCGGCTGGTCACATAATTTATAGATAAGTAAAAACGAAGTCAATGCTATTTATGTAAAATGTTACCTTGTGGTAACATTAATTTAATTTCGGTATACTTTAGAGCTAAAGCTCAGTTTCTTAACAAATTATTCAAAAGAGCAAAGCAAAAGAAGGCAGGCATCAAATTGGTAGAAAAACAGGTGAAAAATAAAGATCAAACTAAAGCTAGAATATTAGCTGCAGTCGATCATATTTTGGCAGAAGAGGGCTTCCGAGGGCTGGGGGTTAATCACATAGCCAAACAAGCAGAAGTGGGTAAAGCGCTGATCTATCGTTATTTTGGTGGATTAGATGGTGTTATTACTGCTTATGGTGAAACTGACCAGTTTTGGCCTTCAGCCTATGAAATTCGAGGAATGACTAGGCAGGAGTTCAACACACTTTCCCTAAGGGAGCGATGTAAGCATATCTTCAGAAACTTTAGGAGTGCCTTGGCAAAAAGACCTAATACAGTGGCTATTTATGCTTGGGAGATGACCGAAAAAAATGATGTTGTTAAGAGTATAATTGCTGAGAGAACACAGTCTTCATTAAATGTTGTGAAAGAAATGTTGGGGCAGCACAAAAAAGCCTATTCAGAATATGATCATGAAATGATAGTTCTGTTGGGTGCTGCTTTGCTCCAGCTAACTATTCGTGAGCATATGGATACGCCGTTTGCTGGGTTTGATCTTAAAGAAAGTGATACTTGGGATAGAATAGAAGGTGCTTTAGATACGCTCTTTACGGGGTTAGAAGCATCATATGAGAAAAGACTCTCTTGATGAGTTAGAAAGACGTTCCCGTCAAGCTCCGAAAATAATTTAGAGCAAGACGGGCATGACAGAAATTGTGGATGATAGAAGCTATACCTTTTTTATCATCTATTCTGCAAGTTGTTCTCCAGAACCTCCAGCCTCCTTAGGTAAATCCCTAAACTTTGGTAAGCCATCTTTTATTGGAAGCACTGTTTCTTGGTAGTGAACATGAAAGCTGGGTGCAAAAGAAAAGTTTTCAATAACGACTGCAGGCACATCAATAAGACCCATTGTAGGATGGTCGGTGAATATATGGCCTCCACAAGATTTACACCACTTTCGGTTGCTTAGTACGGCTCCATTATTCTGGCTGGAATTTTTGTCAAAGGCGTCAATGCAGTCTTGTCCTTGGGTTACTTCAACAGCATCAGGTTTCCATAGGGTGAAGGCACTAACGGGACCAGCGGCCCAATGTCTGCAAGAGTCGCAATGGCAATAAGCCATAGCTTCAGGAGAACCTGTTAATTGAAGTTTGACCGCACCGCAAAAGCAACTGCTTTGATACTTGGTATTCATAGCTTATACCCTCACTTCATTAGTTAATATTTGACTATTTCTTATCGAACGCCTGTTGCTCAAATTCAATGGGTGATTGAGGTTTATCGTTTACTTTAAGTGTAAATATATCGGGTCGGGAATAATGCCCTACAACATCAAGCGCCCTTTTAGCAGCGGCTACTTTTTCTAGGTCTATATCGCAATACAGAATGCCTTTTTCTTTTCGCATAGGGCCTGCAATAATTTCACCGCCAGGGGCTATAACGACTGAATCACCGGGGTTTACCCATTCGTTTTGGTCTGGGTATAGTCTTGATTTTTCTGGAAAATCATCGGGGAAGTCGCTGCCTTGCATAATGTTTCCACAGCCCACAACATAACAACGACCTTCGCGAGCAATATGTTGTAAGCTGCCAATCCAGCCATCGCCACTGTCGTAAGTGGGGGCAATATAGATTTCTACATTTTGGGCGTACAAGGTATATCTGGCCAGAGGCATGAAATTTTCCCAGCACAGTAATGTGCCAATGCGACCTACTGGGGTTTCAACAGCCTTCAAACCTGTAGCATCACCAAAGCCCCAAACCATTCTTTCTGGGTTGGTAGGCATTAATTTACGGTGCTTGTTGAGTAGTGTTCCATCTGGACCGATGGTGATAACGGTATTATAAAGTGTCGACTGGCTTAACTTACCGTCCCTTTCTTCTATGCCACAAACAATGGTGACATTGTATTTTCTGGCAGCTTCAATTAAGGGCTTTAGGTCATCTGATTCTGTATTGACTGCATTGTTTAATAATTTCAGATGTAACTGTTCAGATAAATTCCAGTCACCACCGGGTCTTAGCCTCCAGATCCAGGTAGGGTAGCCTGCTATAAATGTTTCAGTAAATACAACAAGTTTAACGCCATGACCAGCCGCTTCTTCAATCGTAGCTACTGCCAGGGCAATTGTTTTATTTTTATCTAAAAAAGCAGGTGCTTTTTGAATAATGGCCAGTTGAGTCATTTTACTTACCCCACTTTGCGCGATGCCTAATATGATTGAATATAGAAGGGTTTCATTTTTTGTAAAGTTTGAGGGTTGATGATTTTTTGAACGATATAAACGTGGGGTTTATCTTCGCAATAGTTCATATTTCGTTATAATAAGATTCATAAACATTGGCATATAAATACAGCACTATAAGTAAGAGGCTTCCTTTGACCCAGTTTCGTCCCTGTATCGACCTGCACCAAGGTAAAGTAAAGCAAATTGTTGGCGGTAGCCTTAATGATAAAGGCGCAGACACTAATTTTATCAGCTCCTATGACTCGGCTTATTATGCGCAACTTTATAGAGACAATAGCCTAACCGGTGGTCACGTTATTGCATTAGGCCCAGGCAACAAAGAGGCTGTACTTAAAGCCTTAGCTACCTGGCCTCAGGGCTTGCAGTTTGGTGGCGGTGTTAACCATGAAAATGCGGCAGAGTTTCTTGAAGCGGGTGCATCGCATCTGATTGTTACGTCCTACCTGTTTGAAAATGGACAGCTTTCTTCAGATCGTTTGGAACAAATAAAACGCGAGACTGGTTCTGAACGCCTAGTCTTAGATTTAAGCTGCCGCCGAACCGACTCTGGCTGGAATATTGCGACAGATAGATGGCAAACCATCACCAACACTCAAATCGACAAAACTACACTTTCTGAATTGGCTGGTCACTGCTCTGAGTTTTTGATCCATGCTGCTGATGTAGAAGGCTTGCAAGCAGGTATTGATCAGGAGCTTGTTACGTTACTCGGAGAGATCGCAACCATACCGGTCACTTATGCGGGAGGTGCTCGATCTATTGAAGACCTTGAGTTGGTGAACCGACTATCTAAAGGTAAAGTAAACCTCACTATAGGTAGCGCACTGGATATATTTGGTGGCAGTGGTATTACACTGGATGAGTGTATTGAGTGGAATAAGATAAAATAGAGACGTATAGAGCCATGCCCCTAGAAGATGTAGAACCCGTTACCAGTATCCGTGAACGCAATGCTGAAGCTAAAAATCAGGCCATATTAGAGGCGGCTTTAAGTTTGTTTTCAGCGCGAGGGTTTCATGGTGTTGCAGTACCCGAGGTAGCGGTTAAAGCTGGGGTAGGTACTGGTACTATATATCGTTATTTTGAAAGTAAAGAAGCTTTGGTTAACGGTGTATATCGTGATGCTAAAAGTAAATTAGCCACGTGCTTGGTAGATGGTTTTGATTTTAATACCAGTCATCGAGAGCAGTTTCATCAGTTCTGGCAAAGGCTCATGAGTTTTGTACAGAAGAACCCAATTGCTTTTCGTTTTTTAGAACTTCAGGACCACAGTCCGTACCTTGATAGCGAGAGTAGGGCGCTAGAGCTTAGTGTACTAGCACCCATTTGGGCATTTTGTGCTAAAGCAAAGTCCGACGGTGTCGCCCGGGAAATGCCATCAGAAGCACTGATGGCAATTATTTGGGGAGCGTTTGTTGGGATTATTAAAGCACAGGATGCAGGTTATATTGAAATGGATGAAGAAACATTTTCAGAGGCAGAAAGCGCATGCTGGGATATGTTTTGCCATTCAAAATAAGCTAATTTAGCCCCTTGTATCAATAGCGAACCAGAGTAGTAGTGTAGCGTCGTCGCCAGACTTTTCTTTCCACATAGCAGGCCCAAGAAATAAGCCCGGAGAAACTTCTCTCAATTCATCTCGAATTCGTCGAATAAACCACGGGTTTCCAGCCAAATCATAATCCAGATAAATACACTGTTTACCGTCAATGGCAGAAGGCTCTACAACGGTTTTAAATGGGAACCAGTTTCTTTGAAGCAAGGTTAAGTTAATACGGTTAATGCCAGAGCCTTCTTTTTTATTCGTTGATTGGAAACTCTTGCCGCCCCAAGGGAATAAAGATGCTTTGGAAATCATTCTTATGAGCCCTGCAAGCGGTGTTTTATCTACCCCTCTGACTGCCAGCATGCGGCCTTTGGGGCATCCATCCAAAGCATTCATGTTTGCTGGCATTGCGGCCTGAGTGTAAAGCTTATCAAGTTCAGACACGCTTCTTTCTGATAGGTCATTTAGTGTTAATGCTGAGTCGCTTAATTGACTATAAGTGGTGACTGTCATGGCTATATTCCTTTTTAATTAAGTGTTATTTATTTCAAATAATATAACGGAATGAATGTTCATTCCGTTATATTAGTCTTACAATGTTTTCTAAGTCAATTCTTTTTGATATTCAATAAAGGAGGGGGCTACTTGAAGATAGGCCTCGAGTCTATATAAGGCTGTAAGGCTGAGCTCATAATGCTCTGGAAAAAGCTGAATGATGGTATAAACTCTAGTTATTGGACTCACCTCTCTTTATGGAATCCCATTTGACGCCTTTATCCTTTATTCGGGGCAAGTTAACTAGCCATTGTGTTTGCATGACCTTGCTTTTGTTAACGGCATTGCCGTCTCAAGGGAAGACATTGTATTTTTCATCTATTCCTTCTACCGGTTCCCAATGGTCAGACGTACACCATCACCGTCTGGAAGTATTCCTCTCTTCTAACCTCAATATTGAGGTTAAATATATTCCAACGAACTCCTACGAAGAGAGTGTCGAGTTATTTAAACAGGGGGCGGTTCAACTAGGTTGGTTTGGAGGCGTGACGGGTATTCAGGCTCACGAAGCTGTACCAAATTCAACTGTGCTTGCCCAAGGATTTGAAGATCAATATTTTAAATCGTATTTCATCGCTAATAAAGATACAAAACTTAAGGTGAGTCGAAAATTTCCTGCTCAAATAGAAGGGCTTCGTTTGCTATTTGGGTCTCGTTATTCGACCTCAGGTCGTTTGATGCCGGAGTATTTTATCAGGCAACAGTTTGCTGGCGAGTTAAGCGCTCATTTCAAAAAAATAGGCTACAGCGGTAATCATAGCAACACTATTAAAGGTGTTGTTGAAGGACAATATGATATTGGTGTTGTAGATTATAAGGTTTGGTTATCAGCATTACAGAATAAGAATATCAGCCAGTCTAAAGCCTATGTGATTTGGGAAACACCTCCATACCCAGATTACCACTGGTTGCTAAGTGGTAAAAGCAGCCAGCTCTTCGGAGATGATATTGCTGAGAAAGTAAGAGCGGCCATCCTTGCTATGAACTCTGAGGTTGGCTTAATGCGTATTTTCGATCGTAGCCATTTCGTTCACGCAGAAATAAGTGATTATGAAATATTGCGAGAAATAATGAAGGAAATTAAATTACTACCGCCCAAGAATACTAAGCATTAGTGTTATTGGTGAAGGGCGCTTTAATTGTAATAATTTTACAAATTTACTACTCTAAAAAGTAATTTTGTTATTTTATCTGACCTGGAATGTATGTTGACTATATTAGACTTTAAAGATTTTTTGGTTAGATGCTCGCTGTGTGCGTTGCTTTGTTTCTCTGCGCCATTGGCTTTTTCAGAAGAACTCATATTTACCTATTGGTTAGAAGCCCTTGAGCCATTCGCGATTAGGAATGGTGCTAAGCTTGAAGGGGGGATTGTGAAAGATATAGGTGATGAGCTGGCCGCTAGGATGGAGCTTAAGCCTAAATACATCGAGTTGCCGACTAAGCGAGTCGCTATTATGGTAACGGAAGGCGATGCACATATCAGCTGTCTGACTAATCCTAAGTGGGAGGGAAACCCCGAAAACTACCACTGGTCGCCCGTTTTATTTAAAGGATCTGACAATTTTCTAATTAAACAAGACCAAGCTAATAAGCTGAAATCTATTGCTGATTTGCATGGCAAGCGTATTGGTGTTTACAGGGGCTACGTCTATAGCGAACAAATCACAGCGCTATTTGAACAGGGTAAAGCGGAACCGATTTACGTAGGTAGCCTTTCTACCGGAATCAGGTTAATTGAAATGGGTCGGCTTGACACTATTATCGATTTCGGCAGTATTATTGAGTATGAAATTAAGAAACAGGGTCTGGGTGAAAGATTCGTTATATCGTCAATGGATGCTGACACCTTTGACTTTCACTGCTCTTATTCGTTAAAAATCCCATATGATGCTCAAGCGCTTGACGCACATTTACTCAATATGAAAAAAGAAGGCTTTTTTGAGCAAGTGTATGACAAATATAGATAACCAGGTCTCAAAACAGGGCTTACTAGGTATATATCCCTATAAGTTTTTAAAACGAATTACCGTAATATTTACTTTTTATAACTCAGAGTGAATTAACGGAGAACGGTATGTCGACCTATAAGGCGGTAGCTAAAGACGGTAGAACGACCTTTATATGTGCTTATAGTTATTCAGAAGCGTTTCAGCAAGCAACTAATTTTTATGGGAATACATTATTACAGTCTTTAAATGAAGTGTAGTGTTTGACTATTAAAGTTGATATAGAGAACGCTTAGTCGCCTAATACAACGCCTTCACGGCGTGAGTCTGCTCCCCCCTGTAAACCCTTAGGAGTAATCACTATGCCATGCAGGCCGCTATTTAATTCTCTCACTTTTACAACGTGGCCTTTCTTTTCTAAGCTTGATTGAAGTTTGGTTGCATCGGTCCCTAACTCTAGATCTGTATCTCCATTTCGATTGGATATATTTGGAAGATCAATCGCTTGTTGGATATTCAGCCCCCAATCTAATACGCCTATAAGGGTTTTAGCGACATAATTAATAATTCGACTTCCTCCCGGTGAACCAATTACCATCATTAACTGGTGGTCTTGATTAAATACCATGGTAGGGGCCATTGAACTGCGTGGTCGCTTATTTCCTCCCACTCGATTTGCCACGGGCTTTCCGTTTATTTCTTTGGCAAATGAAAAATCAGTCAACTGATTATTCAGCAAGAAACCTCTTACCATTAAGGTTGAGCCAAAAGCCATTTCAATACTGGTTGTCATTGACACGGCATTACCCTCACTGTCCACAATCGAGATATGTGATGTAGAGGGTTGAGCTAAAGTACTGCCTTCAGAAAATGACAAAACCTGTGGGATTGCGCCCGCCTTCGCCTTACCCATATCGGAATTATTTTTTATTAGCTGGGACCGATGTTTTAAATAGCTTTTATTCAATAGGTCTGAAAGGGGAACTTTTACAAAGTCACTGTCTGCGATAAATAAGTCTCGATCAGCATAGGCTAAACGTGAAGCTTGGCTAAATAGGTGGACAGCCTCGGTGTCCATGGGCTTATAGTTACTCAGTTTAAACGGTTCTAATAAAGATAAAATTTGTATCAGCGTTATGCCCCCAGAGCTTGGAGACCCCATTCCGCAAATAGTATATTGATGATAGGGCGAGCAAACGGGTTCTCTTTCTATAGACTCATACGCTTGTAGGTCTGCCTTCGTTAATAACCCTGGGTTATCTTTTGCACCTTGAACTGCGCTAATTATATCCGCAGCAATTTCGCCTTGATAAAAAGCCTTAGGCCCTTTTTGAGCAATCAGCTTGAGGGTTGCTGCTAATTTTGGGTTTTTATGCCGCGCACCTGTTTGAAGCGGTTCTCCATTAGGAAAGAAATATTCTTTAGCTTCAGCATAGTGGCCTAATGAGGGATTGGTTTTCTTGGCTATTAATTGATGTAAACGTGCTGAAACAATAAACCCTTTTTCTGAAAGATCTATGGCGTCTTTGAATAAAGAAGCCCACGGTAGTTTACCCTGCGACTCATGTGCTTTTGATAGCGCAGCAATAACGCCTGGTGCACCCACTGAACGCCCTCCGGCCAGGGCATCCCACCAACTCATTAATTTACCGTTGTCATCTAAAAACAAATCACCATCAGCAGATGATGGAGCGGTTTCACGACCATCCCAGCTGGTGACGGTTTTCTCTTTTTCATCCCAATGCAGTATAAACGTGCCACCGCCAATGCCAGAAGATTGTGGCTCCACTAAGGTTAAAACCATTTGAACCGCAATAGCGGCATCAACCGCACTACCTCCGGCTTTAAGTACTCGGTAACCCGCCTTTACTGCATACGGGTTTGCAGCACTAACCTGAAACTTTTTAGATTCTACCAGTGATTTTTCAATCACACCGGTAGCGGCTTCAGGGTCTCTTGTCTCATTAATAACAGTACTAGTAACCGTATTCGCAACACAATGAGAACCAAAGAAACTGAAAAATAAGCATCCAGCTAAAAAATATTGAATTTTCATTAGAGACTCCTATGCCATCAATAGCGGGTTAACGCAGAACCACTTCAGGTTGATAAAGACCTATAAACTGGAGTTGATAATCGAAATCCAGGTTTCAGTATTGAGAAATCCATCGGTCCAGCTATTCCATTTTTCAGAGAGGCCTTGTGCTTGCATCGCCTTTAAATTCATACCCTTGTCTTTCATGGTTTGAACTTCTTCAGCGGTTCCTTTCAGCATTAAATGGAATGCTTCTAAGTCAGCTTTTTTGGCAAGTGGGCCGTGGCCAGGAATGATAACCGTATTATCATCAACCTTGTTCAGCATGATTGCCACGTTTTCAGCCATGGTTAATACATTTCCACCGGAAGAAACATCAACGAATGGGAAAAAACCGTTAAAGAAATGATCGCCCATATGTACAACGTTTGCTTTTTTGAAAATAACTACCGAGTCACCATCGGTATGGCCTTTGGCTAAATGCATTAGCTCCACGGTTTCACCATTGAAGTGCAAGGTCATACTTTTTTCATAAGTTACTGATGGTAGGGCAGGTTCAGGGTAGGGTTCTGAAACCATGTTGAAGAGTTCTATTTCCTGCTTTGAAAGAAGGCGTTTTCTTACATTGTCATGTGCAACAATCGTAGCATGATCGCCCAGCACTTTATTCCCACCGGTATGATCCCCATGCCAGTGAGTATTAATAATATAGGTTAGTTTCTCCAAACCACCTAAAGGTTCAAGAGCCGTCGTAAGTGCCGGTGACATATCAAGATAATCATCATCTATTATCAATGTGCCCTGATCCCCAGTTAATGCAGCCACATTACCGCCTTTTCCTTGTAATAAGGTTATTTGTGGAGTGATTTTAGTCGAAGAAAAGGACGCGGAGTGTTCATGGCTCGCATCTGCAAATACATTAGTTGAAAAACTAACGGCAATAGAGATGACTGATGAGAGCAAAAAACAATGTTTTTGTGGCATATTTATTCCTTTAAATTTATCTGGGTGAGTCATTTTGATAATGCGAAGCATTTAGTTATAAGACATGATTCATCATTTTTATAAAAAATGGAAGCGTAGATGTCTTACTGTCGAGACAGTATGGGTGGAAAGTAGAAGTCAGATGTGACTAAGCAATGGTTGGCTCGACTCAATGAGACCTGAAATATGATGGCAATGGATTTTTATGGTTACACATCAAAGCATTGGATCACAATTATTAAAGGGTAAAAGCTATGATGTGTGTTAGTTTGATATATGTTCTATGAATAATTACTATCGTTCTTCTACGAAACGTTCGGTACTATTAAGTGGGAATTGCCGTTATATTCAATTTTGGCATACATAGGGAAATTAAATGAATAGTAAAAAATCAGTAAAAGCGATGGTATTGTTTTTGAGCATTGGCTCGAGCTTTACATATGCCAACTCAAACAAAGGTAATCCGGTGATTGCATCCTGGGTGCAATATACAGCATCTGGCGTTGAGGTGAGGTCTGTTACGAAGGGAGATTGCCCAGCGCTGAAGGTCGATGATAAAAGCATCCCCATGAAGGAAAGAGCCAAACCGACCAAAAGCCATAATGACAAGGTTTGTTCCGCCTCCTTGGGAGAAGACAGCAAAAGTGTTGTTGTTGCGGGTCAAAACCTCCCCGTTGTGAAGCAAAATCCTGAAAAAATACTGATTATTGGTGACACCGGTTGCCGAGTGTCTTCAGGGCATGGTCTATATCAAGCGTGTAATAATAGCAGTGAATGGCCTTTTAAACGGCTGGCTGAAAGTGCAGCATCTCATAATCCTGATCTCATTATTTACACCGGCGACTATATCTATAGAGAAGCACCATGCCCAGAAGGTAACAATGGCTGTAAAGGGACCCCTTATGGCGACAATTTGGCGACTTGGAAAGCAGACTGGTTGATTCCTGCACAGCCATTACATTTAACTGCACCTATGATACTAACCCGAGGTAATCATGAAACCTGTAAAAGGGCGGGTATGGGGTGGTTCCGTTATCTGGATGCTAGACCCTATGATAATGAGTGCAAACTGAATAACTTTCCCTGGGTCGCCGATGTAGGTAGCCATGATATCGCTGTTATGGATACTGCGAATCTTAAAGATGAATCGGGGAATGCACTTACGAAAAGATTTGAAAATGAATTTATAGCCTTAAAAGGGGAGCTTAATAAAAATACCTGGTTAATGACTCATCGCCCTTTCTGGGGCTACGGTGCAGACGATGATGACGGCAAGCTAACCGTACAAACAGAGGTGTTACAGGATGCAGTAAGAGCTGTTGGGCTACCAAAGTTAACTACTTTATTGATTAGCGCACACTTACATCTGGCAGAAATTATCGCGTTTAAAGAAAGTGAAAGACCACCCCAGCTTATAATCGGTAATGGTGGGACACAGCTAGTACCTGATGTGCCTGAGATTACAGAAATAGACGGTGAGGCAATCCTGACTCAACGGGTATTGAATCAATTTGGTTATGCCATGATGTACAAAATGGACGAGCAGGCCTGGAGTATCATCTTCTACGATCAGAGTGGACATGAACTAGAAAGCTGTCAGCTGACCGGAAAAGAGTTGACGTGCCAGTAAGAGAGCGTTTTGAAAGTTTTGATACTTAAAGAATTGGCCCGCCCGGAGAGATTCGAACTCCCGACCAAGTGGTTCGAAGCCACCTACTCTATCCAGCTGAGCTACGGGCGGACATGCCTTGAAACGGCGGTGTAGATCAGGCCGCTATAATACGCAGCCTGTAAGATGGTGTCTAGTGTTCTATTCTAAAATATACCTGTGAAGAAGGTTTTTATTACCGCAATACACCATACCGAAAGCAGGGATAGTGCAAGTATCCAGAAAAATACCCGATTACGCGGTGTGGTATTTGATTTTCCGCCTGCGCTATTTATCCAACGAAAGTACATATTGCTTAAGAATCCCGCTAATACGAAGAAGCTGGCAATAACAGGAAGCGCTAGTTGCCACGTGGCTAAAGCGTTGCCGGCTTGTTTTATCTGGCCAATCCATACCATTGAACCAATAAGAATAGCGAGTGCTGAGAACTCAACAATGAGTGATAGTTTGTGGTGTTTATGCATCTTTAAGCGCTCTTAGTTCAAGGTATTAGGGGGATTCAAGGATGTAATTTGGGGTGAGTATACATGACTGTTGGATGTGAGGCTTTTTATCGCTATCCTTTATGGCTATAATGGCGCGATAATTTTTAGTCCTTTTAATAATACTCCTGAGGTGACGCGTGAATAAATTGATGAGAACACTGGCCGTTTTTGGATTAGGTGCTGTATTGGCTGGTTCAGTTCAGGCTGCCACAGATGAAGATGCCATTCGTGACCGTATTAAGCCCATTGGCGATGTGTGTGTAGAAGGTCAGGATTGTGGGGCTGCTGCAGCCGCTTCAGCTCCTGCAGAGGCAACTAGTGCTGCACGCTCAGGTGATGCAGTATATAACTCATCATGTTTTGCATGTCATGGTACAGGTGCTGCTGGTGCGCCAATGTTAGGTAATGCTAAGCAGTGGGAGCCTCGTGTAGCTCAGGGGATGGACTCTTTAGTTGCTAACGCAATTAATGGTATTAATGCCATGCCTCCTCGTGGAACCTGTGCATCTTGCTCTGATGATGAGATTAAAGCAGCTGTTGAATATATGGTTGAAGGTAGTAAGTAATTAGTTGTAGGAGCGGCTGAGAACTGCTCCTACAGGTTTTGCGTTTGAGGGTTGTTTATCTCTTAAACGCAAAGCGTTTTCTCAACCTCCTCTGCCCATTCAAGCCAAGCCTTTTCACCAATTATCCCTCTGCGAAGTGTCATGTAAGGCAGCAGGTAATGCGTTTGCTTTTCTTTGTTTAGCCCTAGATAGCTATTTTCTATATTGATTAAATTTTCTAATATTTCTTCATGATTTTTTTTATGTGAGGCCAGTTCAGCAATAAGATTCTCTTTGCTGGTCAGGTGCCCTCCATATAGTTTAACTAATAAGGCATCATTTATTTTATTGGGTTTAACTGGTTGGCTAATCCATTCCCCTAATCCGCTTCTACCTAAATTTGTTATTTCATATACTTTCTTATCAGGCTTATCGTCTTGATTGTGCGCCTGAAATTTTATCCATCCATCTTCAGTAAGCTTTTTAAGTTGTTGATAAACTTGTTGATGTTTGGCGTTCCAAAAATAACCAAGACGACTTTTGAAGTGTTTTACAAGATCGTAGCCACTGCTTGGCTCGGTTTCTAATAAAACTAAAATGGCGTGTT
>Ga0209707_1000433_pt1 | contig 25616 bp, 28 predicted proteins | sample EN4Hudsemesocosm_FD_184630 | JGI IMG/M metagenome (GOLD analysis project Ga0209707, IMG submission 184630) | Methane-oxidizing microbial communities from mesocosms in the Hudson Canyon - EN4B Hudson Canyon (SPAdes) (version 2) | ecosystem: Environmental > Aquatic > Marine > Cold seeps | place... | reverse complement strand
ATCACTCTCATCCACCACAAGGGGGCAACGTGATCTACCTTAAGGACATATTCAATACGGACATCTTTATTTATAATATAAGCAGTCGCAAGTGTAACAAATGTAATAAATCATTCTACCTATGCAGGGATGAAGGTAGTTTTTTTATAGGCCTTTACTATTGGGAAATAATCATTAGTATTCGGCCCTAATAGTCTTTCGGAACCACTATGCACAAACACGACATACAACAATTCATGGCCTTAATACAGAAGTTTAGAGCTGTAGACCCTGAGATGCAGGCTCAGACCATCCTAACAATTCTCAATGTAGCATTACATGAGGAACACCCTGATGGGTATAGCATCAAGGATTTATCTGAGCAACTAGGCCTAACACAGGCCTCTGCATCACGGAACGTAATGGCATGGAGTAAGTTAACTAGGGCTAAAGTCAATGGCCCTGATTTTATACAGGCATTGGAGTGCCCTGTTAACCGCTCACGGAAGAGATTAAGCATGACTCTTAAGGGTAGGTTATTCCTTGAGAGTATCTTTCCAGTATGAGTGTAAGAGAGAGGGGCAACGGCTACCAAATGTCTGTTGTACTCTCAGGACAGAGATTCAGGAAACAGTTCCCTACCAAGTTAGAGGCCATGGAGGCCGAGGCTAGGTTAAGGGTAGCTCATCAAAAGGGGGAAGTATTACCCTCATTTGGTAAGGCAAGAGCAGGAGAGGGGATGTGGTCACTAAGGGATACCTATAACAAGGTGTGGTCTATCTATTGGAGAGACACAGACTACCCTCAATGGCAGATTAGGCACCAGAATAAAGTTGAGGGTTTCTTTGGGCCTGACACCCTTATCAACCACATTACCTCTGAGCAGATAACAGAGTTTGTGGTTTCCCTAAGGGAGCAGGGGTTGCAGCCTAGTACCATCAACCATTCTATCCAGAGCCTGCGAAAAGTCCTTAGGTTTGCCGATCAGAATGGTAAGCTAACCAAGTACCCTTTTATTCAGACACTTACTGTCAATAACAAGAGGACAAGGTACCTCACAGAGGACGAGTGTAAGCTGATAATAAGGGAGAGCAAGGGTCTGCTAAGGGATGCGATAATCGTGGCCCTTCTTACAGGCGTGAGAGCCTCTGAGATGCTTAATATACGGCCTAATCATGTAGAGAATAGTGTTCTGTATATACCTGTGTCCAAGAACCATATGCCTAGGTCTATTCCATTAGCACCCATGGCCCTAGAGGTTTTACTCAGGCGAGGAACCATAGGTGAGTCGTATATAAGAGAGTGGGGGGCATTAAGGGAGCGACTAGGATTACATGATGTGGTCTGGCATACCTTACGCCACACCTTTGCGAGTCATCTGATTCAAAAAGGTAACGATGTTTCGGTTGTAATGGAGTTGATGGGGCATAAGAGAATAGAGACAACTTTACGGTATGCTAAGTTGGCCCCTAAGAACTTCAAGTCTGCAATAAATACCCTAGGGAACTTTAATCCCCTTGACTATCCTAGTGCCTAAAGTGGGGTACTTGTGGAGTAATAGAGATTAAAGTATAATGTATTACGAGTGTAGCAAGTCCCACCTAAGCCTCGGTGGCGAAATTGGTAGACGCAAGGGACTTAAAATCCCTCGCCTTCCTCCCTACACTCCTGTTTAACATGTTAAATAAGGAGAAGCGATGAACTTTAATGACTTATATATGTATGAGCCTCTAGGTGCTATAGACACCCTAGGCCATTGGATTGCCGAGGGTTTTAATATTGAGGAACTGACAGAATTATAGGTTACATAGGGGCCCTTAAGTGGGCCTCTTATTTGACTTAAGACATGCATTAGTGTATAATGTACACTCAAATCAAGGACAAGGAGGATAATTAGTGGTAATAGATGACCTGACACCTAATGGATTACTCAGCTACTATCTCATGAGTAGCTACTTATACTACCTTAAGGACGGTAGCCCCCTAACAGACACAGAGTTCGACTTACTCTGTACCTTACTAAAGAAATCTTGGAAGGAAGTAACACACCCACACAAGGGCCTTGTAAATTATAAGGCTCTCTCATCACAAACAGGCTTTTACATAGCCAAGTACCCACAGATCGTCAAGATATGTGCCTATGAATGGGCCTCAGAAGGAGATTTAATTAATGGACAGTAAAGTTCCAGAGGGTCACCTATATGACCTCCAGTTAAAGTTAGAAGAGAGGATGCTTACTGTAGGGATGTCTAGGTTCAATAAGAATAACCTAGCGGCACTACCTTCTACTACAGTAGCAGGAATAAGTGTACTAAAGGGCACTGTTACTGCCCTAGAGGATGCCCTAAAGGCTTACCTAATAGAGGCATACGAGGGTAAGGCAGGCAGAGGAAACAGACATACTAATGCCAAGTTATTATCCTTGGTTAAGCCTGATGTAGCTGCATACCTTTGTCTTAAGGTAACCATAGACCACCTTAATTCCGCTAATGGCATCACAGCTACTGCTATGTCAATTGCAGGGAGACTAGAGGATGAGTTCAAGTTCACCCTGTTTAGGACAGCAGAACCTAGGCTATTTGAGAGTGTTAAAGGTGCAGTAAGTAAGCGAACCAGTAACAGGCATTACATGAGATACAACTTAATCCATAGTATGAATAAGAATGCTCTCATCACCTACGAACCGTGGAGTAAGACAGAGAAACTTCACATGGGGGTCAAGCTGATCGACTTAATGATACAGCATACAGGTCTAGTTAAAAAAGCAACCATTAGATTAGGGGGTAAGAGGACTAAGCTGATACTAGAGCCTACAGACATAACACTCTCATGGATAGCCAAGGTAAACCAAAGGACACAGTTCTTAATGCCTAACTACGGCCCTTGTGTTATCCCACCTAGAGAATGGACTAACCCCTACGATGGGGGTTATTGGAGTAAACACATCAAGCCTCTACTTATGGTTAAGACCAAGAATAGATATGTCTTGGAAGAATTAGCCAATCAACCCATGCCCTTAGAATATAAGGCCCTTAATGCCCTACAGAATACTCAGTGGGTAATTAATAAGGGAGTGTTCAGTGTACTGGAACAGATATGGGAGAATGGAGGAGGATGGGCAGGAGTACCACCTAGGGAGTCAGTTCCTATTCCCATATGCCCTTTGCCAAAGTCTTTAGATAAAAAGGACATGACCCCTGAGCAGTTAGATACTCTTGTCAAATGGAAAAGGAGAGCAGCTAATGCACATACCAAGAATGCACAGCTAGACTCTAAAAGGTTGGCCTTGATACGAACCATCGGTACCTGTAGAGATTACCTTAATCTACCCCTCTATTACGTTTATCAGAATGACTTCCGCTTTAGAAAATATGCGGTTAGTAGTTTTGTTAATCCTCAGGGGCCTGATTATTCTAAGGCACTGTTGTTATTTGGTGAGGGCAAGGCAATAGAGACTCAAGAGGCATCAGATTGGCTGTGTGTACAAGGGGCTAACACCTACGGTAACGACAAGGTTACCTTTGATGAGCGAGTCAGGTGGGTTAAGGAGAATGAAGAGAGTATTATTCTTGCAGCTACTGACCCACTAACACACAAGTGGTGGTCTTCTGCATCAGACCCTTTCCAGTTCTTATCTTTCTGCATGGAGTATGCTCAGTTCAAGAGGGTAGGGTGGGGTTTCATTAGTCATCTTCCTATTGCCCTTGATGGGCGTAACAATGGGCTACAACACCTGTCTGCATTAGGGTTGGATGAGGTTGGAGGCAAGGCAACATGTCTTATACCCTCAGAGGTACCAGAGGATATGTATCAGAATGTTTATATCTCTCTATGGGACACACTACAGGAAGATAGTCTGCACCCCATGGCCCAACTATGGCTTGAGTTTGGGGGCTCTAGGAAGACAGTAAAGAGGCCTATTATGGTGATACCCTACGGTGGTACTAAGTTTGCCTGTAGAGACTACATAGCAGACTACGTTGAGGAACAGTTGGGTGAAGGTGCTACCGATGTATTCAAAGATGACTTTAACGAGGCTGTGACATACCTTGCAGCCAAGTTATGGACTGTGGCTAACGAGGCTGTACCTGCCGCAAGGGTAATAATGAAATACCTACAGGACATTGGGAAGATATTATCCAAAGAGGATATACCTGTGGTATGGGATACACCTACAGGGGCATGGATACATCAGCTTTATCCCAACACAAAACCTATGAGGATAACCACTAAGATAGATGGCACCCTAATTAAACCTCAGATTAGAGTGGCAATTGATGGGATAGATAGGGCTAGGTCAGTTAATGGTATAGCACCTAACTTTGTCCACGGTAATGATGGAGCCTGTATGACCATAACGATCTGCAAGGCTGTAGATGTAGGGATTAAATCTTTCGCTATGATACATGACTCTTATGGGGTTCATGCTGCTGACACCTCAACCATGGCAAGGTTGATACGAGAGGCATTCGTAGAGGTTTATTCTGTAGATCAACTGGCTAAGTTTGCAGCCCATGCTGAAGAGTTGGGGTTTGAGTTACCCACTCCACCTCCTAAGGGCTCATTGGATATTAAGGAAGTAATCAACTCTAAGTATTTTTTTGCTTAGACACATACACTAATGTAGGACATACAATAAATGGACACCCAAGTAGCAACTAAAATTAAGACCCTTATGTACTTATTACATAACGATATAGCTGTCCCTGTAGATTTCCAAGCTGAATTGGTTAGCTTAGGAATTGATGTAGAGGCAATAGTAAACCCAAGAAGAACCAACGTAGATAACGAAGAGAAAGGAGAAAAACTCATATGACTACAAGACCTGAAGATTTTACCGTACTAACTGGACTAGCATACTGGTGTAGTTTCATTAAGCCAGACTCATTCAAAGGTGGGCCAGAGGCTTACAAGGGCCGCTTACTAATCAAGGAGGATGAGGCCGCAAGTCTCATTGAACACCTTGATGGGTTAGTGGAGAAGGAGAAGGAGAAAGCACTAGCAGAAAACCCTAAGAGAAAGACAATCAACATCCATCCCATGTACTCGTACTTGGATGACTTTGAAGGCTATATAGCTGTGTCATTCAAACAGTTGTATGAGGTACCAACAAGAGATGGAGGCACATGGAACCCAAAGATCGTCATGTACGATTCAAAAGCCAAGCGGATCGACACAACAAAGGAAGGTTCCATCCAAGAAATCCCTAATGGGGCAACTCTTAGAGTTAGTTGGACACCAAGAGCATGGTTCCAATCAGGCACAGGGACAGTAGGTGTGAAGATGTCACCTCAATCGTGCCAGATTGTAAACCTAGATACATCATTACCAAATGGACAAGGAGGTAATCCATTCACGGCAGTAGATGGGGGCTATGAAGCGACAGAAACACAACAAAAGGTTGCAGCGGAAGACACGGAGAGTCTCTACGAGATTCCAAGTGAAAACGAACAGACTGAATCAGACTTTTAGATCAGGGTTTGAGTATGAGTTTGCAGAGGACTTAATAGAGAGAGGTATTCCATACGAGTATGAAGATACAAGGATCACATATCAGCAACAAAGATACTACAAGCCTGACTTCATACTTGATAACGGAATCATTATAGAAACTAAAGGATACTTTTATTCAGCAGACCGTACCAAACATAAGTTAATAAAGAAACAGCATCCTGATTTAGATATTAGGTTCGTGTTCATGAACCCAGATTCTAAGGGGCAGGCAAGTAAAGTCAGTAATGCTGAGTGGTGTGAGAAGAACGGATTTCAATACGCAAGGATGCGTTTACCCAAGGAGTGGGAGAAATGATTAAGGATTACATTCTAGTAAGGGAGGTAAAGGATATATGCCCCTGTGATTCGGTGAATATAGATAAGCATCACCGCAAGAAAGGGTTACTAAAGATTGGTTACCATTTTGTTATAACCGAAGAAGGAGTAGTACAAAAAGGTAGGGAGTTAGAGATGGCAGGGGCCCATACAAGAGGGTTTAACGATTGCTCTATAGGAATAGGAGTATGTGGATCACCCCCTAGCCCTATTCAGTTAGGGGCCCTGCAATCCCTGATTATGGTACTCAAGTTGCAGTACCAAAATATAGAAGTAATCAACAGTCAAGAAGAACAGGAGTTTGATACAGAGTTATGGTGGGATACATTGAATCAAATTTAGTAATGCAAACACAATGTCCCAGTTGTCCTTCATCAGATGCATACAGTATCTACGATGATGGACATGGATGGTGTTTTAGTTGCGGCTATCGTTCCGCAAAGTTGACAGAAATTAACGAACAACCCAAGCAAAGGAGCCACATGGATTTAATAACAGATGATCTGGTTACTACACCTCTTACCAAGAGGGGTATACAAACAGACACAGTAAAGAAATTTAAGTATCAGCAGGGAAGATTTAAAGGCAAGGGATGCCAAGTAGCCAACTACATAAAGGAAGGTAGGACAGTAGCCCAGAAGATAAGGTTTGCCAATAAGGATTTCCTATTCATAGGGGATACAAAGAACATAGAGTTGTATGGTCAGTGGCTATGGAGAGATGGGGGTAAGCAGGTAATTGTTTGCGAAGGCGAGGTAGACACACTAACTGTCAGTCAAGTATTTGGTAATAAATACCCTGTGGTTGGTGTACCTACAGGGGCCCAAGGTGCCAAGAGGGCCATCATAAATAACATGGAATGGTTGTGTAAGTTTGAGCATGTAATCTTCTGCATGGATATGGATGAGGCAGGTCAGAAGGCTGCCATAGAATGTGCAGGAGTGCTACCACCTAATAAAGCAAGAGTTGTTCATCTGCCCCTGAAAGATGCTAATGAGATGCTTAAGGCAGGTAAGCACAAAGAGCTATCTAACTGCATATGGGATGCTAAACCTTACCAACCCGATGGGATTATTAATGGACAAGACCTCTGGGATTTAGTTAGTACGGAAGATAAGACAGAGAGTAAGTCATACCCCTTTGAAGGTCTTAATAAGATGACCCAAGGGATCAGAAGGGGAGAGATTGTCACCATCACCGCAGGGTCAGGTATAGGTAAGTCACAGGTTGTACGAGAGGTAGCACATCACCTGTTAAATCAAGGGGAGTCTATAGGGTATATAGCTTTAGAAGAGAATGTTAAGAGAACGGCATTAGGATTGATGTCGTTGGCTATCAACAGACCCTTACATCTAGGGACAGAGCATGTCACCGATAAGGAATTGAAGTTAGCCTTTGATAACACCTTAGGTACAGGGAGAGTATACCTATACGATCATTGGGGCAGTACAGAAACAGACAACTTACTTTCTAAGATTAGATACTTGGTTAAAGCAGGCTCATGTGGGTACATAGCACTAGATCATATATCCATTTGTGTATCAGGTATGGAGGGAGGAGATGAGCGCAGGATTATCGACAACCTCATGACTAACCTAAGGTCTTTATGTGAAGAACTTAATGTCGGCCTGATATTAGTGAGTCACTTAAGGAGGCCTTCAGGAGACAAAGGGCATGAGGATGGGGCCCAAACATCCTTGGCTCAGTTGCGAGGCTCAGGGGCCATAGGGCAGCTATCCGATATGGTCATAGGGTGCGAGAGGGATCAACAATCGGTTGAGCATCCTAACACTACCTTCTTAAGGATACTTAAGAACCGTTGGACAGGACAAACAGGCATCTGCTCTATCCTGAATTACGATACTACAACAGGAAGGATGGCAGAGGTAGCCATGTCCGAGGAAGACAATGAACCTATAGGGGAAACAGACCCCTTTTCAAATCTGGAACTAAATGAAACCAAAGAAGGAGAGACAGCATGGAACTAGACATTAACGAAGGTGGTATCTGGACAGGAAGTGAGTTTATATCATGGGATGACATTGCTAAAAAGGTAATAGAAACCTACGACTCTAAAAATATGAGGGATGTCACAGCAGTAAGGGGCATCGTAGAGGAAGTTAGAATTTTAGCGGATGATATTGAAAAGGCATACTAATGAGGTTGGTATTCGATATTGAAACTAACGGTCTGTTAGATAAGGAAGACCTTAAGATTCACTGTATAGGAATACACGACTTAGACAACGGATGGTATAAGGTCTACGACAATAAGACTAATCTAATTGACACAGCAATAAGAATGCTGAATAGAGCAGACTTACTCATTGGTCATAACATCCTAGGGTTTGATATTCCTGCCTTACAAAAAGTAAACGCAGGGTTATTCGTTAAGTTTGAATTGACCACTCAGAAGACTATAGACACTTTAATTCTGAGTAGGTTAATGCATCCTGATATTAAAGAAAAGGATTTCAATGGGTATAAGAAGAACATCCCATGGATTAAGGCTAACGCATCTCTCATAGGTTCTCATTCATTGAAGGCATGGGGTTACAGATTAGGCTGCCACAAAGGGGCTTACTCAGAGACTACCAACTGGGGTGAGTGGACACAGGAAATGAGTGACTACTGCCTTCAGGATGTCAAGGTTACAGCAACTCTATTTAACATGTTAAACAGGGTACGGTATTCAAAGGATGCCATAGACCTAGAGCATGACATAGCTGACATATGTAACAGGCAGTCTGACGATGGGTTTCCCTTTGATGTTAAGGAGGCCACTAAACTCTATTCAACCCTCATAGGAAAGAGAGCGGAGCTAGAGGTAGAACTTAAGGAGGAGTTTGGGTCATGGTGGGAACACAAAGGATTGGTGGAGCCCAAGAGGACTATGAACTTCAAGGACAGGGAACGTCCTGATGTCATAGAGGGGTGCAAGTACACAAGGATACTGCATACAGACTTCAACCCTAACAGTCGGGAGCAAATAGGAAAGAGGCTAATAGACTTGTACAAGTGGCAGCCCACTATCTTTACTAACAATGGGTTACCCAAGGTTGACGAGGCCGTACTAAAAGACCTTAAGTACCCTGCGGCTAAACTATTAACAGAGTACCTAATGCTCCAAAAGAGAATAGGTCAACTAGCGGAGGGTAAGCAAGCATGGTTAAAGGTAGAGAGGGAAGGAAAGATTCATGGACGAGTTAATACCATGGGGGCCGTTACTAGCAGATGCACACACTCTAACCCTAATGTGGCACAAGTACCTAGTGTATCTGCACCCTATGGTAAAGAGTGTAGGTCTTTATTTCATGCTCCCCTTGGCTCTCTTCTTGTCGGGGTCGATGTTTCTGGCCTTGAGCTACGGTGTTTGGCTCACTATATGTATTCCTTTGATGAGGGTAAGTATGCTACTCAACTACTGGAAGACGATATACATACGGTCAATCAACTGGCAGCAGGATTAGAGTCTAGGTCACAAGCCAAGACATTCATTTATGCATTCCTTTATGGGGGTGGGGATGAACGTATAGGAGAGATCGTAGGGGGAGGAAAAGGTCAAGGAAGAAAGTTAAAGAACTCCTTTCTTAAGAAGACACCTGCTCTAAAGGAACTCAGAGATGCAGTAAGAAAGCAAGTAAAAGATAAAGGATGGTTGCGAGGACTAGATGGTAGAAGGGTACCCATACGTTCAGAACATGCCGCACTTAACTCACTACTACAATCCGCAGGGGCAATCATATGTAAACGATGGTTGGTTATATTCCATGCGCTACTACAGGAGAAGAACATTGACAAAGGAGTCACTCAAGTTGCATTTGTACATGATGAAGTACAGTTACTGGTTAATGGTAGCGAAGATAAAGCGAGGATTGTTGGGGAGGTCTGTATAGATGCTATTAGACTCACAGGAGAATACTACCTCTTCAAGCTGCCCCTCACAGGGGAGTTTAACATCGGTAGAAACTGGGCAGACACCCATTAAGACATGCACCTTATGTAATATATCCAAACCATTAGGTTCTTATAATAAGGACGCAACAGGTCGTGATGGCCTGAGAGCCAGATGTAGGGAGTGTACGAAAGCAATTACAAATAAGTATTACAGAGAAAGTGCAACATATAGGGCGAATATGTATGAAAAGCAGATCAGCAGAAAGTATGGGTTAACATGGGATACGCACATAGCGTTAGTCCTACGAGCGGAAGGACATTGCGAATCATGTGGGGAGCCGTTCACAGGGGAAAGAAGTGACATTAACATAGACCATTGTCATAACACCAAAGATGTTAGGGGGTTGATATGTGGAGGCTGTAACAAGTCAGCAGGTCTTTTAAATGATTCTCCAGATAAAATCTTCAGCTTAATAAAATACATAATGGAAACACGCTACAACCCCTTTTTAAAATCAGAAGACTTACACTTAAGTAAGACACACAGATAAGGATAACTACACCTATGATGAAAGTAGAACTATTAAATACGATGGGAACAGATGACACCGTAGCTAATGCAGCTAGAGTCAGCTACTCTGAAACCGCAAATAACTACTCGTTAGATCAGAACAATCGACTAATAAGATACTTAGCCAAGCATGGTCATTGGTCACCCTTTGGACACATACAGGCTCAGTTCAGAATCAAGGCACCAATATTCGTAGCGAGACAATTAGCCAAACATCAGGTTGGGTTGTGTTGGAACGAAGTGTCATATAGATACGTTGAGGCATCTCAGGGTTACTGGGAACCAAAGCGATACAGAAAGGACAGTAAAGATATTAAGCAAGGATCGGGTAAGAATTACCTATTAGGCATGAAGGGACTAATGGCTAACTCTGTATATGAGTCATCGGTTAAAGCCAGTGGCATAGCATACAACACCTTATTAAACCTTGGCGTATCTAAGGAACAAGCCAGAGCGGTACTACCTACTGCAACCACTACAGAATGGTACTGGACAGGCTCAGTCCTAGCGTTCTCTAGGATTTGTAATCTTAGATTAGATAAGGCAACCCAAGAGGAAACCAGAGAGATTGCCCAACAAATATCAGACCAGATTAAGGTCTACTTTCCTGAAGCATGGGAAGCATTAACAGGAGAGAAGGATGACTGATTTAATTATTGATGGGGATATTGTTGTATATCAAGCATGTGCAGCATCAGAGAAAGCCACCAAATGGGAGGACGGCATATGGACTTTACACACAGATGAGTGGGAAGCTAAACATAAAGCAGTCACCCATATAGAAAGGGTTAAAGCTGTGGCTAATAACTACTTTGACATAGATAAAGTCAAGGTGGCATTTAGTTCAACCAGTAACTTCAGAAAAGTTATTTACCCCGATTACAAAAAGAACCGTGAGGGTAAAAGAAGACCTATGTGTATAAGAGAAGTAGTAGCATATATAGGAGGGAGGTACTCGTCACTAATCTGGACAAACATAGAGGCCGATGATGTCATGGGAATCTATGCCACTAGAGATAAGGAGGTTGTTATATATTCAGCAGATAAAGACATGGCAACCATACCAGACTGTTGGCATATGACTACTACAGATAGCAAGCCTACTAAAATATCCGAAGATGCCGCTAACAGGAATTGGTTCAAGCAAGCATTAACAGGGGATACAGTAGATAACTATAAAGGTATTAAAGGTGTAGGCCCTGTTAAAGCGTTACGAATACTTGAGGGAGCCAAGACTGAGGAGGATATGTGGAAGAGAGTAAGGAGTGCGTACCTGAAAGCAGGCCATACCGTTGATGAGGCTCTAACTCAGACAAGACTAGCGAGGATACTTAGAGAAGGTGACTACTGTGACTATAAGAACGAAGTGAAGCTATGGGAGCCTGCTAATGTATAAGAGATTAAATGATGTAACAGTAGAAGAGTGGGATAAAGCAAGCTCCACGCAGGTAGGAGGTAATCATTATGTATCTAAGAAAATACAACCACTACATTATGGAGTGGAAAATGAACTAGACCCATTCCAATTTAATATTGTCAAGTATGCTACACGAATGTATGACAAAGGCCAATGTATATCAGACTTAGATAAGATAATACACTACGCACAGTTAGCCAAAGAGAATGCGATAATCAAAGGAATCAAATGAAGAATCACCCAACATATCCAAGCACACATATATCAGAAACATTTAAGAACTACCAAAGACGAGCGAAGACTACAGCCATTTATGACAAAGAAGTGGCATTAGAATACCTAGCCGCAGGGATAGCAGGCGAAGTAGGAGAATTAACAAGCATCATAGCTAAACAACTAAGGAAGGGTAACTACAGCAGAGGCACAGGAGGAACACAGAATTACTACCGCTATCCAATCCAAGATATTAAGCACGAACTGGGGGATGTACTCTGGTTTATCTCTCAGATTGCTACAACTTTTCAGCTTGATCTGGCAGAAGTTGCCAATGCTAATATTGATAAACTGACATCAAGAAAGGAACGAGGAGTAATTGAAGGGGCAGGTGACTACAGATGATTGACATTGATAAGTCAAGAAACTCTGTACTCTCAGAGCAATCACAAGCTCTACTCTCAGACTATTACACCCTTGAAGGTGAGGATATACAAGATGCATTTGCTAGGGCTGCCCTAGCGTACTCAGGTGGTGACGGTGAGTTAGCACAACGCATCTACGACTATGCCAGTAGAGGATGGTTCATGTTCTCAAGCCCTATACTATCTAATGCACCCAAGGAAGGTGAAGCCCCTAGAGGTCTACCTATAAGCTGCTTCCTATCATACGTCCCTGATACCCTTGAGGGGTTGATCGAACATCAGGAGGAGTTAGCATGGTTGTCGGTTAAAGGAGGAGGAGTAGGAGGTCATTGGTCAGATGTGAGAGCGGTATCTGATAAGGCCCCATCCCCTATCCCCTTTATGAAAGTTGCGGATAGTGCCATGACTGCATACAAACAGGGTAAGACTAGAAAGGGAAGTTATGCAGCATACCTAGATGTCAGTCACCCAGACATTATGGAGTTCTTAGATATAAGACTACCTACAGGGGGCGATGCTAATCGTAAATGCTTTAACCTAAACAACGCAGTCAATGTGACTGACGAGTTCATGGAGAAGGTAGCAAAGGATGAGCTATGGGATTTGATTGACCCCCATGATGGTGAAATCAGAGATTTAGTATCAGCGAGAAAACTGTGGGAGAAGATACTAGAGGTTAGATTCAGAACTGGAGAACCTTACATCAACTACATTGATGAGGCTAACCGTCAGTTGCCTAAGACTCTTAAGGATAAAGGCCTGAAGATACACGGTAGTAACTTGTGTAATGAGATACACCTACCAACCTCACCAGAACGTACAGCAGTATGTTGTTTATCCAGTGTGAACCTAGAGAAGTACGAAGAGTGGACAGGAAACCAGAGATTCATAGGTGACCTGATAAGGATGTTGGACAATGTACTGACCGAGTTCATCACTCACGCTCCTCCACAGTTACATAAAGCAGTTAGGTCTGCGATAGCCGAGAGATCATTAGGCTTAGGTGCTATGGGTTTTCATGCCCTACTACAACAGAAAGAGCTACCTTTTGAATCTGCACAAGCCAGTGGGTTGAATAGAAAAATCTTTATGGAGATAAAGAGTTGGGCTAACAAGGCTACTGTGAACTTGGCACATGAAAAAGGAACCTACAAAGATGGCCCTTGCACAGAGATGCGTAACTCCCATCTTCTAGCTATAGCACCTAACGCCAACTCAAGTATGATTCTAAGTACCTCCCCAAGCATCGAGCCTTGGAAGTCTAATGCCTTTGCTCATAGAACCAGAGTGGGCACACACCTAATTAAGAACAAATACCTAGACAAGAAACTATGGGAAGTAGCAGAAGTCTTTGGGCATGATTCAGATTGGGTGGATAAGCAATGGGAAAGCATCATACACAATGAAGGATCGGTACAACAGTTAGGGTGCTTTGATCCATGGACAAAGAGTGTATTTAAAACTGCATTTGAAATTGACCAACACTGGGTAGTACAACATGCGGCAGACAGACAACCGTATATCTGCCAAGGTCAGTCGGTAAACTTATTCTTTCCATCAGGTGTTGATCGTTCTTACGTTAATAGCGTTCATCTAGACTCATGGAAGAAGAAACTAAAAGGATTATATTATTTGAGAACATCATCAGGGCACACAGCAGAACAAGTAGGAAAGAAGGTTGAGAGAGTAGCCCTAAAGGATTTCGTTGAAGAGAATGTAGAAGAGGGGTGTTTATCATGCGAGGGCTAACACGACCGTCAGTAACATACAAACCCTTCCAGTACCCTTGGGCAATGGAGTTAGCAGAAGACCATGAGAAGATTCATTGGGGTACATGGGAAGTCAAGCTGCAAGAAGATGTTAATCAGTGGAAGGGAAACGAAATCACCCCTGAAGAAAAGCATCACATCATCCAGATACTACGTCTTTTTACTCAGTCGGACGTACAGGTTGCACAAAACTACTGTGACTTATTCATCCCTTACTTCAGGAACAATGAGATACGAAATATGCTGCTATCGTTTGCGAATCGGGAGGGTACGCATCAACGTGCCTATGCCCTTCTTAACGATACACTTGGGTTAGATGAATCAGAATATAGTGCTTTCTTAAAATATAAGCCTATGGCAGATAAGATTGACTTCATGGCAGCAGGTGGGGCCCCTTACGCAGGGGATGAGGAGGTGGCCTACTCCTTAGCTCAAGCCTGTATCAATGAGGGTGTAGGTTTGTTCAGTGCCTTTGTTATGCTGCTTAACTTTCAGAGATTTGGAAAGATGAAGGGTATGTGTGAAGTAGTCGAATGGTCTATAAGGGATGAGACTAAACATGTGGATGGGATGACCAAGCTATTTAAGGAGTTCACCAAGGAAAAACCAAGGATGGTTAAAGATGAGTTCAAAGAATACATCTACGATACCGCAAGGGAAGCGGTTAGGTTAGAAGACGAGGTGATTGACTTAGTATTTGAGAGCGGTGACCTAGAGGGTCTTAAAGCAAGTGAGGTAAAGGAATACATCAGGTATCTTACAGATCGAAGACTTATCCAGTTAGGTCTTAAAGGTAACTATGGCATCAAGGAGAACCCCTTACCATGGGTAGATTGGGTAACCGCAGGGGATAGCTTTAAGAATTTCTTTGAAGGTACAGTAACAGATTATTCAGCAGAAGGAATGAAAGGATGTTTCGGATGGTAGCTATGAAGTGCGCTAATACAAAATGCTCTAGGAGATACCATTGTGAGCGTTACAACCCTGCAACATATAAAGGGTATAAGATAAACATACAAGTATACTCAGGGGGTGAAAAATGTACTGCATATATACCTAAAGTCAAGTGATAAATATGGACAGTAATAGCACATTATGAGAGTAATAAATAACAGAGATGATATACCTGTGAGTGATGCTCTAGTAAGTAGACTTCAAGAGGTGTTTCCAGATCAACTACCAAGGCAAAAAAAAGATTATGGGGGGTTCTCCATAGACCATTTAATAGGACAGCAAACAGTAATAGATTACATACTGAGCTTGCATGATAACAATCAAACATAAAAGGAGAAGCACAGTATGTGTGGAAGTTCACCTAAGCCACCCCCACCCCCTGCCCCTCAGGCTAGGCCTGCTCCGATAACGAGCATTGAGGATATGGCCCCAACTCTTGACATAGCATCTAACGCCAAGATGGGGGAGAAAAAGAAGAGGGGCAAGAAAGCCTTTAAACAAAAGACTAACATCTCTGCGGTAGGTACTCCTAGTACAGGCTCAGGATTAAATATACCTAAAGCATAACAGGAGATTATATAGATGGAACAGCAAGTAGCTGTGTCCGTTGCCAATCGCTACCAACAATTAGAAACATACCGATCTTCATTTCTTCAGAGAGCTAGGGATGGTGCATTAGTCACTATCCCTTCTCTCGTTCCTCCAGAGGGTTCTTCAGGGAGTACCACATTCCCTAGCCCATTCCAAGCTATAGGGGCCAGAGGCCTTAACAACTTAGCCAGTAAGTTACTTGTTGCACTACTCCCACCTAATTCTCCATTCTTTAGACTGTCCTTAGATGAGGCAGCCTTAGCAGAGTTAGGTGCGGATAATGCTGCAAGAGGTAAGGTGGAGGAGGCTCTCGCAAAGATCGAAAGAAATGCGATGAGTGAGATCGAAACTATGGCACTTAGGGTGCCAGTATTTGAGGCACTAAAACAACTAATTGTAGCAGGCAACGCACTCATACACATGCCCAAGAAAGGTGGCATAAAGGTTTATGGATTAGAGCGTTACGTTGTTAAACGTGATGCTATGGGCAATGTATTAGAAATCATAACCAAAGAATCGGTCAGCCCTTTGATGCTCCCTAAGGAAGCACAAGAGGTTATAGGCGAAGTAAGCGATAACAATAAGTCCTTAGACCTATATACCTACATCAAGAGGTCAGTAGGGAAATGGGAAGTAAGACAAGAAGTTAAAGGAGTAGTAATCCCCAAGTCTGAAGGGACTTACCCTTTAGATAAAAATCCTTTTATACCATTACGGTTCAATAGGATTGATGGAGAGGATTACGGTAGAGGTTTCATTGAGGAATATATAGGAGACTTACAATCACTAGAATCATTGACGCAAGCCATCGTAGAAGGAAGTGCAGCCGCTGCAAAAGTTCTATTCCTAGTAGCTCCAAACGGAACTACGAAGCCGAAAACCCTAGCGCAGGCCCCCAATGGAGCCATAGTTCAGGGGAATGCCCAAGATGTCTCAACACTTCAAGTAGAAAAGTATAACGACTTTAGGGTTGCCCTAGAGGCAACAGCTAGAATTGAAGAGCGTATGGCCTTTGCGTTCATGCTTAATACAGCAGTTCAACGTAAAGGTGAAAGGGTTACAGCCGAAGAAATACGGTACATGGCTCAGGAACTAGAGGGAGGTCTAGGAGGCTTGTACTCTATATTGTCTCAAGAGTTCCAGTTGCCATTGGTGAACCTACTACTCAATCGCTTAGAGTCGGAAGGCAAGATGCCTAAGATGCCTAAGGACACTTTGAAACCTAAGATCATCACTGGTATGGAAGCATTAGGAAGAGGACATGATCTAAATAAACTAACTCAATTCCTACAGATGCTCCAACCCTTAGGCCCTGATGTCATAGCATCAGAGTTAAACATAGGTGATTACATCGACAGGCTAGGGGCATCTTTAGGCCTAGATACCAACGGTCTTATCAAGACTGATGAGCAGAGACAGGCAGAAATGCAACAAGCTCAAGACATGCAAGACCAACAACATGCAAGAGACATATCATTGAAGGCCGCTCCTAATGTATCCAAGGAGATGGCACAAGGAATGCGAGAGCAACAACAACAAGGACAGTAATAAATGGCAGATTTAAATGAACTCAATACTCATGCGGAAGGGCCAACGGAAGACCAAGACTATATTGACAAGATGGTTGCAAAAGCGGATGGCAATGCGCTCCCCCCAGAAACTCAAGAGGTTGAGGAGGAGCAGACAGAGGAGACTCCTGAGGATAACTCTGATAATCAAGAGGAAACACCTGATTGGTTGCCCGATAAATTCAAAAGCCCAGAGGAACTCGCTAAGGCTTATTCAGAACTGGAAAAGAAACTAGGGGGTAAGTCAGAGGAGACTGAGGAAGTACCTCAGGAACCTACTGCTGAATTAGATTACGACAGTATGGCGAAAGAATACTGGGACGAGGGTGGATTATCAGAGAAGAGGTACAGTGAACTTGAGGCCCAAGGTATACCTAAGAAATTAGTTGATGGGTATCTCGCAGGACAACAAGCCATTCTTAACTCAGTACAGACACAAGTATTTAACGAAGTAGGTGGTGAGGCCCAGTACCAAGAAATGATGACTTGGGCACAGGATAACCTAACCACTCAAGAGGTTGCTATATTTGACCAGAGCGTAAACACCAATGACCTTGACCAGACACTATATGCTGTGAAAGGACTACATGCACGTTACGCCTCTGAGAATGGGGTTGAACCTAGGTTGATCCAAGGGGATGCAACCCCATCCAGTTCAGGTGCTTACGCATCAGCAGCCGAAGTAAAAAGAGATATGGCAGACCCAAGGTATTCTAAAGACCCTGCCTTCAGAAAGAAGGTAGAGAACAAGCTATCTAAGTCCAACGTATTTTAAGAAAGCATACCAAAAAGCACACCCAATCTACCGAGTATCTTTGACCCATGCGTGGGTAATCTTAGGAAAAGAAGATCACAAGTGCAAATCATACACTTATATAAACAACACAAAGGTAGAAAAGAAACATGGCATTACCACATCAAAGTCCCAGTAGATTAGGGCAACTAAACGCAGCAGGCGATAACAGAGAGTTATTTCTCAAGTTATATGCAGGCGAAATCTTAACAGCGTTTGAAGAAAGAAATATCTTCTTACCACTACACCGTACTCGTACCATTAGCAATGGTAAGTCGGCTAGTTTCCCGATGGTTGGTACAGCAACAGCTAAGTACCATACTCCGGGAACCATGATTGAAGCTGACCAAGTTAAACATGGTGAGCGTACAGTCACCGTTGATGACTTGTTAATCAGCACACAGTTCATCTCAAACATTGATGAAGCAATGAACCATTACGATGTGCGTTCTATTTATTCTAAGGAAGCAGGTAATGCTCTAGCGAATCAAATGGATAAGAACATCTCACGGATTATCGCTAAGTCAGCATCCATTACAACTAAAGCGTTAGCTACATCAGCAGGCTTAACTGGTGTGATTGATGATGAGACTTACACATCTAATGTGAACATTGGTACAACGGTAGCACACGCTACTGACGGTACTAAGATTGCGGCAGCTATCTACGCAGCGTTGGCTGAGTTCGATAAGAAAGACGTAACTGGCGATAAGGTTTGTGTATTACCACCAGACCAATACTACTCATTGTTCAACGTGGAAGCAGGTGTTAACACATTAGCTTACATGAACAAAGATGTAGGTGGTTCAGGTTCATTCTCTTCAGGTCAAGTTCCTGTAATTGGTGGTGTTAAGATTCTCATGTCGAATCACATCCCACAGGTCAATGAGACAACTGGAACAGGTGACCCAGAACCAATCACTTCAACAAGAACAGCAGCATACCGTTCTGACTACAGCAAGCTAAGAGGTTTAATCTTCTCAGCGGATGCAGCAGCAACCGTTAAGTTGTTAGACTTGGGTGTTGAGTCTGAGTACCAGATTGAACGTCAAGGTACATTAATGGTAGCTAAGTATGCATGTGGACATAACATCCTCAAGCCTGCTTGTGCCATCGCATTGAACAAAGTATAATTATAACCTCTAGGGGGTAGTAGCCCTAGTATGTAGTAGTTATGTTATTAGAGGCCCTATCGAATTTCGGTGGGGCCTTTTTTTATGCCTACAAAACAAGGAACAGAGAACATGTTACCAACAAGTAAGCTAGAGGCAGTAAACGAAATACTGTCATGTGTTGGGGAAACTCCTGTGAACTCACTATCCTCTGGTTATGTTGAGGCCGATATGGCCTTGAATACTCTCAATACAGTAGATAGAGAGGTGCAGTCCCAAGGATGGAATTTCAACACCGAGACTTCCTATACCATCAATCCTAATACATCAGGTGATCTAGTATTACCTGCCAATACCCTGAAGGCCGATGGTAGCACTAAGACACTAACAGAGGATTGGGTACAAAGGGGTGGGAAGATGTACAACAGAACATCACATTCCCAAACAGCAACGACAGCAGTAAAAGTAGACCTCACTATAAAAATAGAATTTGAGGAACTACCAGAGGCAGCCAGAAGATATATAACTTTAAGGGCTGCGAGATTAACACAAGACAGAACATTAGGGTTACCGTACCCACACTCATTCAGCCTACAAGATGAGCAACAAGCATTAATAGAGCTTAGAGATATGGATGCTGATGTTAATGATTTCAGTATATTCGATTCATTCGATACATACCAAATAGTAAATCGTACAGGTGGGAGGGTAAGGTAATATGACCTTAATATCCACCACCATACCAAGTCTTATAAGTGGGGTTTCTCAGCAGGCACCCAGTTATAAACTAAGCACACAAGCAGATGAACAAATAAATGGTATTAGCTCTATAGTAGATGGGTTGGCAAAGAGGCCCCCAACGGAACATAAGAGCTTACTAAACACTAATGGTGTTACATTAGACAACTCAACATTCTTCCATCACTTAAAATATTCTGATGAAGAATACTACACCCTAGTGGTAACCCCTAGTGATGTATTTATATATGATGAGGATGGTGTAAGTAGGACAATAACCACAGAGACACCACAGGCCCTTAACTATCTAACAGGACTGACCTCACCAAAGACAGAATTGAGAGCCACTACTATAGCTGATAATACAGCCCTTATAAATACTACAAAGGTAGTAGCGAAAGACCCTGCGCTTTCCCCTGTTAGACTTCCAGAAGCGTTGGTGTATATAAAGTATGGGGATTATAAAACTAAATACACCATAGATATTACCTACGATGGGCAACTGTACAAGACAGAATATACTACTAGAGATAGCAGTCACCATAAACATGAGGTGGATGTACAGACAGGTGGAGTAGCCAAAGAGATGGTTGGTAGTGCCACCAAGGTTATGGTGGAAACAGCAGGTTCTGGAACAGAGATCATACTCACAGAAACTGTAGATAACGTAGGTAGAGGATTACTGAAAACAGGATTTCTACCTTCTCATATACAAGTAGAGCTTTATGGTAACGTCATAAGAATATGGTCTAATGATGCTACAAAGGATTTCAATATAGAGACATCTGATGACAGAGGTGATGCGAACATCTACTCTTTCAAAGGGCAGACCTCAGACTTCAAAAAGTTACCCCCTAAGGGGCCAATAGACTTCAAGATAAAAGTCATTGGTAATAATGAAAGAGAGCAGGATGATTACTATGTGTCTCTTCAAGACCCTGATGGTAATGGCACCTTTGTATGGAAGGAAACAATAGCTGATGGGAGCCAATTCAAGTTAGATGAAACCACTATGCCTCATGTGTTCGTTAAAGAACCGTCAGGAGTATTTCACTTTAAACCTTTAGATTGGGAAGACAGGGTAGCAGGGGATGATGATACAAACCCATTTCCTTCTTTTGTAGGGAACACTATATCGGATGTATTCTTCTATAGAAATAGACTAGGGTTTCTCTCAGCGGAGAATGTGATTATGTCTGAGGTAGGTGATTTCTTTACCTTCTTCCATGACACTACATTAACCTTAGTCGATAGCTCCCCTATAGATATTTCAGTTACAACAGATGAGGTAAATACACTTCGTTATGCTGTGCCCTTCAGTGATACCCTCATGGTATTCTCAGACCGAGTGCAATTCAAATTATCCAGTGGGCCAGTTCTGGCACATGATACCGTTAGGGTTGATGTAAGCACTAGATTTGAAGCAGACCTAACGGCTAAACCTAGAGGGTCTAGCAGGTTCGTATTCTTTGCTACAAAGAGTGGGGAATGGGGAGGATTACGAGAGTATTATGTTAGTGGTGATGTAGAAACCAATGATGCAGAGGATATAACGACACACATCCCTAAGTACATAAAAGGAGGGGTGAAGAAGATAGTGACCTCTGCTACAGAGGATATGGTATTAGTCCTAGGTGATGACGATCCTACAAAAGTTTATGTCTATAATTACTTCTGGGCCAACAATGAAAAGAAACAATCGGCATGGCACCAATGGGATATGGCAGGTAATGTACTGGATGCATTCTTTATTAACTCTAAGATAGTATTAACTATAGATAGAGAGGGCTCTATAAGCTCAGAAACGATTGAGTTATCAACAGACCCTGCAAGTCAGGATACATCATACCAATCTTCATTACACTTAGACCGTAGGGTTAAGGTGTATGCAACTACTCCTGTACCTTATACCAGTTCAACGGTTGTATACTACACTGTGGACGGACAAGAAGTAACGGATACAGCAGCTTACTTCACCACCAACCCCACAGCATTCCTATATGCAGGAGAGCCTTATACATTCTCTTACACCTTTGGTAAGTTCATGCTACGTCAAGATAACGAGCCTTTAAATCCATCGTTCCTTAAGATGAAGGACATCACCCTTGATTATCATAACGCTGCTACATTCGATGTACATGTGGCACCAAATGATCGTGGGGGTGGTGGGGATAGACCTGTCAGGACTAAAACCTTGACGCAACCTATAGGCTCAGGATTAAACCTACTTAACAAGGTGACTATAGGGTCTGGTAGATTAAGAACAGGAGTCTGGAACGAGGCTTCTTCAGTAAGAATATGGATAACAAACGACACTCCATTCCCAAGTACATTTCAAGCTGCTGAGTGGAGAGCAACATATAACAAACACGCTAAGAGAGTATAGATACATATGGATATGATAAGGGGCTATAAAAGGAAAGCCACAAAGAAAGACTGTAAGAAATTAGCTAAAACCATGAGGGAGGCAGACCGCACAGAAGTGATGGCAAGCCATGGTCATACCCCTTATCAAGCTCTCATTAATTCGTATAGTGTTAGTGATGTTTGTTATTCAATGATTTATAAAGACGAGGTAGTAGGGATGTTCGGGATAACCAAGCTAGATAATCTAGTAGGTTCCCCATGGTTGTTAGGTTCAAACCTAATGACACACCCTGCTATAGTCGTTCCATTCCTAAGACAATCTAAAGAATGGATCGCAAGGAAACAATCAAAATACCCTATGTTGGTTAATTATGTTCATGCAAATAACACAGCATCCCTTAAGTGGCTTAAGTACCTAGGGTTTACTTTTATCAGGGAGGTTGAAATGAGTGACCAACCATTCTACGAATTTGTGAGGATTAAAAACAATGTGTGAACCAATTAGTATAGGAATAGCATTAGGTGCAGGACTAGGTGCAGGTATGGCTGCCATGAATGGTGGCTCAACAGAGGACATCCTAAAGGGTGCCTTGATCGGAGGGGTCTTAGGGGGAGTCACGGGGGGAGCAGCATTAGCTCTAGCACCTGCGGCAGCACCTGCAGGAGCCACCCTAGCAGCAGGGTTAGCAGGGCCCACCACAGGAGCGGCAGGAGGTCTGTTCGGCTTAGGTATCTCCAACACAGGCCTGATGATGGCAGGTACCACCCTAATGGGAGGGCTATCCCAAGTAAACAGTAGCCTCGCTCAGAACAGAGCGGCCCAACAGAAGTATGTGGCAGACCTACAGGCCCAACAAGCAAATACCCTGATGGCTAGACAGTCCAACGACGAGGCCCAGAGAGCCTTAATGAGACAACGTGCCCAAGCAGAAAGAGTGTACTCAGGAAACATATTCCAGAACACCCTTAAGGCTGCCCAAGCACAGGGTAAAGCTGTAGCCCATATGGGTAGTTCCACAGGGTCAGCAAGTGCTGTGTTCGATCACCTAGCAACTAACATATACAAACAAGAACAGAGGAATGTAACCTCTAATATATGGAACCTGCAGGCTAACGCTACAGACATACAGGCCAAGAGTCTCGCTAGTTATCGTAAGAAAGTTAACAGACAATGGCAGAGTCGTGCAGGGACACCACCAATAGACACACTAGCTGTGGATAGTATGATGGCCTTTGCTGATACAGGAAATAAATTATACACCTTAAAAGCATCAGGAGCCTTTAGAACATGAGTGGGATAACAGAAGCGATTTTAGGGGGAATAGAGAACCTAGATAAGAGGCCTGATGCGCTCTCTAGTGCTATTGATACATATCAAGGAGCCCCTAGAGCAGACTACTCCCAATCTAATAACTCAACAAAAGTAGCGAAGAAGATAACAAGTATAAGTAAGCTACTAGAGTCTGTGGGTAGTGATACATTTGAGAACTACCAAAAGATAGAAGAGAGAAGTGCGTTTGATACCTATATTCTATCTAGCCCAGAAGAACAAAAAGAATACAAAAAGGCTGTAAAGGAACATAGATTGGCACCCTCTCAGTCTCCGTTCTACCGTAGAAAACTAGAGCTATTGATTGCTAAAGATTCCGTTATGGGTTATCAGCAACAGTATGCAGTAGACTACCAACTGGCAATTCAAAGTAACCCTAACCTAAACCTTACAGAGTGGAATAGAAATCACTACTCTAACCATGTTAAAGAGCATGGGTTAAACACCCTTAGTACAGAGGCTCAGGCAGCCTTTGGTAAAGGTATAGAATCAATATACATATCCACCCTAGCCCAAAATATGAAGGCCAAAGAGGCTGCCATACAGACTACCTATGATACTAATGTATCAACCTTGGTGGTTTCTGCCTTAGATAGCTCTGACCCATCTAAGTCAATTGACGCAATAATAACAGAGTATTATCCAGATGTCGGCTTAAGAGCAGGTAGGGGGTTGGCGATTGTTAAGGATGCTATATCAGGTGCCATCCTTGAGTCGGCAGGGAGCTTAGATGGTACTCGTGCCCATACCGAAGCTAAGTACCTTAAGGCCTTGTCTGATGTAAAACTCCTAGGCAAAAAGACATTCGGGGGAACCGCAGAGGGTAAGTTGTTTATAGAAAAGTTAGAAGCGGCAGCAGATACCCAACATAATAAGGCAAGAGCAGCCCAAGACCTCGCTAGAGAGCAAGAGATAAAAGCGATGATTAAAAGTCACGAAGATTCTAAGGCAGAGTTCATTAATAAGGGAGGTACTGCCGAGCAATTCTGGAAGATGGAGGAAGGTAAAAGACAACTTGCTTGGGCTAAAGACATAGGGTTATCTTCTACGGATGCTTCCACTAGAACCCATGCTACATTAATTAGAAACCAAGCGTACCACATAAGGACAGCTACCAATATAAACGAGTTCATGTCGTATCTTGATCTTGATTTGACTGCTGAGGAAGTAACAGAAAGAGCTATTGAGTTTGGTGGTTTTAGTGGGGAGCAGTTAAAGGAAATACAAGATAGAACCGCAACTATTAAGATGGGAATAAAGGGGGCTGACCCATTCTTTATAAATTCCCAAGAGAAGTCCTTCCTTAAGCTACAGACTTTCAGCCAATTCAGCGTACCTGAAGACCCTGCCAGTTACCCCCTACAGGAGCGCACCGCAATATGGGCCGAGCTACGCCCTTGGTATGATAAGAGAATAGCGTCAATACCGAGCGGTCTTGATATGGAAGCAGCAACAAAGATGGTTTCTAAGATAAATACTGAGTTCGCAGTTGAGCTTACAGACATGCTTGCGGCTACTTCTGCCAAGAAGTATGCAGGTGATTTGTCCTCAGAAGAAATACAGCAAGGGGCTAAACTTCTAGGAGATAAGATTAGAGATGTTAAAGGAATATCAGCTAGTTTTGAGCATCCCGATTGGTTATATGCCGAAAGACTTATTAAGGAATACAAGGAGTCGGGGGCCGCTGTGTTAGATGACACTGGCAAATTGATGTGGAAGAGTAGTGCTGCTAAAGCTAACGTGAAGAAGCATATGGATAAGAGTGCCTTTGCTAGGCTTATAGCCGAAACAAAACTGCCTACCACGTTACTTATATCGCAACTAAAGAAGTATGCCGCTGACCCTAAAGGATGGAGCCCTGAGGGTGTTGTTGAAGACCCTCATGCTCTAGCTAAATTAAAGAGTAAAGAGGATAACATGTTCTCTAGGAGCAACCGCATATGATGTCAAATGGAATCAGAAGCCTCTTCAGGGAATACGTTTGCAGGAAGTCGTACACTAATGCAAGAGAGCCTTCAAAGGAGATATTAGAACACCTTAAGATAAGAGAGGGTGTAATGAATG
>Ga0209707_1000430_pt1 | contig 25675 bp, 23 predicted proteins | sample EN4Hudsemesocosm_FD_184630 | JGI IMG/M metagenome (GOLD analysis project Ga0209707, IMG submission 184630) | Methane-oxidizing microbial communities from mesocosms in the Hudson Canyon - EN4B Hudson Canyon (SPAdes) (version 2) | ecosystem: Environmental > Aquatic > Marine > Cold seeps | place... | reverse complement strand
AAGTTCAATAATAGGGATTTCCTGTAATGGCTGGTCTACAGAAAGCAGACTAGCCATCAATTGCTCCAGAGGCATCGCCTGACATTGCTCAATCGTTAATGCATCTTCCAATTTGAACTGACCCGCCTGAGTTCGCCTTAACTCTATAATTGTCCCACCACAACCTAAGTTATGCCCAATATCTTCAGCTAATGATCGTATATAGGTTCCTTTAGAACAAAATACATCAAGTGTTAAGGTATCTGCAGTCGAGGCCAATAACTTTAATTCAAAAATATTAATTCTACGTGCTTTCCGCTCAACTGTTTTGCCTTCTCGAGCTAATTCGTAAAGTTTTTTACCATTATGCTTCAATGCAGAATACATTGGAGGCACCTGATCAATTTCGCCTAAAAAGTGATTAAGACAATTCTCAATCATTTGCTGTGATAGCTCAGGTACGGGCTTCTGCTCAATAACTTTACCTTCAGAATCCCCGGTGTCAGTCATAACCCCAAGCTTAACAACCGCTTGATATCGCTTATTATCATCCAACATCATTGCAGATACTTTGGTTGCTTCACCAAAACACAGAGGCAATAAGCCTGTGGCTAACGGATCTAAAGCACCCGTATGTCCAGCTTTGTTAGCATTAAACAAACGCTTCACTTCTTGCAATGCACGATTGGATGAAACCCCCAGACGTTTATCCAGCAGTATAATGCCATGAACATTACGTCCAGATTTTCGCCTACTCAACAGTTACCCCTTACTCACCTTTATCGACATTATCTTCAGACAACAGCTCTGCAACACGCATACCCGTATCAAATGAGTTATCGTAATAAAACCTAAAATCAGAAATATGCCTCAAGCGCATCCTTTTTGCCACTTGATGACGAATGATAGGTGCTAACTCATTAAGAACCTTAACATTTTCAGCTTTAGCCTGATCATCACCATTTAAAACAGTAATATAAATTTTGGCAACAGCCAGGTCTTTAGAAACTACAACTTCGTTAACAGTAACAAAACCTAAACGAGAATCATCCGTCTCACGCTGTAAAACATAAGCGAGCTCCTTTTGCATTTGCGAAGAAACCCGCTCACTACGACCATATTCTTTAGCCACTGACTATAGCTCCCGCTTCACTTCTATGCGTTCAAATACTTCGATTTGGTCACCCGTCTTAACATCATTGTAGTTTTTTACACCGATGCCACATTCCATGCCCATTTTGACTTCATTCGCATCATCTTTAAATCGACGCAATGACTCAAGCTGTCCTTCGTAAATAACAATATTATCTCGTAAAACCCTAATAGGCAGATTTCTTTTAACGAAACCATCAATAACCATACAACCAGCAATTGCACCAAGTTTTGGCGATTTAAATACATCACGCACTTCAGCAAGGCCGACAATGTTTTCCTGTATTTCAGGAGCTAACATACCACTAATTGCACGTTTAACTTCATCGATTGCTTCGTAAATGATGCTGTAATAATGCAAATCAATTTCTTTTTCCAAAATCAATCTACGTGCTGTTGCATCCGCACGAACATTAAATCCGATTAAAATTGCACCAGAAGCTAAAGCAAGGTTCGCATCACCTTCGTTAATACCACCAACACCACCGTACACACATTTAACAGACACTTCATCATTTGACAGACTGACCAATGACTCTCTTAGTGCTTCCAAACTACCTTGTACATCTGTCTTAATCACAACATTTAATGTTGAAGTATCACCCGCAGCCATTTTAGAGAAAACTTCATCAAGTTTAGACGCTTGCTGAGCAGCATGTTTAGTTGATTTTTTTCTGTCCTCTCTATGCTCTGCCAATTCTTTAGCGGCTTTTTCATTCTGAGCAAATGTAAATTCATCTCCTGCTTCGGGCGTACCGGATAAACCAAGAATTTCTACTGGAGCTGATGGTCCAGCTTCAGTAATTGCCTGACCATTTTCATCAAACATAGCTCTGACTCTGCCATACTCATGACCACAAATCACTATCTGGCCTTTCTGTAAAGTTCCTTTCTGCACTAAGATAGTGGCAACTGCACCACGACCTCTATCCAGTCTTGATTCAATTACAAAGCCAGATGCAGCGCCCTCAACAGGTGCTTTTAATTCTAGAATTTCAGATTGTAAAATAAGCGCTTCAATCAGCTCATCAATCCCTTCTCCTGTCTTAGCAGAGACTTTCAAGAACTGAATATCACCACCCCATTCTTCTGGAACCACGTCAAGTGTTGCCATTTCTTGCATCACTTTATCTGGATTCGCTTCTGGCTTATCCATTTTATTGATTGCAACAATCAGAGGTACACCAGCCGCTTTAGCATGTTCAACGGCTTCTTTTGTTTGCGGCATTACACCATCATCAGCTGCGACTACAACAATAACAACATCTGTTACTTCAGCACCACGTGCACGCATAGCTGTAAACGCAGCATGCCCTGGAGTATCAAGAAAAGTCACATTACCATGATCAGTTTTTACCTGGTAGGCACCAATATGCTGAGTAATACCACCCGCCTCACCTGATGCAACACGAGTTTCTCGAATATAATCAAGCAGTGATGTTTTACCATGATCAACATGCCCCATAATAGTAACAATTGGTGCTCTTGATACTGTTTCACGGTTATCAGCTTCGTCCTGATCAACCACATCCGCCATCATTTCTTTTTCAAGATCATCTTCACTTTGTAAAACAGGTTTGTGCCCCATTTCTTCAACTAGAATCACAGCGGTATCCTGATCAATCGTTTGATTAATCGTCGCCATAATACCCAGCTTCATCAACTGTTTGATAACCTCGCCAACCTTAACGCTCATTTTCTGAGCCAAATCTGAAACCATCACCATTTCAGGAATTGTTACATCCCTAATAATGGCTTCAACTGGCTTTTCAAACTGATGCTTAGCATCCTGCTCAGCAGCCAACTGAATTCTTTTTTGCTTACCTTTTTTGCCTTTATGCTTTCTACCTGAACCCGCTGGCATCGCTTGTCCGCGACCAGGAGCCAGGCCTCTTTTAGCTGCGGGGGCAGCGGGTCTTGCTGGTGCATTATTGGCTGTTTTTGCCGCGCCAGATGCAGCCCCTTTTTTCTTATGCAGCGTTTGTTGTTTTTTTGCTTCGGCTTGTTTTCTAACCTTTGCTGCATTTCGTTCTATAGAAGCCTCAAGCCTTGCTTTTTTCTCAGCTTCCAGACGTTTCGCAGTAATTTCTTCCTCTGAAAGTGCAGGCACTTCAGGTTCTGCCGGTTTTTCTGAAGATTCAGCTACTTTCTTCTCAGGCTCAGCAGCCACTTTTGCGTCTTCAGTAACTTTCTTCAGTGCCTCTGACTTATCTTCACTTGGCTTATCTTTAATTGACTTATCTTTAATTGAGTTACCTGCATTTAACTTATCTGCATTTTTTTCAGCCTCAACAGCCGCCTCAGAAACGTCCTTAAGCTTTTTTTCTTCCTGCACAGCTTGAATACTCGCTTCATGTTTTTTGCGATCTTCTTCTTCAGCAGCAATTTGTTGTTTTTGCTCAACCAAAGCCTTCTTGGCTGACTCAATTTCTTTTTGCTCAGCAGTTATCTCTGGTTCACCACGCTTAATATAGGTTTTCTTTTTTCTGACTTCTACATTAACTGTTTTTGTTGCAACACCTGGACCAGTTGATTGAGTTAGCTCAGAAACTTTCCTGCGCTTTAAAGTGATTTTTTTAGGTGCAACTGCCCCCTCATCACTCTCTGCTTTACCATGTCTTTTACGCAAATGAGCTAATAACTTAACTCGCTCATCTTCATCAATCAAATCTTCAGGCGAAGAAGCCGAAACACCTGCCTCTTTTAGCTGTTCCAAAAAGCGATCCAGAGGTATCTTCACCATCTCTGCCAATTCTTTTACTGTTTTATCACTCATATTTTCCTCCTACCCTTCGCTTTGATCGTTAGCAAACCATGGTTCGCGCGCTTTCATAATCAGTTTTCCAGCTCGTTCTTCATCCATTTCTGAAAACTCCAGCAGATCATCAATTGCCTGATCAGCTAAATCTTCCATTGTCAGAATCCCCTTTGCTGCCATTTCGTGTGCCAAACCATCGTCCATACCTTCCATTTCAAGAAGATCTTGTGCTGGTTTCGAAGTTTCAATTGCTTCTTCAGAAGCAATGGCATTAATTAATACTGCATCCTTTGCGCGGCCCCTTAATGCTTCAACTAACTCTTCATCAAAACCCTCAATTTCCAACATTTCTTCTACAGGAATATAAGCGATTTCTTCTACATTAGTTAAGCCAACTTCAATTAATATATCGGCAATTTCTTCATCAACATCTAACTGATCAATAAAAGCTTGCTTTGATTTTGCCAGCTCATCATCACCAGAAGGTTTATCAGAACTAGCATCACGTACATTTAATTCCCAACCGGTCAATTGTGTTGCCAGTCGAACATTTTGCCCGCCTCGACCGATTGCTTGAGACAAATTATCAGCAGCAACAGAAACATCCATACTGTGCTTATCTTCATCAACAACAATGGCGTCTATTTCAGCCGGTGACATGGCATTAATAACAAACTGAGCTTCATTATCATTCCATAAAATAATATCTACTCGTTCACCCGCCAATTCATTCGATACTGCCTGTACTCTCGAGCCTCTCATTCCCACACAAGCCCCTACAGGGTCTAACCGCGGATCATTACTTCTTACCGCAATTTTAGCTCTTGAACCCGGATCTCTGGCAGCAGCTAATACATCAATCATGCCCTCACCAACTTCAGGCACCTCTAATCTAAACAAGGCAATGAGTAATTCTGGTGCAGAACGACTGACAAATAACTGAGGCCCACGAACTTCAGATCGCACGTCTTTCAAATAGCCTCTTACTCTGTCACCCATACGAATTGATTCTCTTGGAATCATTTCCTCTTTAGGGATAAAAGCTTCAACATTGCCACCTAGATCAAGAAAAATACTGCCCTTTTCTAAGCGCTTAACCACACCCGTGACCAATTCACCAACACGATCTTTATACGCTTCAACAATCTTTTTACGCTCAGCTTCTCTTATCTTTTGAATAATAACCTGCTTAGCTGTTTGCGCAGCAATACGACAGAAGGCAACTGATTCGATTTCATCTTCAATGAAATCCCCAACTTCTATATCAGGGTCATCAAACTGTGCAACTTCTAATAAGGCTTGAGAATCCGGAAACTCTAAATCTCCATCAATTTCAGCATTTTCAGCAACGACTTCCCATCGACGAAATGTTGTATATCCGCCCGATTCTCTATCAATCTCGACTCGAGTGAGAATCTGATTCTCATGACGTTTGGCTGCAGCGGCTGCTAATGCGGATTCCAATGCGTTATAAACAATGTCTTTATCAATATCCTTTTCATTTGCAAACACATCTGCAACTAACAAAATCTCTTTATTTGTCATTACGCCCTCCTTTTTTAATTAAGTAATCAGGCACCAACCGAGCTTTACTCATTGCCTGAAACGGGATTTCCAAACTGTAATCATCTTGCTGAAGCACAACATTATCGCCTTCAATCCTTTCAATTATTCCAGTAAATTTTCTTCTCTTATCGATAGGTTTAAAAACCGTGATAGTGACTGTACTACCAACATACCTTTCGAATTGAGAGATTTTAAAAAAAGGCCTTTCAGAACCAGGCGAAGAAACTTCTAGTTGATAGTTATCTACAATAGGATCTTCCACATCAAGCATACCGCTCAACTGATGACTTACTTTTGTACAGTCTTCAACTAAAACACCATTTTCAGAGTCAATATAAACCCTTAACAGACCATTCTTTGGATGAGGATTGTATTCAATACCCACACACTCATACCCTAGACCATCTACAATTGGTTCAATCAAATTTACCAAATGCTCAGGAGCCTGCTTCATAGTGCCTCACTTTTTTTAAAACAAAAAAAAAGAGCCTACGGCTCTTCCATAAATACAACTTAAAATTCTAAACTTTCCACAAGCCCAGAAAACAAAAAACCCCATAAAGGGTTTCTTGAAAATGCGGTAATGGGGGGGGGCTTGTTGATCAACGCCTTTGATACAAGATTTACACCCCCAGCACAAGCGCGCTACTATCTAAATTAGAGGGAGCCCGTACTTGCCAATCCGAGAATTATAACACCAACACACCCATTTTAACAACCCCAGGGTTTAAAATTGGATAAAAACAATAGGTTTCCAAAAAAAATTACCCTCCCCTCCTCAACCCGCCTTACTACAGATGAACATAAGCCTATTGCTCATGCGGCAGATGACCGCTTATTAGATGGCTCACCTTAAGAAAATACCCACCTGAAATGCCAAAAAATTGCGCACAGGAAGAAACTGCTGACAAAGATCACAAAGAAATTGCAAAACTTCTGAGCACTTCAAGAAAATCACGAATTACAAGCAATACCAACCTACTTGCGGAAGCTGAAAATTCAGGCCCACTATCTATAAATAAAGAAATCATACCCTCATTAAAAGGAGCCCGTTCAGCCATTCAATGGATACGTAATTCCTTACCCCCACCAAGCAAGTATATCGTCGATATTGAGATATTTGACGCAACAATCCAAATACAGGGCAAAAGTAATAGAAGATTTCCGGATTGAACCAAAAAAACGTAAATAATTAACTAAGCATTAATATCAAGCCGCCAAAGAATTGCGCAACGGAATAAACAAAGAAAACTCAAGAAATGAAGCATCAGAATATTTACCAGCACTAGTCGATAAAACTCTACTTACACCTAAATACGGTAAGAGAGAGCTATTTATTGATTTATACGGTGATCTTGCCGGAATTCTAAATACGGCATCGGAGAAAAAAGACATGAATAAATTTGATGTAATTAATCGGTTTCAGTTATTACCTGCAAATGATAATAGCCCTGAAGCCTTACATGATATCAATGGTAGCGGGGGCAGGATTTGAACCTACGACCTTCGGGTTATGAGCCCGACGAGCTACCAAACTGCTCCACCCCGCGATTGATTTGTACTATTTTAATTTACCAGCACTAGTAAATAAAATTTTACTTACACCTAAAGAGGGTAAGAAATATCTATCTATTGCTTTATATGATGATCTCGCCGGAATTCTAAATACGACTTCGGAGAAAAAGACATGAATAAATTTGATGTGACTAATCGGTTTCAGTTATTATCTGCTAATGATAATAGCCCTGAAGCCTTATAAGATATCAATGGTAGCGGGGGCAGGATTTGAACCTACGACCTTCGGGTTATGAGCCCGACGAGCTACCAAACTGCTCCACCCCGCGATTGATTTTTACTATTATAAGCATTTTTTCATCTTTGGCAAGTTATATCTTCATTTATTTTGCAAAAACCAAGAAAACAACAGATCCATGAACAACTATCACTTTACTTAAACAATAAAATACAGCAGTACTGCAGCAAAGATCCCAGCCAACACATCATCAAGCATAATGCCGAATCCCCCATCAACTTTTTGGTCAACCCACTTAATAGGCCATGGCTTCAAGATATCAAATATTCTAAACAAAATAAAACCAACCATGACTGAGTACCACGAAAAGGGAACGAACCACATAGTAACAAGGTAACCCGCAACCTCATCCCAGACAATTCCACCAAAATCATGCTCACCTAACCGTTTTGCAGCATCATCACAAATCTTGATCCCAGCAATGCACACCAAAAGCGTTAAAACACTGTACACCCAGATATTAAACTGTATAAAAGCTAAATAAACAGGAATTGCAGCAACGGTGCCCATAGTACCTGGCATTTTTTTAACTAAGCCAGAACCAAAACCAAAGGCCAGAAATAAAGTCAGGTTAGACATAATCTGTTTAACCGACAACTTATTCTTGCCATATTCAGAATTAAGAAAAATGCTCAAAACCTTTTACTCCCAACTCTTGTATTTCATCGAAACGCAGAACTCTTAAACCAGACAACTGATCAACCACGCCTATTTGAGTGCACTCTATATTAATAGAAGCAAGCTTATCGGGACTGACCGTAAAACACAGCTCATAATCTTCACCCGCTGACAAGGGTAACTCCCAATCACCTGTCTCTTCAATATAGGATTTTACCGCTTGAGACAAAGGCACCTTATTCCAATCCAACAAAGCACCCACCGCACTTTTATCTAAAATATGCATCAAGTCAGAAGCCATCCCATCTGACAGATCAATACACGAACTGGCATATTCTCTTATTTTTAAACCTTCCTGCACTCTTGGCTGAGGATTATGAAACTTGCTTAAAGCCTCACCAGGAAAAGGAGATGAATAACCTTGCTCTATTTTTAAACCTAAACCTGCATCACCTAGACCAGCACCTGTAACAAAAATAAGATCACCAACCCTGGCTGTGGATCTTTTTAATGCCTGACCTTCAGGAACCACTCCAAACACTTGAACACTGAGTGTTAAATGGCCTTTGGTGGTATCACCACCAATTAAATCAACCGAATACTCTCTGGCTAACTCAAAAAAACCTTCTGAAAACAATTCCAACCAGGTCTCATTCACCTCAGGCAAGGTCAGCGCGAGTGTTGCAGAAACTGGCTCAGCCCCCATTGCAGCTAAATCACTCAGATTAACCGCCAACAACTTCCGCCCCAGACCTTTTGGATCAGCCCCGGCAAAAAAATGCACGTCCTCGACCATGGTATCAACAGTCACAGCAAGCTCACTACCAACTGGAACCCTGATCAACGCACAATCATCCCCAACACCCAATCGATTGACAGAATCATTTAATAATTGCGATGTAAAATATCGCTGAATCAGACCAAATTCAGATATTGCCACTGGCTTTATTTCTTTTCTTGCTTGGCTTTAATTTCTACCGCACGCTGTTTTTTACTAACTTTATCCAGAATGCCATTAACATATTTATGACTACCGTCAGCACCAAAACATTTAGCCAGATTAACCCCTTCGTTAATAATCACCTTATAAGGCGTTTCCAATCGATTAATCAGCTCATACACCCCAATTCTTAATACCGCTCTTTCAACAGGGTCTATTTTTTCTACAGGTCTATCTACAAATTCAGCCAATGCTTCATCAATTGCATTCAGCTGCTTTGGCACACCATAAAAAATTTCAGTAAAATATTTTTTCTGGGCACCTTTTAACAATTCTTCTTCCAGAAAATTCATCTCAATTCGACCCAGGCTTTCACCCGTCATTTGCCACTGGTAAAGCGCCTGTACAGCACACTTTCGAGCATTAGTTTTCGCCGAACTCATTAAGCTTCCAGGTTATTAAATAAACTCACCATCTCTACTGCTGACATCGCAGCTTCAGCCCCTTTATTACCGGCTTTTGTACCCGCACGCTCAATGGCTTGCTCAATACTATCAACGGTTAATACACCAAAACTAACGGGCACATCATACTGTAAAGAAACAGAGGCAATACCTTTAACACACTCACCAGCTACATATTCAAAATGAGGTGTTCCACCGCGAATTACCGCACCTAAGGCAATAATTGCATCATATTTTTTTGTTGCCGCTATACGCTGAACAACCATTGGCAATTCAAAAGCACCCGGCGCTTTGACTAAGCAAATATCATCTTTATTTGCTCCATGTCGAACCAATGCATCAATTGCACCCCCCTCTAGTTGCTCAACAATAAAGCTGTTAAACCGGGAAGCCACAATACAAAACTTACCACCTTGAGCTGATAAATTTCCTTCTAATACTTTAACTGTCGACATTTTCTTTCTCTACTTTAATATTAAATTTTACAATTCCAAATCATGAGAGCAATATTCCATTGAACTCATTTGACATTATAGCGGCAAAAGCCTCCCTACTCGGTATGCCCTACAACCTCTAAGTTATAACCTGATAAGCCAAAATATTTCTTTTCAACACCCATCACTTTCATTTGACGCACGCCCAAATCAGTCAATACCCGGGCTCCTGTCCCCGTTGTCCGCCAATCCATTTTTTTATCAACGGCCTCAGGTGACACCACACCATTATCTTGCAACTGATATTGATGAATATGCTCAACCAGCGCTTTATTATCTTCACTTTGCCTGATGACGACCAATATCCCCCGGCCTTCAGCTGCAATCTTTTTCATCGCTTCGTCGATGCTAATAGTACCCGCCGAGCGTTTTGAAGAAAACATATCATCCAGTAAATTTCTGGCATGCACTCTGACTAAAACGGGCTCATCACCATCCACATCCCCCATCACCAAGGCTAAATGTACATTATCATCATTTCTATCCTGATAAGCGTACATCGTAAAATCACCATAGTCAGTCGGATAATCACAAACACTGATTCGATCCAGAGTATTTTCATTCTGAATTCTATATTGGATAAGATCTGCAATCGTGCCTATCTTAAGACCATGCTGTTTAGCAAAAATCTCAAGGTCTGGTCGCCTTGCCATAGTACCATCTTCATTAAGGATTTCTACGATAACAGACGAAGGCTCCACACCGGCTAGCCTTGCCAAATCACAGCCAGCTTCCGTATGCCCTGCTCGATTAAGCACCCCTCCGGCCTGAGCCATTAATGGAAAGATGTGTCCCGGCTGAACCAGATCATCCGGCGTGGCGCCTTTGGAGACAGCTGCCTGCACTGTTAATGCTCTATCTGCAGCCGAAATACCCGTCGTCACTCCTACAGCCGCTTCAATAGAAACTGTAAAATTAGTTGAATGAGCTGTTTTGTTATCATTTACCATTAAAGGCAGTCTCAATTGCTGACAACGCTCTCGCGTTAAAGTCAGACAAATCAAGCCACGTCCATACTTCGCCATAAAATTGATATCTGCCGCTTGCGTAAAAGATGCAGCCATGACTAAATCGCCTTCATTTTCACGATCTTCATCATCCATAATGACGACCATCTTACCTTGACGAAAATCCTCTATGATTTCTTCAGTTGTATTCATTCAGTTTTATTTATTTAGTTAAAAAGCCACTATTTTGTAGCAATTCTTCAGTGACAGTGCCTGCACTATGTGCTGCCGCTTCACCTTTCATCAATCTTTCCATATATCTGGCCAATAAATCCACTTCAAGATTTACATGTTTTCCTGCCAATAAATCACCCAAAGTCGTTTCTTTTAAGGTATGAGGCACAATATTGACACTAAAGACCGCACCATCTACTTCATTAACCGTTAAACTCACACCATTTATGCAGATAGAACCTTTCTCTGCTATGTATTTAGCTAAATTATCTGGGGCTTTAAATTTATACCGGAAGGACCTTCCATCCTGAACGATAGAGACGACCACTCCCAGCCCATCAACATGCCCGCTGACAATATGCCCCCCTAATCGGGTTGAAGGTGTTAATGCCAGCTCCAGGTTAACAGCAGTTCCCACTTGAGCTGCCTTTAAACTGGTTCTAGAAAGCGTTTCATTAGAAACATCCGCACAAAAATAATTTTCACCCAACTCAACAGCCGTTAAACACACGCCATTCACCGCAATACTATCACCTAAAGCAGCATCCCCAATTGCAAGTTTTCCCGTTTCAATTTTCAAACGAAAATCCCCCCCTTTAGGTTGAACAGCTGCTATTTTTCCTACCGCTAAAATAATTCCAGTAAACATATCATCCTATTGCATCATAAATGTCAGCTTTAAATCGGCACCCACTTGCCTGACTGATTGCATATTCAATTGTTTTTTATCTACCATTTTTTCCAATGCAGGTAAATTAAACAAACCTCGCCCCCTACCACCTAAAACACAAGGCGCCATATAGACTACCCATTCATCAACCACATTAGCTTCCAGCAAAGCACCATTTAGAATAGCCCCCGCTTCAACCAATACGTTATTGATTTGCTGCTGCCCTAAAAAAAGCATCACAGCATTTAAATCTAATCGCCCCTGAAAACTCTTCAGTTGAAAAACTTTAGCCCCAGCATCTTCCAGGTCTACAATTTTTTGCTTATCAGAACGACAGGTTAAGACCCAGGTCTCACCAGATAAGCCCAACATCTTACTTGTCACAGGCATCTGTAGCTCAGAATCCACAACCACTCGAATAGGCTGCTTAACAGCCCCATCTAGCCTTACATTCAACGAAGGATCATCAGCCAAAACAGTATTAATACCGGTTAAAATAGCCGAGCTTTCTGCTCTTAAATACTGTACATCCACTCGAGACTCTGAACTGGTAATCCACTGACTCTCCCCTGACGCCATTGCAGTCCGTCCGTCAAGACTCATCGCCATTTTACTACGAACATATGGCAAAGCTGTTTTCATGCGTTTAATAAAGCCTTTATTTAAGGCTTCGGCATCAGACTGTAAAACACCACATTCAACATCAAGACCTGCATCCTGCATTTTCTTTAAACCCTTCCCTGCAACCAAAGGATTAGGGTCTTGCATTGCCACTACCACACGACTCACTCCAGCAGCAATTAAAGCATCACAACAGGGCCCAGTTCTTCCCGTATGACTACATGGCTCCAGAGTGACATACGCCGTTGCAGCTATTGCTCCGTCAACATTATCAAGCTGACTTAAAGCATTAACCTCAGCATGCCCTAATCCTGCACACTCATGCCAGCCTTCAGCAATAACCTGATCACCTTTAACCAGGACACAACCCACTCTTGGGTTAGGATCAGTGGTATATCTGCCCTTTTCAGCCAACCTTAAAGCTCGCGCCATATACTCTGCATCTTGAAATGACATTATTTTTTCTGCATTGATTCAATCATTTCAGTAAACTCGTTAACATCCTGAAAGCTACGATAGACTGAAGCAAAACGCACAAAAGCCACATGATCCAAAGCACTTAATTCTCTCATTACCAGCTCACCCAGTTCATCAGCAGGAATCTCTCTATCCCCCATGGCAATCATGGCTTTTTTAATCTTACTGATAGCCGCTTCAATTGATTCACTATTAACAGGTCGTTTTTCTAATGCTCTCTGCATACCAAGCCGGAGCTTTTTCTCATTAAAAAATTCCCGAGCACCATCCCGTTTAATTATTTTTGGTAATGTTAATTCAGCCACCTCGTAAGTTGTGAAGCGCTCTTTACATGAAGCACATTCACGCCGACGTCTTACTTGATCCCCTTCACTCGCTAACCGAGAATCAACGACTCGTGTATCTTGAGTAGCACAAAAAGGACAACGCATGCTTTTACCTAATTATTCCTGAGACTAGTCATCAGATTAACAAAAGCCTTCCATTTTATACCAAAAAACAATATTTTAATATCTATGACTAAAAATGTTACGGACAATCTGGTAATCTTACTATTTACTCTTTATATATAATATCAACGCATGACAGCTAATGAAGGCGTAATCAAATACACAATAGTCCATAAAGAAAGTGCGCTAGAGCAACATATTTCCCTCTCTGAATTAAATAGCTGGCGAACAATACTGTTTAAACTTCAATTGATTGGACAACACAAGGACAGATATGATGGTTATGGGTTTGGCAATATCAGTCAACGAATAAACTCACCAAACTCCAAGCATTTGCAATTTATAATCAGCGGCACACAAACGGGTGGTATAGCCTCATTATCCAGAAAACATTATTGCCATGTTCTTTATGCAGACCCCATAAAAAACAGCCTAAGTTCTGCTGGACAGACAAAACCTTCTTCCGAAGCACTTACACATGCCAGTGTTTACCAGCATGACAACCATATTCAAGCGGTAATTCATGTACATAGCCCTGAAATATGGAATAATACTACACAACTAAAACTTGCCTATACTGCTGAGAATATTGCGTATGGAACCCCGGAAATGGCAAATGAAGTTGCACAATTATTACAAACAGCAGCACAAAAAGATGACAAAATTTTCACTATGCTAGGGCATAAAGATGGCGTGATTGCTTTTTCTGACACCATTGAAACTGCCGTCTTGTTATTAATCAAATACTACTCAAAAGCCATTGCTCTTGAACAGAACAGCCAATAAAGTTAAAATAAATAACTATATCAGAATATATTAATACTACTATGCCAGAAATTCTTATTTACACTTCAAACCTTTGCCCTTATTGCACCATGGCCAAGAGACTATTAGATAAAAAAAGTGCTGTTTATTCAGAAATTAACATTGACTCAAAACCCGGCCTACGTGAAGAAATGATGCAGAAAACCCGCCGCAGAACAGTGCCCCAGATTTATATTGGTGCCCTACATGTCGGTGGATTTGATGATTTATACGCTTTAGAAATGAAAAATGAATTAGATAAATTACTTGCATAAAAAAGAGCAAAGAAAAATGGCATTCTTCACTCTATTAAAGAACCTCTGATCAAGTCCAATTATTTTTAGTCTGCTAAAACGGCCGATATTTCCCACAAAGATCGGCGCAATAGAAGTGCTATATTACCCCTCACTTAGTAAAAAATAGCGACAGTTTTTTCTGCGCTAAATTCCAACCAACTTAATCAGAGGCTCCTTAAAAAACTAACTACGTTTAAATTTTCGAGAAAACAAAACTGATAAACCTGATACAAAAAACCAAAAAGCGGCAGGAACTGGTACAGCTGTTAAAGCGAATTCAGAATAATTGCCAATATAAATATTTTCTGTGGCAAAAAACTGCCCATTTATAATGGCCGGATCAGAAAAAAATAAAGCATCTCCTTCCCCTTTAAAAAAATCCGGCATGGTGTTAACAACCGTCAAACTATTCAAATCTGTTATAGGTGCTTCAACAAGACCAGGAAATATAAATACCTGCTTAGCATCAAAAGTAACCACACCAGAAGGCATAAATCCATCATGATCACTAAATACCGAGTAATCCAAATATAAATTTCCATCGACAGATATAAGAGGAGACAAGAGGAATATTTCACCAATAGCTAGTGGAACATCTCTCCCTGGATCATCAAAGGCGGAGTCTGTCAGTGCAACTGTTGCATAAACTGGCTGACTAAGCATTATTACTGCCAGAAGTGTAAATAAATAAGTTGTGTTTTTCATAATAACCTCTTTTAATAACTAAAAAACTGATTTAACTAACTGCTTTTGATGCTTTGTAGAACCTGTTCACCCTGTTCTATACCATCAAAATCTGTTGCTGCTGAAACGGCCCTATCTAGATAAAACCTGGCTTGCTCATTATTTCCTTGCTTGTAATACACCATCCCGAGGTGATAATAAATAACTGGACCTGCTCCACTGCTTGCAATTACTTTTTCCAAAATACCTTGCGCTTTGTCATAACGCCCCTGCTTGAAAGCAATCCAGGCAACGGTATCCAGTAAATGAGAATTAGAGGTTTGTTCCAGCGGCTCAGCCAGTTTGGCAGCTCGCGCTAAAGATTCTTGACTTTGATCAACATTAGATAAGTAACTGGCTAAATTATTAATTGCCAGGACTGAAGCGGGTTGTTTTTTATAAGCCGTTTCATACAAGGCAAGTGCCTCAGTATGATCACCTTTATTATGATAAATAGCCGCCAATTCATTCACCAAGACAATAGTTGCATCAGTTTTATCTATACCTTTACGCAGAATTTTAATTGCCGCGGCTTGATCTTTTTCAATCAATGCTATTTGGGCAATATGACGGTATATATCAGCCCATTCAGGCTTGATTTTTATCGTTTGCCTGAAAGTCTTATCCGCCTCATGCCATTTTTTTTGCTGCAGATATAAATCACCCAGCAGTTTATAGGCAATAAAATGATCTTTATCATTTTTGATCAGTTTTTTTAAAAAAGACTGGGCATGACGAAACTGATCCAGGGCAATATAACTCTTTATCAACTGTGTTAAGGGTTCAATTGCATCAGGCTTAATCTTTAGCACATTTTTAAACGAATCAATACTTGCCTGTAACTGTCCTTCAGCCTGATAAGCCAATCCAGACATATAATGCCCTAGTGATTCATTTGCTTTGTCTTGTAAAAATAGCTGGGTGACTTGCTGAGCAGCAGACCAGTTCTTTTGCTTTACCCGTAATTTAAATAAAGATTCCAAAGCTTTTTTATTAGCCGCATCCTGTTTTAGCAAAACGGCAAGATGCTGTTCAGCTAATTGATCCTGAGATAAGCGAATCAGTAATTCAATAAGATCCTGCCTGGCTGTTTTGTCCTGAGCATTTAAGGCCACTACTTTTTGCATGTTTTCTGCGGCCAGTACGGTATCGTTATTTAATACATGCGCCGAAGCCAGCAATTTCATTGCCTGAACATCATCTGCCTTACTCGCTAATAGCTTTCTAAAATCGTTAATTGCCTGCTCGGTCATGCCCTCAGCCAGAGCAAAACGACCTTGTAATAGCAATGCATCATGATTATCCCTCTGCACAGTTAAAACTTCAGCCACCATAGTTTTAGCTTGTGGCATACGGTTAAGGGAAAGGTACAGGGCAGCCAATGTATTACGTGCCTTAATGCCAGACTCGCCCAGTTTGTCCTGTTTGATAATCTCTTTCAGCGTATCCTCTGCCTGAACGGGCTGACCTTTGTTTAACTGCAATGCAGCCAGTTTAAATTGCAAAGCATAGTCTTGAGCATTTTGCTCTATCATAGGCAGTAATTCAGCCATTGCCACATCGAGATTACGTTTTTCTGCAATAAAATCGATTAAATACAATTGAGCCTGCAAGCGACCACTGCTATGCCGTAATCCCTCACGTAAAACCTGCTCGGACTGATCCAACTGATTATCTAATAAATAAAAAGCTGCCAGACGCTGGTAAGCGGAAAAATCAGCAGGTTTTAATTTCAAAACTATATTGAATTGCTCTTCAGCTAGGCTTTTATCCTTATTTTTCAGATACAAATTAGCCAGCATTAAATGCATGCCATCATGTCCCTTTAATCTGCCTACAGCCTGCTGTAATAAATTGATCGCCTGATCCGTTTTAGCCGTTTTATGATAAATCGAAGCCATCATCATTAAGGCTGAAGTCGAATCAGGATTTAACTGCAAGGCTTTTTCAGTACTGACTATCGCTGCATCGGTGTTATTTTTTAGCACATTAACATATGCTTGAAACACCAGCACTTCAGCATTTTCGGGATCGATCGCCAGCACTTGCTGCAACATGTTTTCAGCATCTGCCTGCTGACCATTCAATAACAGCAATTGACCCAGGCGTATTCTTGACATTAAATGCTTTTCATCTTTTTTAAGCACATCCTGATAAGCCTCAAATGCGTGGAGCATTTCACCTTGCTTGCTCAAAGATTCAGCTATCTGATAACGACTTTCATAATCTTCAGGATTAATCTGCAATGCATTTTCAAATGCATGCTGCGCTTGCTTGTAGTTGCCCGCCTGAAACAATTGTTTTCCTTGTAACATAAATTTCTCTTTCCGGTCTTCTGTCGAACCACAGGCAAACAAAGATGCTGCCAGTATCATAACGGCTAAAAAATTAAAAACTTGCTTTACACTCATACCCTACTCACTATGATTAAAACTCAAAGTTTGCTGAAATTTCTCGGCACGAATTTTGTCTTCATACTCCTGAACAATGCTTTCCATTTCCACACTCTGAAACTGTAAAACGCCTTCACTCTGTAATAAACCAGAAAAAGTACTTTTATCTTGATAACGTTGTAATAACTCTCTTGCCGAACCGATTAATTTGCCATTGTGATCACTACATTGAGCGAGTTGATCGCTAGTCTCATGTTGCTGCACTTGCAATCCCTTATGTTCAGTCAATAACTGCTGTTTTTGCTGCTTTAAGGTTTTATACTTATCAACAACTTCAACAAGCTTGTCATAAGTCTGCTGCTGACGAGACTGTAATTTACGGTTACGGCCTTGTTGCCCAGCCAACTTTCTATAGACTTTTTCATTATCGGACTGTAACTGTTGCTGCTGTTTGCCAAGCCCCTTAAGCTCGGCTTTTAATTTGGCATTTTCAGTTTTTAAAATGTCCCGTTCTTTCGTCACCTGACGCATCATCGCCTGTAACTTAGCAACCATTCTTTGTCCGCCACCGCTAGATGCTTCTCGCACAGCCGCCTGGGTAACTGAAGACATCAGTATCAATAATATAATCCAGGGTAGTTTTCTTAACATCGCAATCACCATTTAGAACTCAGCATTAAAATCAAACAGCAAAACATCAATACCCACTTTAGGGCCTTCAATCTGATCTGTACTTAACCATCTAGCACTTAACCAGGCATCATCCATCACGCCATAATTAGCACCTATAATCCAGCCTTTGGCATTCGTCCCGCCTAAATGAAAATTAGAATCTGCAAAGGCATCTAACATGGCATCACTTTCGATATATTTATAAGCAGTATAAGCATTCCATCGGCCTGGTAATGTTGCATTTGGCCAACCAAAATCCAAACGAACCTGCCAGGCATCGGTACGCTCTTCAATATCTGAATTGTTATATATCACACCGTTATCAGCACGCTGCTGAATATCTTCTTTGTCATAGCCAAAGTTTTTAGCATAATCACCTGTTAATTTGACATGAATGGGGGCAAACATAGCCAAATCATAAGACGCAGTAATATTAAATATTTCAAACTCAGAAGCCAGGCCAAACTTTTGCGGGTTATTTTTATTGTTAAAGTCGTCATAACAAACGGCCATCATACTGTTACCGCCTTGCATAAATTCTGGTAAGGAGGCATCTCTATCAGCATCATCAGTACGACATGAATGGTTAGCTTTTCCAGTTTCACCCGGTCTTGCTTCAGTATTTAAATATTTATAAAAAGCAACGCCAAATGAAACTTTATCCTGATTAGTAAATTCCCAATCAGTACCAATCTGCCCACCAACCATCCATTTATCTTTAGCACTTAACTCAAACTCTTCCAGAGGAAAAGCCCCTAAAGTCATATACAAACTTGCACTTTGGTCCTCCTGATCATACAAACTATCAGACCCAGCCAGGTTATATCTAACAGTAGACGCAAAACCTTCAAAACTTAAATCTTGATCAAAGATCAAATTTGTAGTTTTGAATGGATTAGCAATTCGTCCACCTTGCAACGTCAACCAGTTATATGCATCACTATCAAGCCCTTCATATTTAAGAAATGCCCGGTCCACACTAAACTCAAATTTTTCACCGCTGTTTCCTAAGGTTTGATTGGTCGAAACAGGGCTGTTAATATTCCCCGTGGCCAAACGGACGTTAGCCTCTAAACCTTGAGTCACCTTTGCTTTTAAGCCCAAACGAAAACGTGACCTAAATCTATCTCTATCTTGATTGATATTTTTCAATCCATCTGCACTGCCAAAACCACCATTATTATTGACAGCTAAATAGTTATTTACACTTGTCGGCGTAGAGGTAGCCGGGTTAACAGCATTAAATTCAGCAAAATGATTATGTTCATAACGTAAGCGCATATCACCATATAATTTAAAACGCTGAGTCCATTCAGGCAAGGCATTAGGTACCCCCCATTGCTTGGTTTTAGCCTCCTGTAAGACATCGGAAACTACATCTTCACGCAAATCTGCACGTACTTGCTGACGAATTTGATCCCTTACAAATTCGGGTACATAAGGCACTCTAACAACATCAGGATCAACCTTATCAGCGGCGGCTGCTTTTTCAACTTGTTTGACAGCATCAAGTTCAGCTTGTTGTATCATCTGTTTTGCATTTTCACTGCTCAACACACCTTGCTTCACTAATAAATTAATAAGATTAGTCGTGGTATTACGTAGCTTTAACAATTCCTCTTTTTCACCCGCCTGCGCATTTACACTTAAAGACAACACCGCAGCAGCTAACAAAGTTTTTTTAAAGCTGTTTGTTTTAATATGTTCCATCGTCATTACATTCTTGAAGTGATCTTTAATTTAAGTGGTTGTTTCATACCAACAGGCGGCTTATCACTCACCCGTTTAACATTTGCCAACACAGACTTGATGATGCTATCTATATTTTCATCACCACTACTGCGATTAAGCTTATACCTCAGCACTGTGCCATCTATATCAATCCAGATACTGATATAGGCGGCATAAGCACGACGGCGTAACTCATCCCTATCCATCATGGCATCCAGCACCGCATTTTTAACCACACCCGCATACCAGGCATTTGGGTTTCCAGCCAATAAACCACGCCCTCCTTTTCTGGCAGCCAAACCAAAGCCATCAGCCCCTGCTGCACCATCTGCATCTAACCCTAAACTTTCAGCAGGTGCTTCATCTGCAACGTCAGGTAAATCCTCAGGTTCTGGCTCGGGTTCAACCTCCTCTTCAATCTCAGGTTCTGGGGGAGGTTCATCCGGCGGCGGCGGTGGAGGAGGCGGAGGGGGTGGCGGTTTAAATAAAGTAATTTTCTGTACTTTAGGTCCTTTTTTTTCTGGTTTATCGTCCAAAAAACCTTGAATAAAAGTAACTACGCCATACACAATTGCAATGATCACCACTACCGCTATAACACGTGGTAAATAGACCAAATAATGATTTTTTTTGCTCATCGTCTAAATCTATTTGACCAGTTTCTGAGTGACCAAGCCGATTTGGGTAATATCCAAACGTCCTAATAAGTCTAAAACACTGACAACATATTGATACTCTGCGCCCGAATCACCTTTAATCACTACAGGTAAGGCTGGATTAACCGCTTTATATTGCATTAATGTAGCTTCCAGCTGCTCCATAGTGACTGGGTATGTATCCAAAAAAATAGTACCATCAGACATGACGGTAATTGCCTTGGTTTGAGGTTTAGATAAACTCGGGGTTTTACTCGCTTTAGGTAAATTAACCGTAATACCTTGCACAGCTGCCGTAGTCATCAGAATGAATACGATCAGCAATACATAAGCCACATCCAGCATCGGGGTCACATTAATTTCGTCGTAGACCTCTACTTCTTCTTTATATCTCATAATTAATCTATTTTTATATTAGCTACAGTGCTATAGAGGTAGCGAATACAAGCTAAAACATTGCATGCCATCAACATACCGAGTTAAATTTTTGTAGAGCGGACTTCAGTCCGCTAAGTTTAAAGAGATACTGTCTAGGGCGGACTGAAGTCCGCCCTACAACACCTGTCAATACAGTGTGTAAACTACTAGCTATATCGCTCGGCTAATTTAGCAACAAACTCATCAACAAAAACATACATATCAGCCGATGTTTCTTTAATTCGACTACCCAGATAGTTGTATCCAAACAGGGCTGGAATTGCCACAATCAAACCTGCAACTGTTGTAGCCAAAGCAGCGGCAACCCCTGGCGCAATAGCATTTACATTGACCTCACCTTGAACTGCAATAGCCGCGAAAGTAATCATTACCCCCAGCACAGTTCCCAGCATGCCTAGAAATGGACCACCACTAATAGCAATAGTCAGTAACACCATTTGTGAATTCAAGCGTTGATTCTCTCTTACCATCACGGCTTCCATGGTAGCTCTAATCGCCTCAATCGTCTGAGAACTCATTACAACATCAGCAACATCTGCTCCCACAGCTTTTGGAAGACGATGATTAATTTCTCCAACACCTGCATGGTAAATACGGTAAATTGAAGAGCCTTGAAATTTCTCATGCCCGCCTGTTAGAGACATCATCAAAGGCGATTCCTTCGCCTCCTCATCATCCTCTGTATCTTCACGGTTTAATGAGGCTATTTCCTGCACCCCCAAACTCTCAAATTCAGCGATAAACAGCTCATTTTCTTTTCGAGTTTTAGACAGTACCACGCCCTTGGAAATCATCACCATCCAGCTAATAAACATCATAATCGCCAGAGACCCAATCACCATCCAGCCATCTGTAGAAACATTTTGTAATGTCGCCATCATATAACCAGTTTCAGCCTCGCCTTCATCATCGCCTTCAGAAATATCATCGCCATAAATCAATATCGAGCCACCCAGACCTTGCATTTTATGAGCAAACTTTATACGGCTTTCTGGCATGGCTGAAGTATAAAGACTAAATTCATCCATTAGCCCTTTAAATCCCCTTGTACCCAAAGCATCGGCACCTAAAGTCATCTCGCCAGACAAATTTGCCAAATTATCTGCCAAAGTTAAATTGAGAGCCAAGCTACCTGCAACCACACCATCAATATAAAGCGTAATAGCGGCTGTATCAGCAGTAACAACCAGATGTTGCCAACTACCAATTGCTAAAGGCACAGTGGCGGTTAAGGTTTGCACCTGGCCTGCGCTATCAGTCACATTTATCAACAAACTCTGTTCCTTTACATCTAACATAAAGGATCCACTGCCAGCCTGAAATATGACTTGCTCATCCTGGGCTTCATCCATCCTCACCCAAGTAGAAAATGTCCAGCCTTTTTCCAGAGTCATTTGAATAGACGGTTGATCGGCAATACGAATAACTTGCTCACCCTTAAATTGTGCTGCACCCGCAACCACTCCACCAGAACTCGTTGTTGCTGTTGCTTCTATAGGGTTATTAGCATAAGCCGTAGCATCTTCCACCGTTTCGCTTGAAAAATGATAAGTCAAGACATTATCAGTCGAATACAACGCCGAGCTGTCTTGTCCATCAACAGCCGCCGCATTACCATAATACATCCAGATATTAGCCTGTTCTGTTGCCGCCAAATTCTCGGGTAATTTAACCCAGATTAGAGCCATCTGATTAATCGGGTCAATTCGCTCAATAGCAAATTTAAGTGGCGTTTTGTCATCATTAGCGATAAATCGAATATCTTTTCCGGCATCTGCTACATCCATAAAATAAGCAAAATTACCCGTATGTAATCTTACCAATGCCAGTGAACTGGAATCAGTAGAAATGCCCGCCTGTTGTAATGCCACTTTATCCAGACTGATTTTCTTTTTATAAGTCCAGCTATCATTCCACCAATCCGCCTGAGCAGAAGAAATTAACATCAGCATCAAGCCAATAAAAGTAATGCCTTTCATTATTATTCTCACTAAGATTCTGTTTATTACATTTTGCCTGTAATACATTACAAATGTATTACAATTTAAAAATATTCTGATTTAATAACTCTTTAATCGGTCATAGATCAGAAAGCATTCTGTCTTTACCCAGCACAGTTACCCTGATCTGTTGTATTTTGCTGTTCACACTCTTGATCTTCATCATTACCGAAGCCAACAACATCAACACTTAACATACCTAATGCCACTTGCTCTTCAGCTGGTTCAGAGGCATTATTTTGTACCGAATTTTGTGCTGCTTTACTAACACTTGCCGAACTGTTATTTAATCCTGACACTGGGGCAGCCGATGCAGTTTGAGTTGGAACGCCTGAGCCCACACCCCCTACATCAATTTCACCGGCATTCAAGATTGATTTTGCGACTAGCGTGACATTATTACCACCAATCCCTGCCTCCCCCGCATCAATAATGCCATTAGGGGCGGTTAAAATCACATTACCTGCAGTTCTATCACCACTTGCAGCTGTACGAATACCACTACCAGACACAACTGGCGGAAAAATAACTTGTAAATTACCTTCCTCATCAAAGAATACAATGGGTGGTGGCACTGTCAAAGCTGATTTAGCGCCTCTGCCAGCATCAATATTACCGTTTGACGACCAAACCAGAATATCACTTGTACGCACCTCATCAGTCCCCCCTAAAGCAAAGACCCTGGACTGGTTAACACTGAAATTACCATCTAAAAATGTATTAATACTTCCTTGTTGCTGAGCAACCACACCCAATTCAGTTGCATCTTTTGCATTGCCTCCGGTCACAGATAAGCCGGCATTAATACTGCCACCAGGCGCAAACAGGTTGATATCCCCACCATCAATGGTATGTACTTTACTAAAAAACAAACTGATATCACCATCCCAATTTCCACCTGGGGTTAATGCCTCAATTGCAGCAAAACCACGAGCAATATCAGCTGTATTACTGGCTACTAACAATTCATTATAAAAAGGTGACATTAACATAGAGGCAAATTGCGACTCAGTTGCTGTGAACTGTGAAGCATTAATCGCTGCAATTAACTCATCAAAAGAACCTATTGCAAAAGATTCATTTTCAACAAGCTGTCTATTCAGCTGAGAACTCAAAATATCTGAAACATCATACTCACCAGTATCCCTTAGATGTGCTAAAAACCCTTGATAATTCAGTGCTGAATTAATACCTGCCATAACGGTAAGATCTGCACCTACATCCGCCAATGCAGGATTAATTTGATCACCTATTGTTGAAATACCAATAGCACGCCCTAAATCAACATTTCTTCCTGCCATCACAAGCACCGACCCCGGACCAGCCACTTCGATACGAGAGGCATTATTGATGACACCGCCACTATTCCCCCTTAAATTAGGGAATCGTATATCGCGCCCAGCAGCCACCAATGAATTATCAAGCTTACTGGTATTTTGTATGACTAATTGCGCATTAGTAATATCTTTCCCTGCTCTTAATTCAACGTGTTTTGCCAAATTAAAATTTATACCACCAATATCGCCGTCAAGTGTAGAAATTACAACGGGCTTACTGTCATTCAAGTGCACAGGAACTGCGGCATGCACAAAAGCTCTATCACCGACAGGGTTTAGTCTATTGGCTGCATTGCTTTGATTGATTTCATTATTGGCAATAGGTGATAACTCATCGGGTAATAGTGAACTGTCGGCATCAGATAAAACCACCCACTTCTGTCCCCCTTCAGAGGTAATTTCATCTTTAGCCAGTAAAGTTAAATCACCTGTTGCTGATGGAAATAACACAATATCATCACCAACGGCAATACTTCCCCCTGTCGCTTTGACTTTTAAAGTAGCAGGATAGATATTCGCCAGTAATTCATGATTTGCCGCTTTAGTATCAATACCCGTAAAGTCATCACGTTTTGCACCTAAAAAAACATTGCCTGATAATGAATTTACATCCAGCTTACTTTCTGAGCTTAAGCTGAAGAAATTCATATCTTCCCCATTATCAGCAATCATGGGATCAGTCACACCGGTAATTGAAATATCATCACCCGCAGTCAACTTAAATTGACTGTCACCCATTGATAATAAAGGCCCATTCTTATTAGCTGAACTCCCTTGTATTGAACCTGAGGCCGTTATTTCAGCCTGGCCTTTCCCTGTTAGAAATGATCCACCTGAGACATTAGCACCCGCAGTAATAAACATATTACCGCCACCGTTTACATCAACTTTATTCTCTTCGAAAACAAAACCTTGTGTGCCCGGCATCGTTTGACCTACCGGTTTTCCTGTTGTAGGCATAATCACTGATAGATCATTAATATTAGATCCGGCAGAAACGGTTACGGTGCCACCGCCAAACGACCCTATATTTTGTTTGAATCCATCCGCTTTAATCCCCCAAATAGTAGGAATTGTCTCACCACCACTAAATAACAACGGTGAAATACGCAGTAACCAGTCATCTGTATATTGGTTTTCATTCGCTATGCCATTGATATTAGCACCTGCAGTAAAGGTTACATCTCCACCCTCTACAGGGAATTCAGGAACCCCTCCAAAAAATGGCAAGGTAAAAATAAGCGTATCCGTTAAGGTTCCATAAGGATTAGTTTTAGTAGTACGTCCTGCACTATATACAACCGATGAAACATCAGCGAAATTTATATCTTTTCCAGCGATAACATCCAGGTTTCCTGTCCCCGTCCTAACCGTCACATTGGAAGCAATATTGACATCACCTGTATTCGCTTGCGTGGCATCACTATTAGCACTATTTAAATC
>Ga0209707_1000428_pt1 | contig 25709 bp, 30 predicted proteins | sample EN4Hudsemesocosm_FD_184630 | JGI IMG/M metagenome (GOLD analysis project Ga0209707, IMG submission 184630) | Methane-oxidizing microbial communities from mesocosms in the Hudson Canyon - EN4B Hudson Canyon (SPAdes) (version 2) | ecosystem: Environmental > Aquatic > Marine > Cold seeps | place... | reverse complement strand
TATTAGGAAGGCTGGTGCAGTCAAGAATAAGGCCGTGAATCTAAAAGAAACAGCCTTAAATAATCAAGCATGGACACCTGATGTAATCAAAGTTTCTAACAATATTGCTAACCAATTTGAAACCCCAATGCTGTTCTATGCATTATGCATCCTCATTTTTTTAACAAATACAGTAAGCATTTTTAGTGTAACTTTAGCATGGATATATATTGCATTAAGGTATGGTCACTCGTATATCCATACGAATTCTAATTTTGTACCTTATAGAATGCGGATGTTTGCATTATCTTTAGTAATAATATTGATATTACTAATCCAAACAGTATTCCAAGTAGCAACAAATACATAACCATCAAAAGCAGCGGACAACTGAAGCCGCGCGCTGTTTTAGGCGTTATAATTCCGTGTTACCCACAAATAGTGGACACCATAGTATGGGACGTCCATTTTATATGTTTGCGTTCAATGTAAATGGAGTGCGTAAATAATAATTCTTTTGTACGCTTACTCTCACTCATGCATGATTTTTTTCACTAATCTTATAACAATTTAAAAACCTACTGACACAATGGTGTCAGTAGCATTGTATTACTCTAGCTTTCGTTCGGACATAAACCCATAAATAAAAATTAGGATAATTCAATGAATAACTCAGTTATCGAGCTAGTTACATACAAACTCAAAAACAACATCACAAAAGAGCAGTTGTCGGCTACTCACTCGGATGTAAACGCATTTCTGGAAGAGCAGTTAGGTTTTCTGTATCGCTCACTCAGTGAAGATAGCAATGGCTTGTTATATGATATTGTTTATTGGCAAGACATGGAAAAAGCCAAGATTGCTGGCGAAGCCTTTATGGCACATAAAGCCGGTCAGGCACTGGTTGCACTTACCGATGAAAACAGTATTACCATGCGACACATGGAAGCCTTAACAGAAGCAAGCTCTTGCACCGAAGCTGTGTAAAAACTGGATAAATAATATAATGCGCAAAGCGGAACGCCTATTTCAGATACTCACCTTGTTACGAAGTCGTCGAACGGTCATAACAGCACATGCGTTAGCAGAGAAGCTGGAAGTATCCGAACGAACTATATATCGTGATATACAGGCGCTTTCGCTTTCCGGCATGCCTATCGAGTCGGAAGCAGGCATAGGCTACCGCCTCAAACCCAGCTTCAGCATTCCTCCATTAATGTTTGATGAAAGTGAACTTGAAGCCCTATTACTGGGTGTTCGCATGGTACAAGGTTGGAGTGGCAAAGCTATGGGGAAGGCCGCTGATAGTGCTCTGCAAAAAATTCACGCGGTATTACCTGATCGCTTACACCACCATTATGTGCAGCAACCTGAGTGGCTTATAGTGCCCGATATACACCGTTTACAAAGCGCAAAATATAGTGATCAACTCAGTGATGCCATCAAGAAAAAATATGTGCTACATATTCACTATACCCGTGAAGATGGTGAGACATCACAACGTGAAGTCTGGCCATTAGGTATGGTGTTTTGGGGCAGAACCTGGACACTTATCGCATGGTGTGAAAAGCGCGATGACTATCGTATGTTCCGGTTTGATAGAATCAATAAATTGGACTGTATGAACCGATATTTTGAAACTTCGGAGACATGTAATTTAGAACATTACATGGAGCATCATGGGGAAGGTGGCTAAGAAAAATGAATGAGATATGCGCATAATATTGGTAAGTGTAAAAAGTTAATATGGACAGGCACGAAGTATATATAAGATCTCACTTACAGGCCCATAACGAGCACTCTCAATTTGGTTAGCAGTAAAACCATCAAAATGATCACCTGGCGTTATACTTGTTTTTAGCCATACATCACTTCATAAAGACCAACATATACCGAATTTTGGTGTAATATTTATAGCAAGTCAAAGTGGTTTTCAATAACTCTAGTTTCTGTATAGGATTTGTAATTAGTAAAAGAGTCTCTTATTGGAGGAGTAAATACGAGCAGTTACGACGGCTTTAAATAGCTGAGGGAAATATGGAATATTTGAGCGATAAAAAGATTATAGACTCTTGGGGGAAAAATGCAGTTCCATGGGCTAAAGCAATTCAAGAGAAGCAAATAGAAAGTAGAAAACTTGTAACTGACAAGGCTATTATTAATGCTGTTTCCTCATTTCCTTGCTGCAAAGTTCTTGATATTGGTTGCGGAGAAGGTTGGCTTGTTCGAGAACTTTCATTTCGAGGGTTTTCTGTCACAGGCATTGATGCCGTTAATGAATTAGTGGATACAGCAGTAAAGCATGGCTATGGTGACTTTCATGTTTTGGAATATGAAAATATTTCTTCAAAGACTCTAAGTAATAAATATGATATTGCTGTTTGTAATTTCTCTCTTTTAGGTAAAGAATCTGTTGAGCACATTTTTAATGTTCTTCCTGAAATTTTAAATGATAGAGGGCTCTTTATAATTCAGACTCTACATCCTCATACATGTTGCGGTGATATCCCATATATTGACGGCTGGCGTAAAGGCTCTTGGAGTGGTTTCAGTGATGAATTTACCGATCCTGCTCCATGGTATTATCGGACATTGGAGTCATGGTTTGATTTGTATATTGGCAGTGGCTTGAAGCTAAGCAAGATTGAAGAGCCTATTAATCCACAAACAGGTAAGGCTGCATCATTGCTGGTGGTTGGAAGTATGGCTACTCAAGCGGTAGCAGTATAGAGCAACGTTAACAGCTTTTCATAATACATAAAGGAACTAACTAAAATGGTATATCCAATCGAAGGTTCTTGCCAGTGTGGTCAAGTAACTTATAAATTGAATGCAGCTCCAAAAATGGTTGTGGCTTGCCATTGTACGGAATGTCAAAAGCTTTCAACGAGCCCTTTCAGTGTTACAGCAATAGTATCCTCTACTGATATAGAATTCAGTGGCGATTTAAAAGAGTGGGGGCGTGCTGCTGACAGCGGAAATAGGAGTCATGCAAAGTTCTGCCCCAATTGTGGCAATCGAATTTACCACTTCAACCCTGATGACTTATCAACCGTAAAGCTAAAACTCAAACCAGTTAACATAGCTGATGACAGTGTATTTGAACCAACAGCACATGTTTGGGTAAGTGAAAAGCTAAGTTGGTATCAGATCCCAGAAGGTGTAACTGTCTTTGATAAGCAGCCTTAGTATAATCAACTAACAAGTATATCGGGGGAAGATCACCAGCAGAGCTGGCTGGACCAACAAGGTAGCAGCAATGCCCTTGTTGAGAGAGTAGTCGGTACATCCAGTAACCACAGGGCCCTGCTTCATAAAGGAAATGAAGCGTTGCATGAGAATATTTGGATTGAAATTGTCGAGCGAGTTTTAGTAAGCCTTGTTTGGTAGATGGAATACGACCTAGGTGAATGACCTCATTGTTACGTCCATCGAGAGAATAAGCGACTTCAGTAAACTCTTTATGAGCATCCATTTCGATAAATAATATGCTATTGTTTTTCATAGTGCTGGCCTCTGCTATAGTGTTTAACAACTATATTATGGCTCTGGCTTTGCTAACCCACGAATTGGAGGTCAGCACTCTCGTGGGGGGGCATTATGTCTAGGGGGCCGAGTTACCTGGGTAATCAGCATTATCACGATGACGTAGGCTTTAACTTAGATGTAACAGGAATATGAGAAGTACTTTAAAACAAAAAATCATCGAAGTTTGTGATAGCAAAATTGAAAAGAAAGGGACTAATGTTGGTTTATCTTTTTATGCATTTTTTGCAAATAAAAATGACAACCCTGAGCTTCTAATGGAAGCTGCCGAATGGTGGATCATTACACACAAATTGGATCATTTTGAAAAAGCTATAAAAATAAAACAAATGGTAGAATCAATTGATTAGCCTTTTTTCTACATCAAGGTAATTACCATAATTTTAAAACCACAGGGGGCGGAAAGCGTGACATTCTTAATCAACATCACAGCATCCCACTCCTAACCATCAAAAGCAGCGGACAAATATATATTCTGTACCTAGGAGGTACACTTAATAATGTCTAACACTACTAAGATATGTAGCGGTCGCCAAGAACAACTAGACCTTTTAAATAAAGTCCTCTCTCAGCAACCGGATTATGTGTTTGGTATGAACATAATGGTCACCGAATATGAAAACGGAGAGGTTGAGTGGAGTGGTGATACTGCTTATCCTAACTCAGAAGAAATATATACTAGGGTTTTAAGAGAAAACCTACATAAGTTTCAGTTAAAGTGAGGACATGAAAAAACCCCAACATATATTAAAACAATATGGGCATGATGCTAAACGTCTAAGCTCAATGGCTGTAGTAAACAAGAAGCCATAACCAATAGCTGCTTAGGACAACTTATAAAATCGTCCAAAAAAGACTGGCCGTTTTTATAAGTTGCCCAAGAGCAAGGCGTTGGTATGACTCCCCATGTCAAGCAGGCCACGATAATTCCTAGTTCATGCACTTGAACCATAATTTCTTTCCCTACTTAAAGTAGAGCTAACGCATCAGATGAAGCAAGTAACTTTCGACGGTTATCATGCTGGTATTCGTGGGGTATCAAATCGAGATAAATCACCCAGCTCTGCAATGACAGCTGTAGCAACAAGTAATCGTACACCCCGTAATGCTTGTATGGCTTTAACAACAGGATAATATCTCCATTTTTAAGTAAGCGACAAAGATCCATTGCATCCCGTTTGTCGGTTTTAACGCGTTTACCCGGCTTTTTCGGAATTAAAGAGGGCGCAACAAGGTAGCAGCAGTGCCCTTGTTGAGAGAGTAATCGGTACATCCAGTAGCCGCAGGGGCCTGCCTCATAGAGAAAATGAAGCGTGGCATTGGGATATTTTGATTGGAATTGTCGAACGAGTTTTAATAAACCTTGTTTGGTCGATGGTATACGACCTAGGTGAATGATTTCATAATTACGTCCATCGAGTGAATAAGCGACTTCAGTAAACTCTTTATGAGTATCCATTTCGATAAATAGTATGCTATCGTTTTTCATAGTGCAGGCCTCCGCTATAGTGTTTAACAACTATATTATGGCTCTGGCTTTGCTAACCCACGACTTGGAGGTCAGCACTCTCGTGGGGAGTCATTATGTCTAGGCGGGTCAAAGTGGATAAATTCTTAGAAGCAGCTCTTGAAGAAGCGAAAAAAGGACTGGCCGAGGGTGGAATTCCTATTGGCTCAGTGCTTGTTATTGACGATCAAATAGTAGGACGAGGTCACAATCAGCGGATACAAAAAGGTAGTGCGATATTGCATGCTGAAATGAATTGTTTGGAGAACGCCGGGCGATTAAAAGCTTCTGAATATCGCAGAGCTACTCTGTATTCGACATTATCGCCCTGTGATATGTGCAGCGGAACAGTACTTTTATATGGAATTCCAAAAGTGGTAGTTGGAGAAAGCCAGACATTTCAAGGGCCAGAGGATTATGTAAAGTCACGGGGCGTAGAGGTTGTGGTTGTCAATAATCAGGAGTGTCGTCAGCTTATGGAGCGTTTCATCAATTCACATCCCGAACTATGGAACGAAGATATTGGTGAATAGGGTGAGCCGGGCGTTATATGCCTAGGGAAGTGAAGCTATATCGAGCTTTAGATTAATTGGGGATCTCAGAGACTATTAATGAATTATCCGAAATTCTCAAGTCACTAAACTACGCCTCTAAACTATACTGCTGTTCTTGAGCACTAGGTCTATATTGTCTACAATAGCGCAATTTTATTTACTTCAGGTCACGCACATGAACGAAACTAAATCGCCACCAGCTTTACCGGATCGCCTTTCAAGTAATCCTCGTAGCCCATACTATGCGGCAGAAATTTTCGAGCACAATATTGGCATCCGGCTGAACGGTAAAGAGCGTTCCGATGTCGATGAATATTGCATTAGTGAAGGTTGGGTGAAAATCGCTTCTCCTAAGGCGTTGGATCGTCGGGGACAACCGCTTATGATGAAGCTAAAAGGAACTGTTGAAGCCTTTTATAGTTAAGTAGTTTTCTCTATGCCACTTACTATCAAGCTCTATCTCAACTTACAGATAAGTTTTTTGCATGTCGAGAAAAACGACATATAACCAGACTGTCATAGGGACATTTTTAACTCCGCTCCGTTTTGGGGCGGCTTCGCCACTGTCCGCCAAAACTCCACTCCACAAAAAAATGCCCCATACAGCGGCGTTATAACAACTTTAAAAATTTTATCCTACCTAAAGAAATGGAATTTCGAATATGAGTAATGAGCAAAAGTTAATAATAATTGCGTAAGGGTTACTAAAAATATAAATTTAATAGCGTGTATTTTATATACATTTGCAATGCTATTTTTTCTTTCGGCATCTGCTTTAACTCTATACCCTGATGATCAAACTATGTACTTAATTAAGGGGGCAGTTTTTTTCTCATTATTGGTATTACATATATTTGCATTTATATCTTGGGAATATTTTTACTTGAATGCAAAGGTACTTTCAATTATTGCAGGCATGTTACTTTTACTAGCATTCCCCTTGGACACTATTGTTGGAATTATAATGCTCTATCAAATGAATAAATTTAAGTATGATCAACCGGCCCCCCAAACATTATAATCAGTACATCAATGATCGCCCACAAAAGAACCTGTGGGCTGGATCTTGAACTTCCGTAGTCGGGCGTGCTTTTTTGCAAAGCGTTATAATTTTAAAAGGAGGTATTATGCTCACTAAGCATCACAAAGAACTTTACGATTCTTTCTATGAATCAACTCATGAAAATGAGCACTTAGACACCAAAACAGAGGTACTCGTTGGTTTAGCTGCTGCAATGGGAATGAACTGTCAACCATGTACTAAATATTATCTTCATCAAGCCAAAAAAGCAGGTGTAAAAAAGGGTGAAGTATCAGAGGTTATAGCAAAAGTAATGGCTGTTGCCGCAGGACAAAAGAAGCTACAAGTACAACAAGTCATTGAAGAGCATAAAATTGATTTAAGTTCGTTCAAATGGAACTAAGAGACAGTTTTGCAAAAAGTGTGGCTCTAGTTTATTTTTTATGCCGTCAAATGATGCAGGTAAACTAATCGAGTTTTCTCTAGGCACTTTAGATTCTGATATCGAACAAGAACCTGATGCGCATATCTATATGAAAAATTGCGTTAAATGGAATAAAGTAAATGACTACATTCCTCAGTATTTAGAGGGTAGGAATAGCCCTTTTGCTACATGACCGGAGCAATGTCTAGAGTTTGAGCTCTGCACTTGCTTAGAGTAACGATATTCCATAGGAAATTAAAATGCTAACTATTGTCACTAGAATAATGCCTTCTGGCAGGCTTAGGCCTGTCTTCTTTATTGTAGTTTGATTAAATTCTTGCATGATCTTATTCAAAGTTGAGTTTAAAGTGTGTGTTTTATTTAATTGCTTTTAATAACTTAATTGTACCCTTTGCTAATCTATTTTAGGGGGCAACAATTTGAAATATTGTAAAAAGTGAAGAACCAGGTCTCATGATATGTGCTTGTTGCCTTTTGGAATACTTAGCCATTCAACTTACTTTGAGTTAGTCTAGAACTTTTAAATTTGCAGTCTATATATTGAACCTATGTTATGAAGCAAGATTGGACACGAAGTAAGCTAATTTCAGAAATGGAAGCCTTTAGCTTCCAAAAGCTCCCTAAATTAAGCGATGAAGCAAAACGATATTGTCGTTATTATCAAATAGATTTTTCTGATACTTTGCCTGAGGTTGAGCACTACTTGGGGAGTTTTGATGCACTAGGTTATCGCATGGCTATGCATTACTACCTTCCGGTATCAGTGAAGGGGACGGTGTTTATTTTTCATGGCTATTTTGATCATGTTGGCTTGTATGGTCACCTGGTCAAACATTGTCTTGAACAAGGTCTGGCTGTTGTTGCTTATGACTTGCCAGGGCATGGCTTATCTTCGGGGCGGCCGACTGCTATACAGTCTTTTGAAGATTATCAGGTGGTATTGAATGCTTGCCTAAATCTTTGTGTTGAGCATGTAAAATCCCCCTTTTATGCCATTGGCCAAAGTACGGGAGGCGCTGTTTTAGTTGATCATATTTTAAATCGAGCAGAGTCATCGATAGCGTCAGAGTTTAAAAAAACAACATTTAAAAAGGTTGTGCTTCTTGCTCCACTGGTTAGGCCTGTAGGATGGAACTCTGCTTTATTTATGCACACAATAATTGGTCCGTTCCTGAGTACTTGGAAGCGTGTTTTTTCAGAAAATAGTAATGATCCTGCGTTTATCAAGTTTTTAAAAAAACATGATCCCTTACAATCAAGAATCATGTCCATAGAGTGGATTTCTGCGCTGAGGCATTGGATCAAGCAAATAGAGAGTAGCCCTCCAATAGATGCTAAGGTTTCTATTATTCAGGGGCAGCGCGATATGACGGTAGATTGGCGTCACAATATTACGATAATACAACAGAAAATTTCTGAAGTAGATGTACATTACTTACCTAAAGGGCGACATCACCTTGTGAATGAGTCGGTTGAAATTCGATCGGCTGCATTCGGTTTTATTGATGAGGCGTTTTCCGCTACTTAAAACCTCCCGCTGCGCTAGCGAGTTTAGTTCGCGGAGGCTTTTTTTGAAAAACTGGAGAAAATACAAAAATGAGATTTAAAGGTTTTAGTTTGGTGTTGGCAACGGCATTGGTTTCAGGGTGTATGACTTATGACCCTTATACCGGTGAAGAAAAAGTATCTAGTGCCACAACTGGTGCAGCTATTGGTGCGCTAACAGGCGCAGCCATCGGTGTAGCAACGTCTAGTAAAAAAGATAGAGGAAAAGGCGCACTTATTGGCGCTGCTGCGGGCGGAGCGATCGGTGGTGGTGTTGGTTACTATATGGACCAGCAAGAGTCAAAGCTGCGTCACCAGCTTGAAGGAACAGGCGTTCGTGTTGCTCGGAGCGGTGATGAGATTACGCTGATTATGCCGGGAAATATTACTTTCGACACCGGAAAGTCAGATATTAAAGCTAATTTTACAGAAGTTCTAACGTCTGTGAGTGTAGTTCTGAAAGAGTTTGATGAAACGGCTATTACGGTGGGAGGTCATACTGATTCTACGGGGTCTTTGGGCTTTAACCAGACATTGAGCGAGCAGCGTGCCGATAGTGTTAAGTATTTTCTTCAGAGCCAAGAAATACCTTCGGGTCGCATACATGCATCAGGGTTTGGCCCTCGTTACCCTGTAGCAAGCAATAGTTCTGCTGCGGGCCGAGAAGCAAATCGACGTGTAGAGTTGAAGTTATTGCCTCTGAAGTAATTTTTAAAGGGCAATAAAAAAGGGGCTTTGAAAGCCCCTTTTTTATTTTTTACATTATTTGTTTCTGCGTATTTAGTACAAAACGCGACAACGAATAGTGCCATTAACTGCTTTCAGCTTCTCTAGTGCTAACTGACTGTAGTCTTTATCAACTTCAACAACAACATAACCTACCTTGTCATTGGTTTGTAAGTATTGACCGCCAATGTTGATATCGTTATCAGAGAATACTTGGTTAATAGCAGATAGCACACCGGGGATGTTCTCATGAATATGAAGCAGACGGTGTTTCTCTGGATGAGCAGGTAATGCTACTTCAGGGAAGTTAACGGATGATACCGTAGTACCTGTATCACTGTATGTTGCTAGCTTTTCCGCAACTTCTATACCAATGTTTTCCTGAGCTTCCATGGTGCTTCCACCCACGTGAGGGGTCAGGATAACATTATCGAATTCACGTAAAGGAGAAACAAATTCTTCGTTGTTAGACTTAGGCTCAACAGGGAATACGTCAATAGCTGCGCCCAATAGCTTCTTACTACGCACCGCGTCAGCCAGGGCGTCAATATCTACCACGGTGCCGCGAGCTGCGTTCATAAGAATGCTGCCGTCTTTCATTTGCTCGAATTGCTCAGCGCCAAACATATATTTGGTTGCAGCTGTTTCAGGAACGTGCAAACTTACAATATCAGACATGGCTAAAAGCTCTTTCATGGAGCCAACCTGAGTGGCATTACCCAAAGGCAATTTAGTCACGATATCGTAGAAATAGACTTTCATGCCTAGTGCTTCAGCTAAAACACTAAACTGCGTGCCGATACTGCCATAACCGATAATACCTAGCTTCTTACCACGAATTTCATAGCTATCTTTAGCAGATTTTAACCAGCCACCACGATGACACATGGCATTTTTTTCTGGAACGCCACGAAGTAGCAAAATAGCCTGAGCTAATACAAGCTCAGCCACACTACGGGTGTTTGAGTAAGGTGCGTTAAATACCGCAACACCTTTAGCCAGTGCAGCCAGTAAGTTAACCTGGTTGGTGCCGATACAGAAGCAACCTACAGCAATCAGCTTTTTAGCTGCCTCGAAGACATTCTCTGTAAGCTGTGTACGGGATCGGATACCCACAAAATGAGCATCTGCAATTTTCACAATCAGTTCTTCTTCTGAAAGTGAAGTTGTAAGATATTCGATATTCGTGTAGCCGGCAGCATTCAAAGTATCGACGGCAGATTGGTGTACACCTTCTAATAGAAGGAATTTAATCTTGCTCTTATCGAGTGACGTCGTAGTCATGATGTTACAGTAACCTTTTGCAGTAGGAAGCGTACGATCTGGCTGGCAAGTAATTGATAAAGACCTTTTTAAGGAAAATTTCAATGAATTAGCAAGCGGAGATCAACAGAATAAGCGCGGTATGATACCATATTTGTAATTAAGTGCACTGCATCAAATTGACTCTGCCTGATATTAAATCGAACTGGAAGGTTTTAAGAGAGCTATGACTCAAGAACAACTCATTGAAGAACTTAAAAAACTGCTTGATGAAGGCAAAGTACGTACAGATGACGACGCTTTGCAGACCTTTGGTAAAGATTGGACCAAAATCCATGAACCTAAACCAATAGCCATTGTTTTCCCGAAAAGTACGGAGCAAGTTCAGGCTGTTGTGAAATTTGCCAATGAACATAGTATTGGCCTGGTTCCTTCTGGTGGACGTACCGGCTTAAGTGCTGGAGCAGTTGCAACAAATGGCGAAATTGTTGTGTCGTTTGATTATATGAATCAGATACTTGAATTCAGTGGTAGCGACCGAACTGTTCGTTGCCAGGCGGGTGTTGTTACAGAGCAGCTGCAGAATTATGCTGAAGAGCAGGGGCTTTATTACCCTGTTGATTTCGCCTCTGCCGGGTCAAGCCAATTGGGTGGTAACTTATCAACCAATGCAGGGGGTATTAAAGTTATTCGTTATGGTATGAGCCGAGACTGGGTGCTAGGCCTTAAGGTTGTAACAGGCAATGGCGACATACTTGAGCTCAACAAAGACTTAGAGAAAAACAATACAGGTTATGACATTCGTCACTTGTTTATAGGCGCCGAAGGTACGCTGGGCTTTATTACTGAAGCCACAATGAAGCTTACTCGCCAACCTACTAACCTAACGGTATTGGTGTTGGGGCTAGGTGATTTAAGCAATACTATGGATGTATTGCAGACTTTTCAGCAAAAAGTTGATTTAACCGCTTATGAGTTTTTCTCTCATCAGGCAATGGGGCATGTATTGGCCCATGGTGATGTGCAGGCTCCCTTTGAAGGTGAGGCGCCTTATTATGCCTTACTTGAATTTGAAGCCATTTCAGACGGTGTGATGGATGATGCCATGGCCTTGTTTGAGACATGCGTAGAAGAAGGCTGGGTTGTTGACGGTGTTATTAGTCAGAGCGAAACACAAGCTCAGAACCTCTGGCGCTTGAGGGAAGGCATTTCTGAATCAATCGCACCTCATACGCCTTATAAAAATGATATTTCAGTGGTTGTCTCCAAAGTACCTGAGTTTCTGCAAGAAATTGATGCTGTGGTGACTGAGCATTACCCCGATTTTGAAATTATCTGGTTTGGCCACATTGGTGATGGCAATCTGCACCTTAATATTCTTAAACCAGCAGATCTTGCAAAAGAAGAGTTCTTCGAGAAATGCCTCAAGGTTAATAAATGGGTATTTCAGATTGTTGAAAAATATAATGGCAGTGTTTCAGCAGAGCATGGTGTGGGTTTAACCAAGAAAGACTATCTCAGCTATACTCGAAGCCCTGTTGAGATTGAATATATGAAGGGGATTAAACGAGTATTTGATCCTAAGAATATTATGAATCCTGGAAAGGTGATTGATTTATAGCTTTAGAATAAATTAATTGTAGGGTGTGCACACGGTACACCCTACACCTTAATATGTAAGGGAGATCTATGCCGTACCAACACCAATTCTCTGATGGAACATCATTTAACCACCCTTTAGGTAAAGTTGTTTGCGTAGGCAGAAACTACGCTGAACACGCAAAGGAACTTAATAACCCTATTCCCAGCACGCCCATCTTATTCATCAAACCAGCAACAGCCGTAACGCCTTTCTCAGAAACAATTAACTTGCCCCATGACTTAGGTGAGTGCCATTACGAAACTGAGCTAGCTATTTTAATTGGGAAAAAACTAACGAAAGCCACGCCAGAAGGTACTGATGACGCCATTGCTGGTTACGGTCTTGGCCTAGACTTGACCTTGCGAGCGGTTCAGAGCAAATTAAAAGAAAAAGGACACCCTTGGGAAATTGCAAAAAGCTTCGATGGCTCGTGCCCCTTATCTTCCTTCGTTCACTCAGATGACCTGAAAGATGTTTCCAATATCGAATTTCAGCTCAAAATAAATGGTGAACTTCGTCAGCATGGTAAAACGTCAGATATGATAACCGCTATTAAGCCCTTAATTGCCTATATTAGTAGGCACTTTACCTTAATGCCGGGTGATGTTGTATTAACAGGCACCCCGGCAGGTGTAGGGCTTTTTGAGTCAGGAATGAAGTTGGAAGCGAGCCTTGGGTCAGTACTGAATGTTGAGGCGGAGATATTATGAACCGAGGAGGTGGAGCATGGCAAAAAAATCAGTAACCTCTCGGTCAGGGCGTTTCATGAAGCTGGCAGGCATGACTGCCAGTGTGGCAGGGCGCTACGCCTCGGAAAAAGTTCGAAGTACTTTTGGTGATGATGACAAGAAACAAGCGCGTTTATCAAAAACCTATGAAAACATGGCGGATGATATTGTTTCTACCTTAGGGGAGTTAAAAGGAGCCGTGATGAAAGTGGGGCAAATAGCTTCACAAACTCAGGATTTTCTGCCAAAAGAGTTCTCAAACGCGCTGCAAAAATTACAAAAAGAAGCACCTCCAATGGACTTCTCATTAATTCGCCAGCAAATCATTGATGAACTAGGTAGTCCTCCAGAAGACATTTTTGATTTTTTTGAAGAGAAACCTTATGCCGCCGCCTCTATCGGGCAGGTGCATCGTGCTATGACCAAAGATGGCCAAGACGTAATTGTTAAAGTTCAATATCCCGGCGTTGATAAGTCGTGTGACTCAGACCTTAAGCAGTTGAGGCTAACACTCAAGCTAGGTGGTTTATTAAAAATACCTAAGGAAAGTGTTGATCAATTGTTTCAGGAGATATTAGCGCGCCTGCATGAAGAGCTTGATTATCAAAACGAAGCCAATAACATTAAGCGGTTTCAAGTCTTCCATAAAGATGATCCTGGCTTGATTATTCCTACGGTGATTGATGAATTGTCGACCCGTCGAGTGCTAACCATGGAGTTGGTTGAAGGTGACCATCTTAGTGATATTACGCCTGAACGCTACAGCCAAGAGACTATAAATCTGATTGGTCATCGAATTTTTACCACCATGGCTGACCAGCTTTTCAAATTTGAATGCATTCACGGTGACCCCCATGCCGGTAATTTTGCCTTTAGGCCTAATGGAACCGTAATCATGTATGACTTTGGTTGTGTTAAACAACTGAAGCCTGAGGTCGTTGTAGCTTACAAAGGCGCGCTTGTTGCTGGTATTGGTAAGGATTATGAAATACTCGATAAACGCTTGATTGATCTAGGTGTGCGAGTTAATGGAAAGCCTGCTTTAGATGAAGGCTATTATGCCATGTGGCGCGATATTTTCATGACGCCTTTTGAGCATAAAGATGAAATTTATGATTTTGCACAGGCAAGCTTACACACTAAAGTAGTTGCAAAAGCCCCGACCGTATTTAAACACTTAGATTCCTTTAAGCCGCCGGTTGAAAGTTTGTTTATTGATAGGTTGATTGCAGGGCATTACTGGATGATGAAGAACTTAGGTGTGCAAGCTGCATTTAGAAATGAATTGGAAACGTATTTGAAATGACATCAGCTGTGAATAATGAAAGCAGTGAAAAACGCTTAAATAAATACATCAGCGAATCTGGGTTTTGTTCCAGGCGTGAGGCCGATAAATTAATTGATGGCAACCGGGTAACTATTAACGGAAAAGTGCCTGAATTAGGGACAAAAGTCGTTCCTGGGGATGACGTACGTGTTGATGGTAAACGCGTTAACGCCACTGCGGTTAATAAGTCTGATCGTGTGTATATTGCCTACCATAAGCCTATTGGCATTACATGCACCACCGAACGTAAAGTTAAAGGCAATATCATTGCTGATATTGGTCATAAACAGCGTATTTTTCCCATAGGCCGACTTGATAAACCCTCTGAAGGGTTGATCTTTTTGACCAGTGATGGCGATATAGTCAATAAAATTTTACGTGCTGAAAATGCACATGATAAAGAATACATTGTTACTGTTGATAAACCCTTAAGTGAACGTTTTGTCGAACGAATGTCTCGTGGTGTGCCAATACTGGATACAGTAACAAAGCCTTGTAAGGTAAGTATCCAAAGCCGTTTTGTATTTAAAATCATTTTGACTCAAGGGCTAAATCGCCAAATACGTCGTATGTGCGAGTATTTAGGTTATGAAGTAACTAAATTGAAACGCTCTCGTATCATGAATGTTCACTTAGGGCGTTTAAAGCCAGGCCAGTGGCGAGATCTGACTCCAGATGAATTAGCAGAAATTAATCAAGCCGTTTCTACGTCAAGTAAAACGGCTGTAGATACAGCAAAACCAAAGGCGGTTCAGCCTAAATCATCTAAACTTAAGGTGAGCAAGTCGCATGCAAAAGCACGGGGAAATACAAAAAATAAAGCTAAAGTGCGCTTAAAACATAAATCCAAATAGCAAACCGCCACGATCAATATCAACGCGATCTTTATCGAGTACTTTAACGTATTCTAGGCCGATCATTATCATGTCGAAGTAGTAAATTGCACCGGCACCGTAAGAAAATGAAAACTCATCGTGGGTATCTCTAACTTCAAGGCAAAGCACGTTGCAAACGAGTTGAGCGGATTCTGATGAAACAAAACTAGTCCCTAAAAGGGCGTAAGTATTAAGTCGGCCGAAGGTATGCTGTGGCTTTACGTAAAAAGAAACGTAGTTATCAAGTGAAAATCTACTGCTGCCTGAACGGTCATCGCCTCCAAAGCCTAGTCGTCCTTCTACACCCAGGTTGGGGTGGAAGTTGATTCCGCCAATGAGGTCAAAGGTGTACATCTCAAATTCGTTGTTCTTGTTGCTTTCTTCAACTTCAACCCAGCCTTGTGCAATCCCAAAGTACGTTCCAAGTATAGAAAATTTATCACTAGATGGAGCCGTTCCTGCCGCCGCAGAGGTAAAGCTAAGTAGAGATATTAGTGCGCAAAGAAAGTATTTCATTATCGTATTCCTTTTAAGACTTTTTGTTATTCCGTTTTTAATTTTTTTGCTTATTATGCACAGCCTAACATATACCGATAGTCTTCAACCGCGCTTTTTTTTATAAAGTATTTTCAATTTTGTAAATACTTGACTAGACTGAATATTTAGTCGGGAACGGCTCACTATTATTAATACGATTTAGATAGTAATGCTTATAAAGCAATGGAGCGAAACAATGTTGAAAAAATTATTAGCCTTAGGTGCAGCAACTACCATGGTTATGGCTACAGGTTGTGCAAGCTTGTCTAAGGATGATCAGGCAACCTTAAATGCGGCTGCATCTGATGCAGCACAAGCCCAAAGCGCGGCTAATTCTGCGAAGACTGCGGCTGGTGCGGCAATGTCTAAAGCAACGGGTGCTGATGCCAAGGCCGATGCTGCAATGGCTAAAGCAGAAGAAGCGTTAATGATGGCTAATCAGGCCATGAAAAAAGCAGAAGAATCAGCTGAGAAAGCTGAGCGTATGCTTAAGAAGGCAAGTAGCAAGTAGTTACAAGTAAGAATAAACGTCCTAGCATCAATTAATGATGCTAGGTGATGAAAGGCTGGCGGCTATGACGTTGGCTTTTTTTATGCCTATACGTTGAGGTATACCTAGGGGTGTTTTAATCGCACGTTCTATGGCTGCTAAATCTAGGTCAATGGAGCCATAGCGCTTCTCTAAGCGTATTGCCTCTTTTATTATTAATCGCACCATTTTTTTGTTGCTTAACTTATCACCCTTGTCTGGATGCAATTCAACAAAGAGTTCATTGCCTTTCATTCCTAGTTTAATCGGTTCTTTAACAAATCTGACCGGTGTTTTTTTAGGAACCTGGTATACCAGTTTTGAAATATCTTTGTTGTATAAGCGAATACAGCCGTGGCTTACTTTTGTACCAATGCCGAAAGATTTATTTGTGCCGTGTAAAAAATACCCTGGTATGTCTAGTTGGATGGCATAAGGCCCTAAGGGGTTGCTGGGGCCTGGTGGAAACATCCAATCCATTTCTTTGCCATGCTCTTTGAGATATTCAGCTCTAATTGACTCAGGTGGATACCAATTCGGTTTTTCAATCTTGAGTTTTACCTGAGTTTCAATCAACGGGGAGGGGGTTTCCTGAGCGCCAATACCCACAGGGTAGGTAATAACTTTGCCGCCCTCTTTGGGGAAGTAATACAAGCGATACTCACGCAGGTTAATTACAATGCCTTCGCGGATACTGGGTAGTATGTACTCTGAAGGTATAACAATCTCGCTGCCTTCGCCGGGTAGCCATGAGTCTACTTTTGGGTTGGCATTAACAATTTCGTTATAACCAATATTATTTGATTCGCCAACGTCAGAGAGGGTGTCTTCATATTTAGCGGTGATTGTTGATTGCTTACCAATCAAGTCGCTTTGTTTACTCCAAGGAAATTCTTTTGCAATGCTGTGAGTTGCACTGGTGGCTAGAAAGGCCGAAATACTGAGTGTAATTAAAGATCGAATCATTATTTATAACTGTACGCGCTATGGGTTTATCCCTGAACCATAGCGCGCTCTTGCTGCCCTGTCTACTTAAGGCGTCTACCAAGGAGGCCTTAAGTAGCTTATTCGGCAACAAACAGATCTGTCATTAGTGGTTTATCGCAGTTAGGGTTATAGCGATACTGTTCAAAGTCGGTTACCCCTCGGTCTTTGAGTAAGGTTTCATCAATAACAAATTCACCTGTTAGCTCGCAATTCTCAGTCGTTAGAATTTCATAAGCGGCATCGGCCATGATTGAGGGCTTTCTTCCTCTGTCCAGTGTCGCTTTACCGCCGCCTTCAAATTCAACTGCAGCGGTGGATATGACCGTTTGTGGCCATAGTGAATTTACGGCCACACCATGACGCTTCATTTCTTGTGATAAGCCCATCGTTAGCATAGACATACCGTATTTAGTGATAGTGTAGGGGGAATAATGAGCAAACCACTTAGGGTCTAGGTTTAACGGTGGTGAAAGGCTGATAATATGCCCTTGCTCTGATTTTTTAAGCCAGGGTAGTGCAGCCTGAGATGTTGATAGTACCGCGCGGGAGTTAATTTGTGTCATTAAGTCAAAGCGCTTTAATGGTAGGCTGGATGCGCCCATCAGTTTAATCGCACCGGCGTTATTGATTACTGCGTCAATGCCACCAAAGGTTTCGGCTGCTTGTTTCATTGCCGCTTTTACGGCTTCATCGTCACGAACGTCTAATTGAATGGGGAGCGCTTTGCCTCCTGCGGCCTCAACCTCTTTAGCTACGGTATAAATTGTTCCAGGTAGCTTTGCGTGAGCTTCTGCGGATTTCGCCAAAATTACAATGTTTGCACCATCTTTAGCGCATTTAAGTGCAATCTCACGACCAATGCCTCGGCTTGCGCCTGTTATTACAATTGTTTTATCTTTTAAGTTAGCCATTTAGTTATATCCCGTCTTCTTCATCTGCTTTCACCGTCACTAATAACTGACGAACTTTAACCTGGTCACCTGCCTGTACGTGGATAGACTCAACCGTGCCACCCACATCTGATTTTAAAGGGTGTTCCATCTTCATCGCTTCAAGCATGACTATTGACTGGCCTTTCACTACTCTGTCTCCGACTTCAGCCAATACATCAATAATCGCACCATCCATACTGGCAATAATTTTACCTGACCCTGCGGCATCTTCACTTACTGCTTCTTCATGGGTTAGGTCGGTATATTGGTGATAGCTGGCATCAAGGCGAAGATATACTTGTTCATCGTCGATCAGATATTCGCATTGCTGCCGAACCCCCTTGTGAATGAATGTCAGTACGTTTTCTGTTTGTTCAACGGCTGTCAATTCAACAACTGTCAATTCAACAATCAGGGTTTCTTCTTCGGGCCCTTTATCTTCAATAATTGAAAATTGCTTACCTAGTGTTGATTCGGTTGCGTTCAAGGCAACTTCCATAACGAAATCACCACAACGTAGCTCATAAGGCCAGGGTGTTGGGTTTGAATTTTGCCAGCCAGATAAAGCGCTGCTGTAATTTGAATCATCACGTTTGTTTTGATAAAACAATACCGATGCTAGTGCGGTGGCTAGCTCATTAGGGGCTGAAACGGCCATTGATGAATGTTGGCTGAATTCTTCTTCAATAAATGCCGTGGTTGCCTGCCCGCTGATGAATGAGTCATGCTGAATAACACCCGCCAGAAACTCGCTGTTAACTGTAAGTCCGAACAGAGTGCTTTCTTCAATCGCTCTTACTAAGCGGCGCCTGGCTTCTTCTCGACTACTGCCGGATGCAATAATTTTAGCCAGCATGGGATCGTAATGAGGGCTTATGCTTTGCTTTGAGGTAATTCCAGAATCAATACGAATTCCTTCACCTTCAGCTGCTTTCCAGTGTTTGATTAAGCCTGTTTGTGGCATGAAGTTTTGTTTGGGGTCTTCAGCATACAAACGCACTTCAATGGCGTGGCCAGTAATAGTGGTTTGTTCCTGCTTCAAGGGGAGTGGTTCGCCTGCCGCAACGTTTAACTGCCATGCTACAAGGTCTGTGCCAGTAACTAGTTCAGTTACTGGGTGCTCAACCTGTAAGCGAGTGTTCATCTCTAAGAAGTAGAAGTTTTTATCAGCATCAACCAGAAACTCCACAGTGCCAGCACCGACATAATTGCATGCTTTAGCTGCTTGGCAGGCTGCTGAGCCCATACGTTGCCTTAGGTCTTCATCAACAAACGGGGAGGGGGCTTCTTCTACTACTTTTTGGTGACGTCGCTGAATTGAGCAGTCTCGTTCCCCTAAATGCACGACGTTACCGTGTTTGTCTGCGAATATTTGTATTTCTATGTGGCGAGGTCTTATTACTGCCTTTTCAAGAATCAGCTCTCCATTACCAAATGCATTTTCTGCTTCTGAACGAGCTGTTTTGATGAGTTCAGGTAGTTCGGTTTCTTCCTTTACCAGACGCATACCACGACCACCGCCCCCTGCTGAGGCTTTAATCATTACCGGAAAACCAATACGCTTAGCTTCTTTTATTAGCGTGGATTCCTCTTGAGCCTCGCCTTCATAGCCAGGTATGCAAGGCACATCCGCTTTTAGCATGGCAATTTTTGATAATCGCTTGCTACCCATGAGTGATATAGCCGCAGCGGGTGGGCCGATAAATTCGATTGATTCTTTTTCGCAAATTTTAGCGAAATTTGCATTCTCAGAAAGAAAACCATAACCGGGATGAACCGCATCTGCACCTGTCTGTTTTGCTGCGTCGATGATTTTATGAGGTAAAAGGTAAGACTCACCAACGGGGGCGGCGCCAATGCAAACGGCTTCATCTGCCGCAATAACATGTGCTGCATGAGCATCCGCTTCGCTATAGACGGCAACTGTTTTAAAGCCCAGACTCTTGGCTGTACGAATAACTCTGACCGCAATTTCACCGCGGTTAGCGATAAGCACTTTTGAAAATGTACATTGGAGTGACATGTTATTTTTCCTTTTCTTTCTGCGCTACTAATGATTTTGAGCCCAGCTCGGTAGTCGTTTTTGCATAAAGGCCATCATGCCTTCTTGTCCTTCTTTGCCCTTTACACAACCAGAGAATGACTCGGCTGCACTATCGAGAACGGATTCAAGATCATCAGAACCTACTGACAGAATGAGCTCTTTTGTAATGATATTTGCTTCGGGTGCACAGCGTTTAACTTGCGTGAGTACGTCTTCTAATTGCTTATCAATAGCCTCTTCGCTACTGCATACATAATGAACGATGCCGAGTCGAGCGGCTTCAGCGCCATCGAAGCGGGCACCTAGTAGCGCTAATCGCCTGGCTTGCGTTAAACCGATACGGGTCACAACAAATGGGGCTATTTGTGCGGGGGGGATGCCCAACCCTGTTTCAGGAAGACCAAACTTGGCAGTCTCTGCAGCAATAGCGACATCAGATACACAGGCTAAGCCAAAGCCTCCACCCAGTACAGCGCCTTCAATAACGGCAATAACCACTTGAGGAGCGTGATTGACCTGAGTGATCATGCGACCAAACTCGCGGTTTAAGGTGAAAAATGGATCATTGTTTTCTTCAGCTTTACTAACGGCTGCGCGAGCATTGGACATATCTTTTATGTCGCCCCCTGCACAGAAGTGACCGTCAGCACCACGTATAACTACGGCCCGAATAGTACGGTCATCTTTAATGCTCTCAAATACAGACATCAATTCCTGAACCATCTGCAAACTCATCGCATTGCGAACGTTGGGGCGGTTGATTGTCACATGCAGTGCATGATCTTTTAGTTCTAGAAGTAGTGTTTCTGTTGCTGGTAATGCCATAATAAAATTATCCTGTAATCTGCTGCTTGTTACTTTTTCTTTTTACCAGGCAAAATGCCCATCATTTTGCAAATAATCCCGAGCATAATTTCATCGGCTCCACCGCCAATTGATACAAGTCGAATATCACGCATACATCGTGAAACGGGGTTATCCCACATGTAGCCCATACCGCCCCAGTACTGTAAGCAAGAGTCTGTGACTTCACGTCCTAAACGGCCTGCTTTAAGCTTTGCCATGGAGGCTAAACGGGTCGCATCTTTTCCGCTGAGGTATAGCTCTACTGCTTGATAAGTTAATGCGCGCAAGGCTTCTATTTCTGTTTGAAGTTCAGCAAAACGGAAGTGAATAACCTGGTTGTTAATTAGTGGCTGGCCAAATGTTTCGCGTTCTTTACAGTACGCAATGGTTTTGGTTACACAGCCCTCAAGCCCCATTAGCGAGTTAGCTGCACCAAACATTCTTTCTTCCTGAAACTGCATCATCTGCATCATAAACCCCATTCCTTCGTTGCCAATGCGGTTACGTTGCGGAACGCGCACATTGTCGAAGAATACCTGAGCTGTTTCAGAAGAGCGCATACCTAGCTTTTCCAGTTTTGGGGCAACAGTTACACCTGGTGTATTCATTGGGACAACGATTAATGATTTGTTGATATGAACCTTGTCATCTGATGTATTAGCCAGCAGGCAGATAAAATCGGCACTGGGGGCGTTGGTGATCCACATTTTGGTGCCGTTAATAATGTAATCATCACCGTCTTTTTTTGCTGTGGTTTTTAGTCCGGCTACATCAGAGCCTGCACCGGGTTCACTTACGCCAATACAGCCAATCATCTCTCCTCTTATAGCGGGAGCCAGGAATTCTTCACGTAATTCATCCGAACCAAAACGGGCAAGGGCAGGGGTACACATATCAGTTTGAACGCCAATAGCGAGTGGTACGCCCCCGCAATGAGCAGCACCTAATGCTTCTGCCGCAACGATGTTATAGCTGTAATCAAGCCCCATGCCTCCATATTTTTCTGGTTTACTAATGCCTAATAGACCCAGATCGCCCATCTTTTTGAATAGCTCTCGCATAGGGAAGGTACCTGCTTCTTCCCATTCGTCACAGTAAGGATTTATTTCGTTTTCAACAAAGTTTTTTACGGTGCGACGTAGTTCGTTGTGCTCTTGAGTGAATAACATGTGATGCCTCTTCTTGTTCTGTTGTGTTTAACTACGTTTAAAATTTAAGTACGTTTAAAATTTAAGTACGTTTAAAATTTAAGTACGTTTAAAATCTGGAAACCCCAAAATGGTTTGAACGTAATGGTCTAGCCTCAGCTTCTGAGCAAATATCAAGCAGGTAAGCCAAAACATTACGAGTATCTCGTGGGTCGATAAGTCCGTCGTCCCACAGTCGTGCCGTGCCATAAAGTGATGTAGAGCCTTTATCGAGCTTTTGAGCGGTTGCTTGCTCTATCATATCTAGCATTTTCGGATCGGCTTCTTTACCCATCTTCAGGTGTTTTTCTTCTGTCACAATGCGGAGTACTTTACCTGCTTGTGCACCGCCCATAACGGCTGTGCGGCTGTTAGGCCAGGCAAAAATAAAGCGAGGGTCTAAGCCTCGGCCACACATGGCATAGTTGCCTGCGCCATAAGAGCCGCCTATAACCATCGTGAGTTTGGGTACCGTGGCATTGGCAACGGCTTGAAGCATTTTTGAGCCATGCTTAATTACGCCGTTTTGTTCTGAGTCAGTGCCCACCATAAAGCCAGTGGTGTTGTGGAAGAACAGGATGGCGGTGTTTGATTGTTCGCACAGCTGTATAAACTGGGCTGCTTTGGTTGCGCCTTTTGGGGTGATCGGGCCATTGTTGCCAATAATTCCGCAAGCGTGCCCTTCTATGTTGATAAAACCGCATACGGTTTGATTATCAAAGAGAGGCTTGAAATCTAAAAACTCAGAACCGTCAGCAATTCGGGCAATAATCTCACGAACGTCATAAGGTCTTTTAGCGTCATTAGGGACGATGCCGATTAACTCATCAGATGAGTAAAGTGGTGCTTTCCATTTCTTTGGTTCTTGCGCAGGAAGTTGTTCATTCCATGGAATGGTTTTAATTACTTCACGAGCAATTCGAATACCGTCTGAATCATCTTCAGCCATAAACTCAGCAGTGCCCGCGATGCTAGTGTGCATTTCAGCGCCTCCTAGTTCTTCGTCGCAGGCTATCTCACCAGTGGCGGCTTTAAGAAGTGGCGGCCCGGCTAAAAACATTTTGGCTTTGTTTTTGACCATGATGGAGTAATCAGATAAGCCGGGCTGGTAGGCTCCCCCTGCTGTTGCATTGCCATGTACGATGGTCACTTGTGGAATGCCTGCTGCAGAAAGTCTTGCTTGGTTGGCAAAGCCTCTGGCACCTTGTACAAAAATATCGGTGGCATAGTTGAGGTTGGCTCCACCGCTTTCCATCATGGTGATGATAGGCAGTTTGTTTTCTTTGGCTATTTCTTGAATACGTAATGTTTTATCGAGCCCTGCGGGTGAAATAGTTCCGCCTTTGATAGCGCTATTACTGGCAACAATTAAACAGCGTACGCCTTCTACATAACCAATGCCTGAGATAACACCTCCGCCGGCCATTGAACCATCTTTGTCATCATGCATTTTGTAACCAGCAAGAGGGCATAGTTCTAAAAATGGCGCCCCCCGATCAAGCATTAATTTCAGGCGTTCTCGTGGAAGTAGCTTGCCGCGCTTATGAATTTTTGCTTTAGACTCATTGGCTTTATCTATTACTTTTTGTTCTACGGCACGAAATTCATCAATGCAGCTTTGCATCGCTTCAGAATTTTGATGAAACTCTTCAGAGTTTGTGTCGAGAGTTGACTGTAATACTGGCATGAGAGATCTTCGCCTATGTTTTGGTTTCGGTTGACTGAAAAATCTTAGGGGTCGTTGCGCGGTGGAAGCCATTATATGATTCAGAATTTTTCGCCTTCGGGAGTGGCCAAACTCTGGTTCCCTGAGAGGCAGCTCCGTCGATTCGAATACAGTCACCACTGATAAAATTAGCGCCTTCGCTCAGCAGAAAACAAATAACAGAACTCATTTCAGATTCGGTACCTAATCGTTTGAGAGGAACCGCATCTTTTAATGACAGAAGGTAAGGTTTCATGTGAGGAGGGTAGGTATCCATACCGCTAGTGGCTACCCAACCAGGGGCAATAGCGTTAACTCGAACACCGGATGCTCCCCATTCAATAGCGGCTGTTTGAGTAAAATTGACCATGCCGGCGCGGGCTGCGCCAGAGTGCCCCATACCTGGCATACCACCCCACATGTCCGCGACGATATTAACAATGGCCCCACCACTTTTAGCCATTGACTGATTGTAAACTTCACGGGCTACCAGGAATCCACCGGTTAGGTTGGTTCTAACTACGGTCTCCCAACCTTTTTGGTTAATTGAGGCTAGCGGTGATGGGTATTGACCTCCTGCATTATTAACCAGACCGTGAATTTGTCCATGTTTTGCAATAATCGTTTTGATTATTGCTGATACGGACTCTTCTTCTCTGATATCGCAGCTAAAATAATCAACTTTTCCATCATCTTCGTTGATTTCGCCTGCAACTCCCTGAAGTTTCTCTATCTTTCGGCCAACAATAATGACATTGGCACCCAACGAGCTGAGCTCATGGGCTGTGCATCGGCCAATACCACTACCCCCACCAGTGACGATAATGTTCTTTCCTTCGAAAAGAGTGTCTTTATAAATTGAGTTGTAGCCCATTATTGATTCACCTCATCAAAGATTTGTGTCGGTACAGGAACCGGAAACTCTAATAACTGCTGTGCAAAGGCCTTCCCTTGTGGGTCTATTCGAAGGCTTGCAACGCCTCCACCACCAAGGCTATTTTCAAGTAGAAAGTTCATCGCGTTAATTCCAGGGAGTTCCCAACGGCTTACTTTGCCGCTCTCATCATCTAAAGTGTGCTGCATGAAACCAGCAACGCCTGTAGAGGTGAGTGCTTCACGGATATAGGGGAGATAATCAGGCTTTCGGGAAATAATGCCGATATTTGAGTGGTTCCCTTTGTCACCACTGCGCCCCCAAGCGAGTTTAATTAAGGGTACTTCTTTGGTGAGCGTCGCCTGATTTACTGTGTCTTCTTTGATTGCCTGAGATGTTATGCAGTCTTCGTTAAATCCGCCTGTAGTGTTAACGGTAGCGGGTGTTATTGTGCCTGCAATATCAACGGCAACTTCAATGCCTTCTTTAGGGACAAGACAAGAATAAAGCCTGATTTTTGGCCATACTGCAGGTCGACCACCGACAATACCTGTAAGGCCTGGAGCCATGCCTGTGCCTGCTTGTGCTATTTCTCGTGAGAATAGTACTAGTGCTTTTTTCTCTGGATGAGCAACGCCAATTTTAACCACAACTTCGCGGGTATTGGTGCATGTTGCGCGTTCGGCATAGGTGGTTTCTGTACCTAATAATTCAATATTAATTTCGGAATAAGGCTTCATTCCGCGTTCTTCAAATAGGCGACTGGTTTTTTTGATGATGGCGTCTGCAACCGCTTGGCCTTTAGCGCCGGCCTGTATTCCGCCAATTAAAAAGGATACGCTGCATTTGAATCCGTCAGGGTAAGTGGCTGATACTTTGTACTGGTCTGTGGGAGGGTGACCGCTTGCAC
>Ga0209707_1000427_pt1 | contig 25727 bp, 25 predicted proteins | sample EN4Hudsemesocosm_FD_184630 | JGI IMG/M metagenome (GOLD analysis project Ga0209707, IMG submission 184630) | Methane-oxidizing microbial communities from mesocosms in the Hudson Canyon - EN4B Hudson Canyon (SPAdes) (version 2) | ecosystem: Environmental > Aquatic > Marine > Cold seeps | place... | reverse complement strand
GGGGGAAATAAAAAGCCTTAATTTTATTCTCCTCACCCCAGCCCTCTCCAGCAGGAGAGGGAGCTACCTGACTAGCAGCTTGAGAATATGAACTAGGGGGTTCTGAATACTTACAACTAATCAACACTTAATGCCCTTTCAACTTTGCTGAAACACTTTTATTTAGTTTATATTCTGCATCAATAAATTCTTTTGAATGTTGTTGCTGCCGTTCTTTTTTTAGCGCTTCATCCTTGGCTAAGGCATCTTTTAAAACTTGCTTATAAGAGCGGTTTACTTTTTTTGCAAACTTTTCTGCTTTCTTTTCTTCTGTTTCTTCGAGTGTTTGTGAGGGCTCTACTTGGTACCGGCTTTCTATTTCATCAGCTAATAGCTTTAGGTGCTTTCCAATCGTTAATAACTGCTTTGAAGAATGGTATTTATTAACATCGAGTGCAAATTTTTTGGCAATTTCATCTTGTAAATTAAAGCCGTAGATTACAGACTCCCCTCCTTTTTGCTGGAAGTCATATTCAATATAAACATCCAAGGGGCCTTGACCTTTTTGGTTAAAAACTACACTGGAACTTTCCATCGTGTAGGTTAAAGCATCAACAAACTGCTTTCTCACTTGCTCCAATTCATCTGCAATAAAATCTGTACTTAATTTCTTGATCACATATTTCATACTCTCACCCGATTACTATTTACGAAAATAAATACTCAATACTATTTATCTCGTCGTTTATGCACCAGCAAATGATACCAATAAATTTACTTTAACTCGGCAAAATTTTCTTGTGGGTATGAATGGACATTAACATACCGAATCCGGCAAATAAGGTAACCATTGAGGTTCCGCCATAGCTAATCAATGGTAGCGGCACACCTACCACAGGCAATATCCCAATCACCATTCCAATATTAACAAAAACATAGACGAAGAAAGTACACACCAAACTTCCTGCTAATAATCGCTCATAAGTATCTTGCGCTTGAACTGCAATATAAAGCCCACGTGCCACAATAAATAAATAGATAGATAACAGGCCCAAACACCCTAACAAACCGAACTCTTCTGCAAATACTGCAAAAATAAAATCTGTCGAACTTTCTGGTAAAAAATCGAGTTGTGATTGCGTATTTCCCTGCCACCCCTTACCATATGCTCCGCCTGAACCAATCGCTATTTTAGATTGAATAATATGATAGCCTTTACCCATTGGGTCTGCTTCTGGATTTAAAAAGGTTAATACCCTATCCTTTTGATAGTCACGCATAAAAAACTCCCAGTATATGGGTGTAAAAGCACTGATACTGACCATCGAGGCAATCAAAAACCGCCAAGAAATACCTGCAAAATATAAGACAGAAGCACCCGAGCTCGCGACCAATAAAGAAGTCCCCAAATCAGGCTGGCGAACAATTAACAAAGTTGGGATAAGAATAAATAGTGTAGCGATGACAATATGCATCCATTTAGGGGGAATTTCATGCCCAGCTAAATACCATGCGAGCATCATAGGGGTGGTAATTTTTATCATTTCTGAAGGCTGAAATTTAAAGATACCTAGATCCAACCAACGCTGCGCACCTTTACCTACATCACCCACCCATAAAACAGCAACCAATAAAGCCACCCCCAAAACATACAAAGGAATTGAATAGCGCTGAAATTGTCTTGGGTTGATATGTGCTAAAACAACCATTAATACGCCAGAAACCCCCATACGAGCTGCTTGACGAATCAATAACGCTGTTTCTTGATTACTTGCGCTATACAGCATCATAAAACTCATGAGCAATAATAAAACCAGCCCAATTAATAAAGGAATATCAATATGTAATTTTCGTAGCAAACGACCAATTAATGAGTGTTCTTTAAATTGCTCTGGCCTTAACTCCACCTTCATGGTTTCTTTTCCACATGTAAATACTGTTTAATGACTTTTGCTGCAATAGGGGCTGCAATGGAGCTACCATGGCTACCATGCTCAGCAATGACTGCGACTGCAATTTTAGGATCATGTGCGGGTGCAAAAGCTATAAATAATGCATGATCGCGCATATTAAATTCAATTTCTGCTTCATCGTATTCTTCATCCTGCTTTACCGTATAAACTTGAGCCGTTCCAGTTTTACCTGCTATTTGATAATCCAAACCTTTCCCAATTCGTTTTGCCGTCCCTCTAGCCCCATGAACCACATGAACCATCGCTTGAATAATATCCTGTATGTTTGACGCCTTTAATTCAATGTGTTCTGTTGCCGAATGCTCAGCGTCAATAATCCGAGTCTCATCAACAATACGCTCCGCCAAATAGGGCTTAACCAACTCACCTCGTTTAGCCAAAATAGCAGTTGCACGCGCTAACTGTAAGGGGGTTACCTGAGTAAACCCCTGACCAATCCCTGTAATGAGAGTCTCTCCCGGAAACCATACCTGTTCACGGTGAATACGCTTCCACTCCCTAGAAGGCAATAGCCCAGATTTTTCCCCAATTAAGTCAATTTCTGTTTTTTCTCCAAAACCAAAATCACGCAAAAAAGTAGACATTTTATCGATACCTAAAGCTAGCGACATATCATAAAAATAAACATCACAAGATTGCGTGATCGCATCATCTAAATTAACCGTCCCATGTCCCCACTTCTTCCAATCTCTATATTTATGTTTATTATTAGGTAGCTGATAATACCCTGGGCAAAATAAAGTTTGATGAGTATGCGTTATTTTATGCTCTAAGCCTGCTAAACCAATAAAGGGCTTAAGCGTTGAGCCTGGAGGGTACTGCCCACGCAATGCACGATCAAACAAGGGTTTACTCTTAGATTGGTTTAGCTGCTTATAGTCCTTATAACTAATACCAGAAACAAATAAATTGGGGTCAAAACTGGCTTTACTCACTTGAACTAAAACACCCCCCGTTTCTAAATCTAAAGCAACGACAGCACCGTTATAGATATCTAAAGCCTCATAAGCAATACGCTGTAAATCTATATCCAACGTTAAATAAACATCCGCCCCTGGCTTAGATTCAATTCTTCCCAATTCATTAATGGGTTTCCCTTGTGCATTAGTTTCTAATTCTGCATAACCCGAATGACCACGCAATAAATCTTCATAAGCCTTCTCAATCCCAATTTTTCCAATAGTATGAATGGAGCGGTATTCAGCTTCAGGTAAGTTTTTTAATTCTTTTTCATTAATACGTCCAACATAGCCGACAAGATGCGCAGTTAATTCAGCATAAGGGTAATGACGCATTAGCCGCGCATGCACATCAACCCCAGGAAAGGTATGCCTTAAAACTGCAAATTGCGCGACTTCAATACTATCAAGTTGTAATAACAACGGAATACTATCAAAAGATTTATAGTGTTTCCTTTGCTTGTTAAATGCATCAATTTTTTCCTCAGGTATATTCAAAACTTGTTTTAAACGCTGTAATGTTGCATCCATATCAGCAACTTGCTCAGGAATAATCTCTAAACTATAGGAAGGTAAATTTTCTGCGAGAACATTACCCTTTTTATCATAAATAATACCTCGCGTAGGGGGGATTGAGCTGACCTTAATACGGTTATTAGTGGCCATATTATGATATTTCTTATGCCCTGCAACCTGTAGATAAATAAGCCGGCTCACTAAACCTGCCACTAAAAGTAACATAAGTGAAAACAGAATAACCGTTCGACTTAAAAAAATTCGATTTTCTAAAAAACGATCTTTAATGACCTGATGACGACGCATAAATAGCTAATAGTTCCTGAGCAATAAAAAACTTACTTATAAATGACGTACTTTACGTAAGATAAAACTAACCACAGGCCATGCTAATCCACCTGTTAGAACAGGCAACCAGAAAGAAACAGGCATGTCCTGATGACTAAAACTCTCAATCCAATATATTAAAAACTGGGCACCAAATAAGATCAAACAAACAAATAAGCTTTGTTGAATAATAGGAAATTGCCTAATCCGTTTATGTTGTTTAATACACAAAAAAATACTCACTGAATAAGCTAACGCATATTGCCCTAATAACTGCCCTGTTAAGGCGTCAACTAATAAACCGACTAGCCAGGCCTTACCCACACTTGCAGATTCTGGCTCAGCTAATGCCCAATAAATTAGAGCGACTAAGACCCAATCAGGCATAGCGATGAGCCAAGCGCCTTCTAAAGGAAGGATATTCAACGACATGGCAACGAAAATCGTTAACCAATAGGACAATAAAATAGATAAGCTAATCTTGGGCATTATTTTGCTCAGCCAATGTCTTACTCAGTGGGATTACTTGGCTATTACTCCATACAATTAATAATTCGCCATTTGTATTGAGTGCCGCTGCAGGTTTTGCTTGTATAACGGCAAAAGGCTTATCGGGCTGCTCAACAAAAGATTCAACGGTTGCAACAGGGTACCCTTGAGGAAAAACGCCACCTAACCCCGAAGTAATCAATAAATCACCAGGCTTAATATCTGCATTATTAGGTAGAAAAGGTAAACTTAGTTTATTAAGTTGCCCGCTCCCAATGGCAATCGTATGCAACCCATTACGATTAACTTGAACAGGAATGGCATGATTAGGGTCAGTAATTAAAATCACTTCAGCAGTCAATGGTAAAGCTTTAGTCACCTGCCCCACCACGCCTTTAGCATCAAGAACCGGCTGACCGACATGCACACCAAAACGGTTCCCCTTATTAACCACCACCACATGCTCATAAGGCGCTAGATTAACAGCTAACATTTCAGCAATTAAAACCTGCTCACCTAATTTAAAAGAACTGTCTAACAGTGAACGTAAACGAATATTTTCTTTCTCTAAAGCAGCAAACTTCAATAACCGAGAATCATTAATGAGTTGCTGTTGCTTTAGCGCCTTATTTTCTCGTAATAACGCGTCATAACTATCCACTGACCCCAGCAAGTTATTCATAAAATAAGAGGGAAAATCAACAACATACTGAATAGGATAAACAAGTACAGAAAGCAAATTACGCACAGGCTTAAGCTTATCGCTATATTGATCAGCGGCAAGCAAAAAAACAGATAGTAAGACTACGATCAAAAAACGGGTATTAATTGAAGGGCCCGTAGCAAATAAAAGTTTTATAGTTGTTGCCTTAAGTTATGAGATAAAAATAAAGCGCCTTATTTTTATCAAGAAATTACACTGTGTAAATAGATATTAAGTTGAAACAGCTGATCCCTACTACAAAAACGTAGGGATGACGGTTGGTATACCACTAAAATATTAAGATTATTTTATTCCAAAGAAAAAGAAGATAAGCCTTTTTCATCTAACATTTCAAGTACCATTCCACCGCCCCGAGCAACACAAGTTAATGGGTCGTCAGCGATATAAACAGGTAGTCCCGTTTCTTCTGAAATAAGGCGGTCAATATCCTTTAATAGTGCACCACCACCCGTTAATACAATACCACGCGTTGCAACATCTGCGCCTAATTCCGGCGGGGTTTGTTCCAAGGCTACTTTTACCGCGCCTATAATGCCAGATAAAGGCTCTTGTAAAGCCTCTAAAATTTCATTGCTATTTAAAGTGAAACCACGAGGTACACCTTCAGCTAAATTACGGCCTTTAACTTCAATCTCCATAATTTCACTGCCTGGGTAGGCCGTACCAATTTCCTTTTTAATTCGTTCAGCAGTCGCCTCACCAATTAAAGTTCCATAATTTCTACGTACATAATTAATAATCGCTTCATCAAAACGGTCACCACCAATACGTACTGACGCAGCATAAACAATACCGTTTAAAGAAATAACAGCGACTTCTGAAGTTCCACCACCAATATCTAAGACCATAGAGCCGTGAGCTTCATCTACCGGCAATCCAGCACCAATTGCTGCTGACATAGGTTCTTCAATTAAATACACTTCTCGGGCCCCTGCCATTGCAGCAGATTCACGAATTGCTCGGCGTTCAACTTGTGTAGAACCACAAGGGACACAAATTAAAATACGCGGACTAGGACGAAAAAATTTATTCTCATGAACTTTTTTAATAAACTCACGCAACATGCGCTCAGTAACTGCAAAATCAGCAATTACGCCATCTTTTAATGGACGAATAGCCGTAATATTACCTGGCGTTCTACCGAGCATTAACTTAGCATCAGCGCCCACAGCAGCAATCATTTTAGACCCACGAATTCGATCTTCCTTAATAGCAACTACCGAAGGTTCATTTAAAACAATGCCTTGCCCAGGCATATAAATAAGGGTATTAGCTGTCCCTAAGTCAATCGACAAGTCGTTTGAAAAAATACCACGAAGTTTATTAAACATTAAATCTTAATCCTGAACACATAGAAAATCCGTCTACTTTATCAATCAATAAGGCATTTGGGCAAGATATAAAGTATCATATTGCGCTATTCATCCTTATAGACACATAAATTACGCTCTATTCTGATGAAAAAAATCACTTAAAAACCCCACCGTATAATGGAGTTAAAATGTCGTTAACAGTAGATGATGTTAATAAAATTGCGTATTTAGCGCGTTTGGGAATCGACACTCAAGACACCGAATCCTATGCTAAAGATTTATCGGGCATATTAGATTTAGTCACTCAAATGAGCACAGTCAATACGGATAATATTGCACCAATGGCTCATCCACTCGATCAAGCACAGCGTTTACGCACCGACCAAGTTAGCGAAGTTAATAACCGCGACTCATTTCAAGCTATCGCTCCACAAGTTGAAGCTGGCTTATATCTAGTACCCAAAGTCTTAGATTAAGGTATTCAAAAATGCATAATAAAACAATTGCACAGCTTGCAAAAGGCTTACAAGCTGGAGACTACTCTAGCCAAGAGCTCACCGAATCTTATTTAGGCAGAATTAAACAGCACCAAGCCTTAAATAGCTTTATTACAGTAACGGAACATCAAGCCATTGCTGCCTCTAAACAAGCCGATGCAATGCTTGCCGCTGGAGATGCCCCCTTCTTAACTGGCGTACCCATTGCTCATAAAGATATTTTTTGTACTCAAGGCGTAAAAACCAGCTGTGGCTCAAAAATGCTAGATAATTTTATTGCACCGTATAACGCAACGGTTGTAGAAAAATTAAATGATGCGGGGGTTGTCTCACTAGGCAAACTCAATATGGATGAGTTTGCTATGGGCTCGTCCAATGAAACTAGTTTTTATGGCTCCGTACAAAATCCCTGGGCAAGTAATACTGTCCCAGGCGGCTCTTCTGGTGGCTCTGCCGCCGCCGTTGCCGCACGACTTATCCCTGGCGCAACAGGAACAGATACCGGCGGATCTATTCGCCAACCCGCTGCTCTTTGCGGTATCACTGGATTAAAACCTACTTATGGCCGTGTTTCACGTTTTGGCATGATTGCTTATGCATCAAGCTTAGACCAAGGCGGCCCGATGACACAAACAGCTGAAGATGCAGCTCTTATGTTGCAAGCCATGGCTGGGTTTGACCCTAAAGATTCCACCAGTGTTGATCGTGAAGTCCCAGATTATACGACTAACTTAAATGACAGTTTAGTTGGCTTAAAAATTGGCCTACCTAAAGAATTTTTTGATGAAGCTTTAAATAGCGAGATGGCAGCCGCCATTGAAACAGCCATCAAGGAATACAAAAAAATGGGCGCTGAAATTGTTGAAGTTTCAATGCCTAACCTAAAGCTCGCCATTCCTGCTTATTACGTCATTGCACCCGCTGAATGCTCAGCTAACCTATCTCGCCTTGATGGCGTACGTTATGGTTATCGCTGCGAAAACCCTGCCGACCTCAACGATCTCTATATTCGTTCGCGTGGCGAAGCATTTGGCACCGAAGTAAAACGACGTATCCTCGTGGGTACTTATGCTTTATCTGAAGGCTATTACGATGCTTACTATATTAAAGCGCAAAAAATTCGTCGCTTAATAAGCGATGATTTTAATAAAGCACTAGAGCAAGTTGACGTCATTATGGGCCCCGTATCACCCGCACCCGCATTTGGTATTGGCGAAAAAACAGATGACCCTATTGAAATGTACTTAGCAGATATATACACCATTGCTATTAATTTAGCTGGCTTACCTGCCATGTCAATTCCTGCAGGCTTTATCGACAATAAACCCATTGGCTTACAGATTATTGGTAATTATTTTGACGAAGCAAAACTGCTAAATGTCGCACATCAATACCAGCAAGTCACAGGCTGGCACCAACAAACACCAAAAGGCTTTGAGTAAGGAGTTCAAATATGCAATGGGAAACAGTTATTGGGTTAGAAATTCACACCCAACTCGCAACAAAATCAAAAATATTTTCAGGTGCGGCAACAGCCTATGGCGCAGAACCCAACACACAGGCTTGTGCAGTTGATTTAGGCCTACCTGGCGTTTTGCCCGTCTTAAATGAAGACGTAGTGCGTATGGCCGTTAAATTCGGCATGGCAATTGATGCCGAAGTACCACCCTACTCTGTTTTTGCTAGAAAAAACTATTTTTACCCTGATTCACCTAAAGGCTATCAAATCAGTCAAATGGACCATCCCATTGTTGGGATTGGGCACATGGATATCGAAGTCGACGGCGTGACTAAGCGTATTGGAGTTACACGCGCACACTTAGAAGAAGATGCGGGGAAATCACTCCATGAAGATTTTCACGGCTTAACAGGCATTGACTTAAACCGTTCGGGCACACCGTTATTAGAAATTGTTTCTGAACCTGATATGCGCTCAGCAAAAGAAGCCATTGCCTATATGCGCAAAATTCATGAGCTGGTGCAATATTTAGATATTAGTGACGGTAACATGCAGGAAGGTTCTTTTCGTTGCGATGCTAACGTCTCTATTCGCCCTAAAGGTCAAGAAGAGTATGGCACACGTACTGAATTAAAAAACATCAATTCTTTCAAGTTTGTTGAAAAAGCAATTAACATTGAAGTTGAGCGTCAAATTGAGATCATCGAAGCCGGCGGTAAGATCACTCAAGAAACGCGCCTATACGATGCCGATAAAAATGAAACTCGCGCTATGCGCAGTAAAGAGGAAGCCAATGATTACCGCTACTTCCCTGATCCCGATTTATTACCTGTATTGATCAGCAACGAGCTGCGTGCTGCGGTTAAAGCTGACTTGCCTGAGCTACCACAAGCCAAAAGAGAACGTTTTACCTCTGAGTATCAACTGGACTTAGAAGCAGCAAGTAATTTATCTAGCTCAAGACATTTAGCTGATTATTTTGAAGCCCTCGTTAAATCGTCTGATTGTGATGCAAAAATCTGTAGCAACTGGGTCACTGGTGACTTACTAGGCGCACTTAATAAACTCAGCCTTGATATTACCCAGTCACCTATTTCATACCAACGTTTAGCAGGCTTATTGCAACGTATTTCTGATAATACTATTTCAGGAAAAATTGCCAAACAAGTCTTTGAAGCAATGCTGAGTAGCGAAAGCACCGCTGATGAAATCATTGAATCACAAGGGTTAAAACAAATTACAGACAGTGGTGCTATCGAAGCTATTATTGACAAAATAATAGCCGACAATCCAGGTCAAGTAGAACAATACCTAAGTGGTAAAGATAAGGTTTTTGGTTTCTTTGTAGGGCAAACTATGAAAGCCTCGCAAGGCAAAGCAAACCCAGGTGAAGTTAATAAAATTTTGAAAAATAAGCTTAAGCGCTAACGATAATTCACTTCCCACAAAATAAATTATTGTTATAAAAAACCGCCTTTTAGCGGTTTTTTATATATTGAAAAAGGTATCTACCTCAACGTTTATTCAATAAACGCTTAGTCTGCTCTATTAGCAACTGAGTTTCACTATCCTGCAATTGTTTTTTGCGCGAACGCTGATCTTGACGAGCGCGTAAAATATAACCGCTTAAACCACTACCTGATGCAACGACTACCATCGTACCCAAAGTGATTAATTGACTTACAATCAAAATACCACCCAGTCCTGCGGCAGTAGCAAATGCCAAGCCCACTTTCAAATTCGCTTTTGAATGTATCCTTCTCGTTTCTTGTTCAATCTTTTGGTAACTTTCAGCTATTGTTTTTGCTTTATCACGTTCAGCACCGAGCAGTATACCCTCCCTATCCCGCGCATGCTGATTTCGTAATTGTATTTTTTCTTGCTCGACATCTGCTTTTTCTTGGTCTGCTTCTTTACGTAAACTTTCTCGATCTTGCGCATGTCGCTCCAGAAGTGCGGCTTGCTCATCGATATAAATATTGCGCGCAATGGATGAAAACCAAAAAGCCATTAAAACTGCAATAATTAAGGCGACCAGTACAATAACAATCATTAGCTGCACATCATAAGACCAATTAATCGCCATTAGCACTAAGCCACAACTGAATAATTGAAGAGCAATAATTGCGGGTAAAAATTTAGCCATATCTATTCCTCATTACTGCCTATAAGGATGCCTTAACAATTAAGCCTAATTGCCGTATTTTCTGAGCAAAATCATTCAATTGTTGTTCAGTCACACTAGAGATTTGAGTGGCTTCTGGTTGCATGGATTCACGCGCCAAACTGTACAGCAACACCCCCTGCAAAGGAACTTGCTCAAGTACTTGCTGTAATAAATTCAAATAGGCCTGCTGCTCACCTGTATTGCTTAACCCCTGCCCCGATTTAAAGGTTAACATACAGCTCTGCACCCAAGTTGAACATAATGCTGCAGAAGTTAGTAAATTTTGTGTATGTTTTTGTATGCTCAAAGCGCAATGGTTAATCAACTCCCTGCCTTCCTGACTAGCACTGTCTAATTTAAACCACACTTGGCCGTTATATTGATTAAATATTTTCAAGCCAGCTTGTACATCTGCATGATGAACCAAGCTGCCATTAGTAATTAATACATATTGAAAAGGATAGGGAATCTTAGCTTGCTCAGTAACGCGAATAATTAATTTAATTGCTTCAGAAAACCCTTTAACGCTCGTGGGTTCGCCATTCCCAGAAATAGCAATATCATTAATTACTCGTAATTCAGGAGCCATTTCAAATCGATCATAAAAATCGCCCTGTAGCACATCATGCAAAAAATCAGTTAATTCAGCCTCTAATAATTGAAAATCAATATCCGGTGCAGCCCCTAAACTTAACTCAGGAACTTGGCAATAAGCACAGCGCCAATTACAAGCATTATTGGTATTAAAATTAACCCCAATCGACAGCCCCCCTGAACGCCGTGAAATAACTGGGTAAATATAAGTTAATCCTGCCGCATTACGGTTATGGTCTTTTACAGAAAGTTGAGTCATGAAACTAAAATTTAAGTCAAAAAAATGTTATTCTACTGGGTTCTAGTATTTTTCATTTAAGTTTTTTGGAGACAAACATGAGCGATAGAATCGTTTTTCGTAGTGGTGAAGCTTTAGTAGCCGGTGGCCCACCTGGAACAGCAGCAGAACCTGAAATCATCATTGGTGAATTAGATGGCCCAGTAGGTACTGCATTAGCAACTTTAACAGGCGACCAAGCAAAAGGTCACTCAAAAGTTTTCGCTATTTTAAATACCGACATTCAAGTACGCCCTCTTACTTTAATGGTTAGTAAAGTCACTGTAAACAACAACCGTTACACTAATATCCTTATGGGTACAGTACAAGCGGCAATTGCTAACGGTGTTTTAGATGCCGTTCGTGCAGGTGACATCCCTAAAGAAAAAGCCAATGATCTAGGTATTATTTGCTCAGTTTGGTTGAACCCTAGTGTTTCTACTGATGACAACCTTGACCACCAAATTTTATTTGATATTCACCGTAAAGCCACTGCTTTAGCCATTAAAAAAGCGATGAATAATGAGCCAGGCATTGATTGGTTATTAGAAAACCAAGATAAAATTACACATAAATACTTCCAAATGGGATTAGACGGAAAAATCTAATTTCTGTTTTTAATGTGTAGAAAAAAGCCCCATTGAAGTTGCACTTCACTGGGGCTTTTTTTATGCTGATTACCGCATAACGAAACAAGTCAGTACTTTATAAAACCTAAAAGCTAATTCAATGCCTCTATTGCCTTACTTAAGTTGACTTTTCCATAGCCATAATAATTATTTCGTCCACCAACATAATCTAAAGTACCTACTTTATCCGCTGTATTGTGTAATAAATCGCTGACTTGGGTACTCGTTAATTCTGGGTTAATTTCCAGTAATAATGCAATCACACCACTGACTATAGGCGCTGAAGTAGAAGTGCCAATAAACCCTTCTGCATCATCAAATAACAGATAGTTCTCATCAATACTTGCAATACCTTTATCTCCCATAGGATCTAATGTCGTCATGCCTAAAGTATACCCACCAGGAGCAACAACATCTAACTCGCGGCCAAAATCACTATAAACCGCTCGTAAATTATCTTCATCTGTTGAAGCGACACTGATCACCTCTGGAATGGACGCTTCATCATTGCCCATATCTTGGCTATCATTACCTGCAGCAAAGACGATATTAATCCCTTTTCCCTGACGGCCATGTCTACTCAACTCAACAATAGTATCTTTAAGCGCCTGAGATACATTCCCGGTCCCCCAACTATTATTGATAACATCCGCACCCCACTCTTCAGCTTTATAAAATAATCTAATCAGCTCACTGTCAGAGATATTACTAGAATATTTTAAGAAAAATAGCTCCGCATTACTGGCTACACCTTTAATCCCTAAGCTATTCGAACGCGCGCCTAAAATCCCTGTAATTGCTGTCCCATGAAAATCGTCAAAAGAATTATGACTTACATCAGAACCACCATCAACATTTATAGTGCGCGTCACCGCAGTCTGTAAATCTTCATGACTAAGGTCTAAGCCATCATCAATAATAGCAACTTTAATACCTATACCCGTATGCTGAATAAGATAATCTGCTGCATGTATATGCGCATCAGGATCTATATTATATAAATTGTAAAAATCAGCATCAAAGTGCAAATACCACTGCTCTTGATAGAAAGGATCTTCAATACTGTCTGGTAATGATATTTCAGGGGGATCCACTGGAAGAAGTGGCGTTTCTGACTCTTGATTCGGACTACTACAAGCGACAAGGAAACCTAGAAAAAACACGGGTAATAACTTATTGACCATTACCTTGAAATCCTCTTTTTGATGAAGTCAGGGTGCGCATATTCTACATCAGGCTGTTCAGATAAGCGGTTTGAAAGATCAATCGCTAATTCATTTGAAGGCACTACAATTAAATAAAGCCCTGGACTTAACTGCTCTTCAACAGTCATATCATTAGGCGCGAGTAATAACTGCACATCAGCCCCTGCCTTTATTTTCAATAAAATCTTATTGTAAATACCTACTTCATGGCCTTGCTCAGTTTGATAAAAATCAATTGTAGCCTGACTAGTAATTGATCTCGATATCTTAGAGAGTGGAATCAGCCCTACCTTCTTATTGTTATCATAATAATAACTATCTTTTGCTACTGCACCATTCAATGAAAACAGTAATAAACCACCAAATACTAATAAGTTTTTTAGTTTCACTGAAATGCTTTCCATTGTTTGAGTAATTTTTGCGGCACCTTAAAGTGTATCGTCCGCCCATTACGCTCTAAAGAAGCCTCTATATCACCACTATCTAAAAGTTCATTAATAATATCAGGATCAGATTCAATTTCATCTAAAGAATGTCCACTTAACGAAGTGATCACATCCCCCGATTTCAGTCCAGGTGGTAAACGCCCTTTTCTAGTACTTAACTGAATACCATTAGCTGTCTTTTTTAAACCAAACTTATCCAAGAGTTTTTGAGCATTATCTTTATAATTGGTTTTTAATTCATCCAATGTTTTAGGATATTGGGTACGACCACGACGTACAACTGATTTGCTTCTTTGAAGAGTTACACTCTTTACGTCAATTAAAGTTAGTTTCTCTAACCGCCCATTACGTTTAATTTGCACATAACCATCAAGAATTAAATAAATTTCACCACCGCTCTTAGGTAATTTTTCCCCTTGCTTATATGGTAGAGGAGAACCTCTCTTTTTATTGGCGATTAATGCCATAGAGTTTTCAGGATCAGTAGATAAAATAATGCCATGTAAAAAAAGTTGCTGACTCGTTTTGGGAATTTCAGCTTGCTGAACCAAAGAAACCGTCTGTTTAGAGGCTTGATTAAACAAGTTAGCACTTAAAATATCGCGCATATCATGGTTTACTACTTTTCTTTGCGCTGGGCTTATTCTTTTCTTAACCGCACTCGGCTTAGCCTTTTCTTGTTTATCTTGCTCTAAATATTGCCATGCCCAATATGCAGCAAATGACATAGTCCCAATAATGACTAAACTAGTTAGTACACGCCGTATTGTTTTATTTTTTAAAAAATTAGTCATAGAATTTAAGGGAGCTTTAGTTTCTCTGTAAATCGAATCACATAGTCACGCTCATTATCAGAAAGCGCACCCTGCTTTGTTAATTTTAATAACCGTTGTGCAATTTGAATTTTAGCTTGCTTTTCACTTGTTGCGACAATTTTTATTAAATTAATATCAGTCGCCTGCTCATTAAGCTGAATATTTAAGTCATCTTGTTCAGGAGTAATCGAGATTAACAATGCAGGCAACGAATTTCTTTTTCCATTGGCCGATACATATCCGCCTGCCCAAACTGCATCTCCTGAAGCCACATAATAAGGAGGATTATTCTTAACAATTAACTCTTTTATGTCAATGTTACCTGTCATCCCTGCATTATTAGGTAATTTTAATTGCCGACTTATTTCCTGACTATCAATCTGACCTTGCAAACTAAAAGCCGGACTCAAACCCTGAAAAGAAGAGTGAATAGTCAGACTTGATCGTTCGGTCTCAGCATCAATAGCCATTACTGAGTCAGTACCTAAAAGGTTAGTTATGTTTACTTGCCAAGCTAATTGAGTATTAACCCCCTTCTGGTTCCCTACTTGCATTGTTCCTTGCCAAAGGTTGCCTGATAAATTATCTAACTTCCACACCCCCACTTGCTGCGATGGCAAAAATGTTCGCACCAAAAATTTTACCGGGGCCAATAATGCAAAAGCAGTCAAAAAGCTCAACACACACAGAAAAAAGTAAAAAAGTATGACCTTATAATACAATGCGAACCAAAGTTTATAATTCATTTATGACAACTTACCTGAATCCAATACGGCTACACAGCTATTAAAATCCTCATATAAATGCTCTTCAGAAATTAAGTTAGGAATTAAATCGATTAATTTAAGCATATCTTTAGGTTGCTCACGCAGCTCAACCATTAAGACTAAAACATTCTTCTCCTGCAAAGCCATCACAGCATCTTCAATAGCATACATACCTGACTGATCAATATAAGGCACTTTAGCCATACGCATTATCACTACATCGACTTGAGGTAAGACCTGTGTCATCTGCTGTAGTTTAGATGCAAACCCAAAAAATATAGGTCCATCAAAATGCTTAATATAAACTTTTTCACTCGTAGCATCACTGATATTCGCTTCATCAATCCATGATACTTCACGAGCAAAATCACCCACCGACCCTACTGAAGATTTCTCTTCTGAAATATCACTGACTTTTTTCATAAACAACAGTGAAGCTAAAACCATACCCACGGCAACTGCTTGTAGTAAATCGACAAAAACCGTCATTATTAAAACAATTAACATCACAGCAGCATCAGATTTAGGGACACAGTTAATGTGTTTAAGCCCCTTATAATCAATAATTCCTATCCCTACGGTAATTAAAATCCCAGCTAACACAGGCAATGGAATTAACCGAGCATAAGCCCCCGCACCGACTAATACCAATAATAGTGCAACCCCATGAATAACCCCAGATAATTTAGTTTTACCACCTGAATTAATATTAACAACGGTACGCATAGTCGCGCCTGCACCTGGAATACCACCAATAATAGCGGCGGCCATATTGCCTAACCCTTGCCCGATAAGTTCTTTATTACTATTGTGCTGAGTCTTAGTCATATTATCAGCCACAATTGAGGTTAATAAAGAATCGATTATCCCCAGTGCTGCCAAAGTAATAGCAGGAATAATAATAAGCATCGGCTGACTATAATCGATATGTAGTAACTCATCAAACTGCAGCTCAGGCAAGCCATCAGGAATATTACCGATAATGGATACATTTAAACCCATGAGAGTCGATAGAAGCGTGAGAAAAATCAATGCAACTAACGCACTAGGAACCAGCTTAGTGATTCTAGGAAATAAATAAATGGTCGCAATCGTTCCTAATGCCAATAATACTGACTCAATACTGGCATTAGGAATTGCAGTGGGGAGTTCGGTAAAAATATCTAAAATTTTCTTAGGTGAGCTTTGCCCTAAAAAAGGAAAAAACTGCAACACAATAATAATGACACCAATACCACTCATAAACCCAGAAACAACAGGGTATGGCATATAACGGATATACTGACCAATCTTGAGTATGCCCATTAAAGCTTGAAATAATCCTGCTAATAAGAAAATAGCAATAATAGTTCCAAATGCAGCGTCTAAACTACCGTGTAGTTCAATTTCGGTGGCAATAACCACAGCAGAAACTACGGTCATCGGACCTGTTGGTCCACTAATCTGAGTATTAGTACCGCCAAACCAAGCTGCAAAAATACCTATTGCAATTGCCCCATAGATTCCAGCAATGGCTCCCATACCGGATTGCACACCAAATGCTAATGCCAAGGGCAAAGCAACCACACCTGCGGTTAAACCACCAAAAAAATCACCACGCAAGTTCGAGGTATCTATTAACTGACCATTACTCATTAGCTATTCTCTTTAATCTCATGTACATAAAAAAAGGAGAAGCATTGCTTCTCCTTTATTAAAACACCAAAATAATATGTGCTACATCAGCCACAAACTAAACCAGTTCATTAGCTTTCCGTTACCTCGGTGCTTTCAGTGTTCGCAGAACTTCCATAATTTTCTGCAAAAGATTTTAACCCATCTTGTACTAGAGCATAAGTTTTATCTATATTTGTAGCAATATCGCCTTCCAAAACGTCTAAACCTCCTAAAATATCACGAGCTTCCTTAAAGCCTTTGTCTATCCCACCACCAATAATACCCATAAAAGAGCTCAGCGCCTCTTCTTCTCCCATCTCTGGGTTCTGTGCTTGATAGGCTCCAAAAAAAGCAGTACTTAAAGAAACTATCCGTCCTGCTGTGGCTTCAGGACTAACATCCACACCCGCCTCATAAGAGTTTTGAATAGCATTATCTCCCATGGCCTCCTTAAGCGCTTCATTCACCCCCTCTAAAGCCGCTTTTAATACTAAGCCCATAGGTTGATCGCCAGCACTGACACTTACATTAACTGCAGAAGCCAGTATTTGTGCATTTAATTGTTTTTTAACTATGCTTTCAGCTGAACCTGAAACCTTATCCGGCTCATTTAATCCTTTTCTTTCTGCATTTCTAGCCTGCGCCAAATCAGAAACGGCTTGTCCTCGTGGCTCGCCTGTCTCTGGATTATGTCCTTTTGGTAAAGATCGCACTTCCTGAGGAAATGATGATTTAATATCCACAACTATCTCCTTAATAAAAAATAAAACTAACGTAACAGTTAGCGGCAGTTCATATAAAAACTTAATAAACTACAGCAAAGACAACACTATGCAAATTGAAAATAATACGCTCTATTATATCTACGACCCTATGTGTAGCTGGTGCTACGCCTTTGAAAAAACTTTACTGGAACTACAGCAACAGCTACCTAGTACACTTAATTTTAAATATATTTTAGGTGGACTTGCACCTGATAGCACAGAGCCCATGCCTGCTGAAACTCAAACCATGGTGCAGCAAGCTTGGCGACAAATAGAACAAACAGTACCGAACCTACATTTCAATTTTGATTTCTGGAGCCAAAACACGCCTCACCGCTCAACTTACCCTGCCTGTCGCGCACTATTAGCCGCAGAGCAACAAACACCTGACCTATCCTCAACACTTCGACAAGTCATTCAAAAGGCTTACTACCAAGAAGCAAAAAACCCATCATTAGATGACATACTAATAGAGTGTGCCGCACAAACTAGCCTAGATATTAAAAAATTTAATAACGCTTTAAATAGCATGGAAATAAAAATTAAACTCGACCAGCATATACAGTTTTCACGCAGTTTAAAGGTTCATTCATACCCATCCCTATGCTTAATCCTCAATGATCAAATTTATAATATCAATATTAATTACACAGACTCAACTAATATAATTAAGCAAGTTGATACATTACTTGTACAGCATCAAGCTCCAACGACACCATCACCTTGCATAAAACAGTGCTGTTTAAATACTGAAGATATTTGTTTAGGCTGTTTTCGTCATTTAGATGAAATCACCCAATGGGCCTACTACAGTAATACAGAAAAACAAACCGTTTTAATGAGTGCAGAACAACGAAAAACAACATATAATAAAACCCTAATATAGAACCTATTAATACTTATGACTCCCTTACTAACTTGCGTAGAAATCCCAGCCTCCTCCCAACCTACTTATTCTATTATTTGGCTACATGGCTTAGGTGCTGATGGGCATGACTTTGAAGGCGTTATACCTGAATTAACGCTTAATCAAACCGAAAAAATTAACTTTATTTTCCCAAACGCCCCCATTCAACCCATTACAATTTATGATGGAGCGCCAATGCCTTCTTGGTATGACATTCTTGAAGCATCATTAGATCGTGAGGTCGCTGTTGACGATATTTATGCCTCTTCTGCACAGCTAGATCAACTCATTCAAAGAGAAATTGACAACGGCATTAAAGCAGAAAACATATTACTTGCTGGTTTTTCACAAGGAGGCGTCATCGCCTTACACACCGGTTTACGTAGCGAACATAAACTCGCTGGCATTATGGCTTTATCAACGTATTTACCGACGACCGAGCGAATTAAATCAGAACGAACACCGATTAATCACGACATTTCTATTTTTATGGCACATGGATCAATGGACACAATGATCCACCCTCATATTGCCAAACAAGCCTATAACGATTTACAAGCACTGAACTACCCTATTAGCTGGCACGAATACCCGATGGAACATTCATTGTGCATGGAAGAGATTTTAGATATTTCAAATTTTATTAATCAAGTTTTTAGTACAACCCTTTAGCATAAAATTTTTACGTTAATGAATAAATATCATTTTTACCATTTTAGTAGGAATGATGGGCTCTGCTAATCAATTATTAAGGTTGATATGACAGACTTCTAACAAATACCTACCTACACTTGCTTATGTCATATTTTAAAGATCTTACACTACGCCGCTTCTTTCCAATCGCAGTGATCCTTTGTGTACTCATAGCGATTGCGATTATTAAATCACGCCCGTCCATGACCCATGAGCCCAGTGCCGGTTTAATCACCCCTGTTCATGTTATTGAAGTTAAACCTTATAAAGTAAAACCCATCATTACTGGCTTTGGTACTGTTGAACCGGATATTTCACTTGCCTCCAAAGCTGAAGTTTCTGGAAAAATTACTTATGTACACCCTCAGTTACGCAATGGTGCAATCTTACAAAAAGGCACCGTTGTCATTAAAATTGACTCTGAAGATTATCAATTAGCATTACAGCAAGCCCAATCAACAGTTTCTAGCAATCAAGCCAAGGTTAAAGAAATTCAGCTACAGAAAAAAAATGTACGCGCCGATTTACATTTAGTACAAAAAAAACTCAACCTAGCACAAGTTGAATTATCACGCATTGAGTCTTTAGTTAAACAGCAATCAATTTCTAAATCTAGCCGTGACAACCAACAATCTAACGTCTTACGCTTAAAACAAGAAGTTCAAAAACTCAATAGCCAACTTAAAACTATTCCACAGCAACTCGCAAGTGCACAAGCAACGCTTGCGAATGCAGAATCCTTAGTCATCGCACAACAGCTCAATATAGACCGCACTATAATCAAGTTACCTTTTAACGCCCGTATTTCAGAGCGCGTCGTTGAGGCCGAACAGTACATATTTAAAGGAGCCTTATTATTCAACGCACAAACAACTGATAAAATTTTAATTAATGCACAGTTTGCTCTTCAACACTTCAGAGTTCTAGCTAAAGGTTTTCAGGGTAATGAAGCATTACTTAAAGAAGCCTTTTTAACCGGTTTTTCCAGTGATATTTTTCAACAACTCGGTCTAACAGCAAAAGTACGCCTAGCAATGAAAAACACACCCTACTGGCCTGCTAATGTTGAGCGTATCAGTAGTCGTTTAGACCCAGTTACTCGTACTTTAGGGGTTGTAGTGAGTGTTGATAATCCTTATAAAAACATCACTCCAGGCACTAACCCGCCATTAATTCAAGGCATGTACACAGAGGTTATTTTGGCAGGCCAAGGAAAAACATTTCATGTTATTCCTCGTGATGCTTTACATGAAAATGAAATTTTCATCGTCAATAAAGATTCACAACTAGAACGACGTCCCATTGAAAACAGTCAAATCCAAGGGGAAATGGTATTTCTAAGCCAAGGGCTCAATAAAGGAGAAACACTGATTGTCTCTGATGTTTTCCCGGCTATTACAGGGATGCAAGTTAAACCCATCATAAAGCCTGGGCTACAACAGAAAATTCAAAACTGGGTACAGGAGCAATAAAATGATTCGTTACTTTATTCTGCACCCGACCGCAGCCAATTTATTAATGGGGCTGTTAATTACACTAGGCATCATTACCCTGCCCACACTTAAACGTGAAACTTTCCCCGAAATTAAGCACTACGAAATTGAAGTTAAGATCATTTACCCTGGCGCAACACCGACAGAAATTGAACAAAAAATATGTCGCCCTTTAGAAGATGCCATTGACGGCACTAGCTTTATTGAAGAGGTTCGCTGTGAAGCACGTCAATCTTTAGCCATTACCACGCTGACAATGCAAGAAAACGGTGACTTTGTACAGTTTACTAATGATATACGCAGTGCCGTCGATGAAATTGATAATTTCCCTATCGATAGTGAAGAACCTATTATTCGAGAACTAGGCCGTACTCAAGATGTAGTGACCATTGCATTAAGTGCAGACATGCCTAAACCTGAATTAAAAGATCTTGCTGAAGATATCAAACAACGTATGTTACGCGTTCCTGGCATTCCTTTAATTAGTGTTGAAGGCTTCTCAAAACGACAATTTCAAATTCAGCTTTCTCAAGACAAATTACGTCTTTATGGCATTAGCTTACAAACAGTCGCTAGTCGTATTGCTCAGCAAAATCTAGATTTACCCGCCGGAGAAATTCAAACAGCTGAACGTGACTATCAAATCCGTATTAATGATGAACGTCGCTCTCCTTCGTCACTGCAGGATTTAGTGATCATTAAAGGTGAGCATGGCAATGAAGTCCGTTTGGGTGACGTTGCGACTATTGTTGATACCTTTGAAAAACTTGAAGACCAAGCGACTTACAATAACTTACCCACTGCTTTTTTAAAAATCAGTAAAAATTCCCAAGATGATAGTTTACGTATTTTAGAAACGGTAAAACAATTTATTGCTGAAGAACAAAAACGCTTACCCGAGCAAGTTCAATTTAATTTAACCCAAGACTTTACCAGCATCGTTGAAGACCGTATAAAAATGCTTATTACCAATGCCTGGCAAGGGCTATTGTTGGTATTTATTGTTATGTGGTTATTTTTTGGTACCCGCTATGCATTTTGGGTGGTGATGGGCTTACCGGTTTCTTTTCTTGCCAGTGCCTTTTTATTAGTCCAGTGGGGAATTAGCATTAATATGCTCTCTATGGTCGCCCTATTACTCGCCTTAGGCATTCTAATGGATGATGCCATTGTCATTAGTGAAAGCATTGGTAAACATATTTCCTTAGGTAAAACCCCCGTTCAGGCAGCGATTGATGGCACCATGGAAGTCAAAAATGGCGTACTTTCCTCCTATGTCACAACACTGTGTATTTTTATTGGCCTACTTTTCCTCAATGGCGACATAGGACAATTACTGTATACCATTCCTGCTGTTTTAATTTCCGTGATTACGGTGTCATTGCTTGAAGCCTTTTTGATTTTACCGCACCACTTACAACATTCATTACAAGGTGCTTCTGACCAGAGTATTCCAAAAATAAGACAAAAGTTCACTCAAGCTTTTAACCGATTACACCTAAAGGTTAATGGCTGGGTGAAAACGCTAATCACTTATCGCTACCTATTTCTAGGGTCTGTCCTTGGTGTCTTTATTTTATCGGTCAGTTTATTAGTCTCAGGTGTCGTCAAGTTTTCTGCATTTCCTGATGTTGAAGGTGATTTATTACAGGCACGTATTTTAATGCCGGTAGGCAGCTCTTTAAGTCAAACGCAAGCAATGGCAGAAAAAATTAACCAAGCCCTAAAGTCTGTTGATGAAGCCTATCAACAAGAACACCAGGATTCATTAATTAAAGGGACTACCGTTCACTACGGCATGAATGCAGATGCTTTTGAAGGCGGCGCTCACCTAGCCACGTTAAGTGTTGATTTACTCACAGGTGAGCAACGAGAACTCTCTATTAACCAAATTGCTCAGCAATGGCGAGATGAATTAGGCGAAGTACCTGAAGCATTAAATATTGCTATCAAAGAACCTAAAATAAGCCCTGCTGGCCGTGCTATTTTTATACGCTTACAAGGTGATGATTTAGATACATTAGCGCGCGCTTCTCACCAATTACAGACTTGGCTATCGGGTTATCCCGGTGTCAGTAATTTAATGGATGACCTGCGCCCAGGAAAACCTGAGTTCACACTAAAACTAAAACCTGGTGCTTACGGCTTAGGTCTAACGTCTCAAGAAATCGCCTTTCAATTACGTGCAGCCTACCAAGGGATTGAGGTCTTAGAAACCGCGGTTGAATTAGAAACTTATGAAGTTATAGTAAAGCTCGATGATCTTTCTAAAGATGAATTAGTGGATTTTGATAACTTCCCCATCATTCACCCACAAACAGGAAAAATGATTCCATTAGTGAATGTTGCCGATATTATCGTGAGTCGTGATTATTCACGTATACAGCGCGTTAATTCACAGCGAGCCGTTACGGTCTATGGTGATATTGATGCCAGCATCAATAATACACAAGCTATTTTTACAGAAATGGAAACTAGCTTTTTCAAAGACTTTAAGCAAAGCTATCCAGACATTAGCGTTCACTTAGAAGGTGAAATAAAAGAAGGCCCTCTAACTCGAGGTTCCATGCGTAAGAGTATGTTAATGGGGCTTATTGGTGTGTTTATCTTATTGAGTCTACAGTTTCGTTCTTATGCAGAACCTATCTTAGTAATGGCCAATATTCCCTTAGCGTTTATTGGTGTTATCTTTGGGCATTTAATTATGGGCTTAGATATTACCATGCCCTCACTATTAGGTTTTGTCTCTTTGGCCGGCATTGTTGTCAATGACTCGATTTTATTAGTCGAGTTTGTCAAAAAACATATCCGAGAAAAAATGAGCCCTCATGAAGCGGCTGCCCAAGCCAGCAAAGAACGCTTTAGAGCAGTCGCACTCACCTCTCTAACCACCATGGTAGGACTTACACCGTTATTATTTGAACAAAGCCCACAAGCACAAATCCTCATTCCACTAGCAACCAGTATCGTCTTTGGCATTTTAAGTTCTACTTTGTTAGTGTTATTTGTCGTACCTTGTTTATATACAGTTTTAGAAGATTTAGGGGTAGTTCGTCTACAAAAGACGGATCCCACTCCTTCAGAAAAATAAAACCTAAGCCTTAAAACCAAAAAAAGCCCCTGACTACAAATAGTCAGGGGCTTTTTTATTGGCTATGTTACCGTTAAGTATGGAAAAAATAAGCCCTTAAAGCCCTCCCTTGTTGGGGAGGGTTGGGTGGGGAGACAATTAGAATACGCTGTTTGCTTTAGTGACTCATGTTACGCAGTAATTGAATGCTTTCACTCTCATGAAATACAACAAGGAGCGCGTAGCATCAGAACGTAGCCCGTATGGAGGCACGGAATACGGGATAAACAGCGCACCGAAACCCCGTATTACGCAAGCTTCATACGGGCTACAGATTCTTTTGAACCCCACTTACCTAGTAATCGGAGGGAGAGGGTTGGGAGACGTTAAAAATAAAGTTTTTTTAGCGACTCTTAACTACTTACAAAACCATGAGAGCAATGCTGATTCCCCCTCTCCCTTCGGAGAGGACTTTTAAAAACAAAAAAATTAAAACATTAAAAATCCACATGTAATGGTGACATAGCCTTTTTATTTAGCTAAAACAACTAAATTACAAAATAGACTCTGGAGCGTCAACTGAATCGACTCCCTCTTGAGCTTCCGTAATTTGAGCTTCCGTTAAAGGTACTGAAGAATCAGGACCTACATAAGTATCCTCAAGACCATTGACTACCCCTGATTCATCATCAAAGGCTTTAGTCACTGCCTCCATTTCATCTTCAGCACTTGGTACGGTCGTGCTATTATCACAAGCTGCTAAAAATAAACTTGCGGCGAGCAATAACCACTTAGAGCATGAAAAGTAACTGCTTATTTTCATCTAGTTTCCTCCGTTTAAATAGTTCAGATTACTCAAAAAAGGAATTAAGTTGCAGGTACTACTACCGATCCAATTGTTTTTCCTACGGTGTCTTCACTAAACCCACACAATGGGTGAGTAAACCCATTAGTCTTAGCTTCACCAATAGTTTTACTTGCATTAGCTACATTGTAGTTAATCTTTTCAAGATTCACAAAACCTTCTGTTGTTGGGGCGCCTACATGCTGGGAAAGTCCAGCACGTGTACGCCATGCAACATTATGATCTGCACATGAAGTATCACCACTCACTCCAAGAGCTCCAATAACATTACCTTCAGCATCATAAATTGCAAGTCCGCCACCAAAAACATTAATACCTCCTACCTTCAAACCATTAAGAGGGTCATTTGACTCACCATAATGCTTTGCATTACCGCGATAAGCAGCACGTGGGTCAACTGGGTTACTTTCTTGCAAACCAAATAAAGAACCGCCTGGCTGACTAACTCCATATAAAGAAGCGCTCGACCATGAAACTTGTCTATTACTAAAGGAATTTGATGTATTTGCTTTTTGTGCCGAAATTACGCGACTACCAGGCCATGGGTCTGCTTCTTCATTACCAGTTGCTTTATTTATTGCCTTTACTACGGCACAAACAGCACCATAACGATTAACAACCGTTGCCCACATATCAAAATCCAAGCCACCATTAGACTCTTGAATTGCAGCTGTTAAAGCTGTTTGTAACTCTGAATGACTAGGTAAAGACTTACAGTCATTATTTGGTGCAGCAACTACCGCTGCAGAAGAACTTAATAAAACAGAAGCAATTGCTAAACTACGAATATTCTTTTTCATATAATCGAACCTTTATTTATTATTAATTTAAAATGAGAGCCACATCGCAAACCATGAAAAATAAGCTTGATTTCTTTAAACAACGAAACGATCGAATTATTAATCAAAAATTAAAAACTTTCAATAAATATAAGTGACTTATAATATTATAACTAAGCGTATTCATTGAATTTACTTGCTTCCAGCAACCTGCCTTTAATTGCCCCCCCTCTTTTAAGGGGGGGCTGAGCTCAATGCTGTTAACTTAAGAAAGTAGCCTGTATGGAGCTTGCGCAATACAGGGAACCCAACGCACTGCCCCCCGTATTACGTACCTCCATACGGGCTACGGCTGCTTGTGTTT
>Ga0209707_1000423_pt1 | contig 25862 bp, 23 predicted proteins | sample EN4Hudsemesocosm_FD_184630 | JGI IMG/M metagenome (GOLD analysis project Ga0209707, IMG submission 184630) | Methane-oxidizing microbial communities from mesocosms in the Hudson Canyon - EN4B Hudson Canyon (SPAdes) (version 2) | ecosystem: Environmental > Aquatic > Marine > Cold seeps | place... | reverse complement strand
GGTCAGGAGTTCGAATCTCTTCAGGCGCACCATTGTTGACTCAAAGTTTAATCCCCTGTAGCTCAGCTGGTAGAGCGGGTGACTGTTAATCACTAGGTCGGCGGTTCGAGCCCGTCCGGGGGAGCCATATATCAAGAAGGCTGTGGAGAAATCTACAGCCTTTTTTTTTGCTTAAAATTTAGTTATGTGACGTTTTATGTGACGTTTTCAAAATGTTTAACATTTTTGTAGATAAGTAATGTTTTGATAGTTTTGGAACCAAAAGATAAAATTCAATTCGCCAACAAAAATGGCTTTAACTGAATAATTTCTATTTTTTTTCTTGTGTTGATATCTGGCAAGGCATTGAAAGATAAGTATAATTCTTGCGCGATACAATTAATTAAAAAAAATGTATTTTTTAAGTGGTTTTACTATTAACGCTCAAGCATTTTCTGTTTATTATGGTTCTATCAACTAGATTTATTGGTTCTAGTTTGTGTTTTATTAACTATGATAGGCTACTATTTTTAGCGACAAGCTAAATAAATTGTTTTGAAAAGCGGTTGAATGAGAGTGGTCATCATTATTTGTATAGGAAAGTAATAATGACAAATGAAAAAGTACAGCAAGATTTATCGCAGCGAGTTTTTATTCGCTTGAAAGACCTCCCTCTGATGTATGGGATGAGTCTTACCACTGCCTATAGGTTGATGGGTAGTAGCGAGTTTCCTCAGTTAGTAACGATTTCACCACGGTTTAAAGGCTGGCCAAGAGAGGTGCTGGATAAGCATTTTAAATTGGTTGCATAACTACTGAGTAACCGATTAGAAGATAATGTCACACCACCCGCACTTGCGAGTGGTGATTTCACTGAGAAAAAATCTATTTCTCAGTTTTTATTTCTCTCAAGAATTTCGCTCACTAGTGATTTGAGTGTGATTTTTTCAAGATTGATAGCTGGATGCCACTTGGCCGTTTCTATCAATACGTTGCTTTGTCTGCCTACCAAGATACCTACTAATTTATGGTACTGGTAAGTATTTTTGTTAGGACACTCATTAATAATTCTCGCGAACACATTTATATTTGCACGTATGTTTTTCATCGCTTTATCATGCCAAGCATTCATTTCTACTTTTTGACTTTCGTTAAGATTTAAATTAATTCCACTCATCATTTATTCCTCTTTGTTGTTAAATTTTATAGCGCTAGTAAGAGCTTGTAGGCGTGCTTATTGTTAAAGAAAACTACATAAATCCCATGGGAATTGTTTTTATCTCATTTGTGAGACAGGCTTGAATGTCTTCCTGCGTTAAATAAGTTCGATTCTTAAATGCGGCATGTCCAAACGACTGTTCAAGAAGTTTCCTAACCTTTCTGGGATGATGCTGGCACAACTCGGCAACCACTTCGACACTGACAGAGTCATTAAAAAATACACCCCAAGCCTTTTCTTGAGTAATCCGTTGGTAGAGGTTTTTAACAATGATCTGCATTTGTGTGATGTCTGGTTTTTTAATCGTAAATACGATAAATCTATCAGCAATCGGTTTTTCTATTGCCTCTAGATGGTTCGCAGTTGCAACCCAAATTAGATGAGAGGCATCTAGCTTAATTTCAGGGACTGAAAGGTCTTTATAGTTTTTTGCTTGTCGTGGCTCTAATAGCATATGTAAAGCGGCTAGCGGGTTATATGCGCTATTTGTTTTCGCTTTATCTATTTCATCCAGCATAATGATAGGGTTTGCTGTATCGCCAAATACTAGGGTGTTAAATAATAGACTTGGTTTTGTGTTGCCCCAAAAGTTTTCAGATCCTGCTAGTGTTGATTCTGACTGCAGGCTAGCAACATCAATAATCTCTAAAGGTGTGTTAAAAAACTGAGTCAGTGTTAATAGAAATTCAGTTTTTCCGATCCCTGCATCACCGATCAGCAAAAAAGAGGGCAGGTGGAGTACTTTATTGCCATTTATAGCGAGTGCTAACTGATTACGAATAAAGATAATCACTTCAGTGAAATTAGGAAAACTCAGTAAGAGTTGTTCAAAAAATTTGTTCCAGTTTTCAGGTATGCTTGCCAAGCGTTTTTGTGCGGTCACTTTACGTATTCGTTTGACTAGGCCTTTAATACGATTCGCCTGCTCGCGGGTAGATCCCTGATAATCTTTTTCCATTTGATCAACGTCACTCATTTGAAAAACAGGTGTCACTTGACTGTCTGGCAGTCTATTTATATCAGGGGCAGATTGTATTTTATTGCTGCTGATAGTGTTTTCATCAAGGTCGGACTTGTTTATTTGTTGTTTGGTTTTACCCGTACCTTCTTTAGAATCAACGCTTGTTGTTTTTAATACATCAGGATTCTTTTTAGGGTTTGTTATTTCTTTATTTGAGTGTCCGCAGGTGGTGTTGGTCGAAATATCTAACTCAGTATCATCATTGTCGTCATGTTGGCTAGATCCAGTTTCAATACAGCATGTACACCAGTGCATATAGTGTGTAGGAAACTCACGAAATTCAAAAAAGTTAGATAACAGGCTGAATTCAGACTTTGAGTCTTCATCGAATGAACGTGTTTTTAGTGCGGCACCGCAAATAAAGCAAGTATAAGTAGAACGTTTTCTAAGTTGTGTGCAGGCATAACTTAATGCCTCTTCTTGTGCTTCTTGTAAGTTTTCATGGTCAATAAATATACGTAACTCACGAATAAATAATTCATCATCTTGATGTTCCTCAATAATGCGTAAAAAGCTAATCTGAGGCTCTGAACCTAGTATTTCCTCAATATCTTGCAGTAACTGTTTGATAATTTTTGTATGGCCTTTAGACGCTTTAATAACCCATAAGTCAGCCCATTTAGCATAGCTAAAAGAGCTGGTAATAAAGGGCTGGGTATTAAGTAGTGCGCTATTTATTTCATTGATTTGAGTGGATTCCATAGCGTCCTGCTTTGTTACTATTTGTTCGGAGCAGGCATGATTGTTATGCTCTGAGTGAGTGGTTAAATTGTCTGTAGACATGTTGATCTCCAAAAAATACAGGCATCACTAAGTGTTATCTAATCGATGCTTGTGAAGAACAGGGGGCATTTGTGCATCTTTTCTATCTGTTGAGGCGTCGTTCACGCAAACCGTTATAAGCGTTTGCGTGACTAACAAAATACCGATGCTGACGAATATAAAGACGCTTTAAGCTGACAGTACGAATAAAGACAGCATCGGTACTAACGACAGATAAAATAAGTTTTGAACACAAATGATCCGGTTATTGTCAGGTTCGCGCTTTTAACAGTTTGAACCTAAGTTGTTTTTTACTTGTTTTCTGAGTCGTCTGTCCAAGGAATAGGAAAGGTATGCCCCGACGGCAGCATGGCAATAAAATTAGGTGCCATCAACTTCAGCATTTCAGTCTGAAATGAAATTGGTAAATTACGCAGCACAATACCCAGTGCGAGAGCATTAATGTCGCGATCCGTAAATTTACTTTTTAACTGATTAGCTCCCCAACAAATGATGCGGCAATTATCAACGGTATACCCTTCATTGTTATCAATTCGATCAATAGACGGGCTGTAAAACGTGCGGCTACCTTGCGAGTTGGGTTGGTATGGTTTGATGCGTATGGGGAGTCCGGTTAGCTGACAAAAACCATTTTGTAGGTGTTTTTCGAACCAGGCTTCCGTTAATGCGAAAGTTAAGCCGCGTTTTTTTGCTGAATGACGCGTGCGGTGGAGATGTGTTTTTGCTTGATTATCTCGATTGTACTGAGCAGACTTCGCTAGGTTACGATTCAATGCAGCATGGAAATCAGTGCCGCATTTATTACAGCAAAATTTACGCGCTCTTCCACGTTTAAGTTGATAAGTGAATTCGGTGCTACAGTTCTTACAAATTTTTGTTTCTGCTTTCATGATCAATACCTCAAAAAAGGGAATATTTAGGCGCACCTTCCCTGTACGCACTTAAAAAAAGCACGAGTAGGTTTCATACAGGGAAGGTGTGGTTATTTAGTGAATTATTTGAGCCACTATCTCAGCGGTATCTGAGGACGAATAGGTCCTAATGGACTGCTACGTGAAGGGTGTTGTTTTGTGGGTGTAGGGTGAGGGATTGATTTTTGTAGCGCCGCTAACTGTGCCATGACCTGATCATGATCGATCGTTTCAGTGTTTGCTACACGTTTCTGGTTCAGCACCCGCTGTTTCCGGCGTAGACGTACATTATCTCCGGTAGAAGGATCAAACGTTCCCTCACGGTAGCGTTTTACTAATCCGCTTAGGCACGCAATAGCAGACTTACGTATTTGATCACCTTCAACAGCGGAAATTAAAACATCGAGTACTGGTTGCTGATCGTCAATAGCTACAGAATGCAATAGGTTGAGCGTTGTTTTGATCTCTTGATCAGAAAAGGTTTTAGGAAAGACTAAGAGCGCATGTTTGTCATTGCTGACATCGGTTTTATCAGAGTTTGCAGTAGGTTCTGAAGTTGACTTTCTTTGTTCTGAAAAGTCACCACTACCACGCTGTACAGGTTCGAGCTTATTTTTTGACTGTGTTTTGATTTGAGTTGCTGAGGGTATGCCTGAGGTGTGGGGTTGTGTTGTAGTGGTTAAGTTATTGGTTTTAATTACTTGTTTTAAGTGCATCTCATTCACTACCACGGGTGCAGTTGGTTCACTACCCCCATGCGTTGTATTCACTACAGGTGCATGAGGTGCATGAGCGGAAGGAGTGCAGAGTTGATAGTTATTATTCTGTTTAACATGCTCGTTATATGAGCGTTTAACGAATAATAACCCTGCTGCTTCAAGTTGAGCAATTTTATTAATAACAGTACGGCGTGACATCCCTGTGTCTTTTGCTAATGTGTCTAGCGAAGGAAAACAGTCGCCAGTATCTTTGTTTAAGCGATTGGCAATCATCACTAAGACGATTTTTTGCATGGCGGGGGCATCTTGTTGTGTCGCCCAGAACAGCGCAGGTACACTCATGACAATACCTCCCAAGTGGATAACTTAACAAGGCAATGAGAGTTATTAGGTGAATCAGCTAAAGGAGGGGTGTCATTGATACTGATTGATAAGGTTAAGTGTGTGCAGAAATGTAAAAGCACATTGAATATTGAATGTAAAAAAGGATTGCATTGTTCTGCTGTAATAGAGGATAGCAAACAGATTTTTTGTGGATCTGTCGCTTCTACTGCTAAAACAGTGAGGCAGAAGGGGTGAGAAGGTAAATGCATTGTGGTTCTCCCAAGTATGGATTAACCACCGTCAAAAGTCCTGATTTCTGGGCGGTGGGCTGAGTCGAGTTAGGACTACCGTACCTGGGAACGGCCACTCCGAAGAGTGCCCAAAACAGCCCGCCATAAAGAATAATAGGAAAACCTATTATACTTTTGATAGGCATAAAAAAGCCACAACTAAGTGGCGATATATCCACAGGTTTAATACGGGGTCCTAAGCCCGATGTCAAAATGTGTTGACACAGTTGGGAGAATATAATGTATTTAGTTTAAAGTCAAAATGTATTTCATTATAGTTTTATAGGAAGATAGATGTTTGTCAGAATGAAACTAATGAATGAGACATTGTTTTTATTGATTATGATGGTCAGCGACCCTGTATATTAACGGATTACATGATTTGTTGATGTTGTGATTATGACGTTAATATAACTTTATCTTATCTATTTATGATAGGTATTTGTGCCTATTGAATATGTTTTTAGCACGGCAAGTAGTGACTTATTGTAATAAGTTGATTTTCTTTCACGTAGGAAAGAATTAACTAACCTCATTATAAAATTACCATTTTACTAGATTAAGTGTCATAGTCATGTTGGGTGGTAATAGGATTTTAACTAATGATCAATTTTATTTTATGGAGGCTACTAAGTTAATGCTTTAGTTATAGTGAATATTGGAAATGTCGATATGTTATGAATGCATCAGGGATAGTTTATGCCACTACATACTATATAAGCACGTAGTGGGTTTTTTAATGCCTTAGTTGGACGCTTTCTTCAATGCGCGTCTGATTAGTGTTGGAGAGATAGATAGCTCTAGTTCTTGCTCAAGAATATCGGCGATCTGTTGTGTCGTGTATCCTTGCTCTAATAGTGCATTAATTTGCTTATTGTGCTCTTGTATTAGAGCAGTAGCAGTCCATGATACTTTAGGCTTTAATGACTGTAATGTATCTAATGCGCCGGCAAAATTATTCACCATTTTTTCAGTGATTTCTTTGCGTCCTATGATACTACCACTACCTTCGTTACTATTTGTTTCCATTTTTTTACCTCGTTAGTTGTTTCTAAAAATTAGTGTTATTTACTTAGCTGCTCAATAATATCTATTGAGCTTAATCCTTCATTTAATAGCTCAAGAATCATTTTCTTGTTAAGTACTTTCATTTTTTCTGATACTTTTGACTCTATTTTTCCAGCTGGTTCATACTGCTGCATAATATTCAATGCAGCACTAAAATCACTGACTATTTTATCGTTGATAATTTTTGGACCTGGATTTAATTGAGTGATCATAATTATGTTAACGCATAAATTGGTTAGTGTTAATAGATGAAAGTGGAATAACTTTTTATAGTATCAATATACTATAATTCAAATATGTTCTATTATTACAGCACAATAACTAATGAACGTTAATAGCGCATAGTGTTATTTGTAAAATAAGTATCCCTTAGTTACCGATTTTAAAGTTGGTGGCAATCTTAATGCCGTATGTGATGTATAGCGGCCCCATAGAGTTCTAATAGTCAGTATAAGTAAAGCGGTGTATAAAATGGGTTATTTATGATGCTTTAGCTACGTTATATTGTCGATTGTCCTTAAGGTTTTAACTCGTAAAATACTAATCTCTATTGCCGTCATTATTAGGGCTATCTATTAACACATATTGATATTCGATATACACTGGTTAATAGCATAATTTAGTCTGACTTTAAGGGACAAGATGGCAGCTCAGGCCCAAACGCAAGCGTTTTGTTCTGACCATAAAACAGACGCAAGCTCCCTGTTTTATTTCTGCACACTTGGCAGGGGCAAGCCCCCACACCCCCGTAATAGCTAAATTATTTTTTAATATAATTAATGAGCAGAGCTTTTATGAAGTTAAACAAAAATTCAGGAAATCGACCTCATTTGGCAAAAAAACCAAATGGTTTTCAGATCGTCGATGATCCGCGCGACCAAGTGATTAAAGTTTATTTAACAGCGGATGAGAAATCAGCAGTTGAGCGTTTAGTTGCGACGACACGTTACTCAAACAGCGAATACTGTCGTCGGAGGGCCCTACAGACTGTTGTTCTATCTGACGTAGACAGTAAACTTATTATGCAGTTATCCACTTTAGCGGGCGAACTCAGACGGCAAGGCGGCTTACAAAAACATTTATTTCAAAATACTGAAAGTGGCAAAACACATCAGAATGCATTAGCTAATAATTTAAGTAAGATTAATCGCAACTTAGATGATCTGTTATCCCTGGTTTTACTGATTCAACAACAAAAAGAAAATAAAGCGAAGGGAACGACTTCTGACAGTGATTCAGACGGGTCAAAGGATAAGTATTAATGCCCACCGGAATAGAAGCGAGTAAACGAAAAGATGGAAAAAGTGATTTTGCTAGTTTAACTGACTACATTAAAGACGCACGCAAAACACAGGGGGCCGTGTGGGTCTTTAATGTGATGAGTCCAGAAACTTGTGCGATTGAAATGGAAAGCGTTGCGAGCAAAAGTACACGATGTAAAGATCCCGCTTATCATTTTATGATTTCATGGCCGAAAAATGAAAATCCTAATGCGGAACAAGCGAAAGAGGCCGGTTTAATCGCCATAAGCACCTTAGGGGCTGATATCAGTGATAATGGTCATCAATTTATGATTGCATTGCACAAAGACACAGGTAAGTGGCATATTCATGTTGCGCTTAATCGGGTTCATCCTGAAACGGGGCTAGCGCACCATATTAAATTTAGTCACAAAACATTACATCAAGCCTGTCGAGCAATAGAAATTAAACAAGGCTGGCAAATGCAAAAAGGGCTTGCTGAAGTCATTTATGATGTTGATGGCAAAGCCCAAATTGTTGATTCGAATTACCGGAAAGAGCGCAATACTGGTTTAACTAAAGTCGCTTTAGATGTTGAAAAACAGACAGGAAAAGTATCTTTTCAACGCTATATTAAAGAAATCGTCGGCCCTCGGTTAAAACAAGTGATTAAACAGGGGACTGATTGGCAGCAGATGCATCAAGTTCTAGGTGAATACAATGTCAAAATTGTAGAAAGCGGAGGCGGGTTTGCGTTTAAAGATTTACCTAAAATTAACGCGAGTATGACGGACTCTGAAAAAGAACAAGAAGCTGAACGGGTTAGACCTATACGAGTCAGTGCCAGTACCGCAGGGTCATTTACAAAATCCGCCAACTTAATCAAAAAGCTCGGTGAATATCAATTTGATCAAAGCCCCGTCATTGCGCCCATCACTTGCTACGATGCCGAGAAATTACAACGCCCCCTCCAAGAAGTCGATAAAAACACAGCAGAAAATTCAGAAAATGGTCTAAAAGACCGTTATGAACAAGAAACAAAACAAAGGCATGCTTTATTTTCTCAAAAAAGAAAACGTCGAGAAAAAGAACTGACCGAGATTAAAAAACAAGAAGACCGCGCATTACAAGATGAGTTAAATGAAATACGCATCACGGCATTTCGCATCAACAAAGGCAGAGGCACACCTTTCCCCGTGGCTGATATTAATTTAATCCTGCGTACCGAGCGCGAGAAAAAACGTACTGAGTTAAAAAAGCAGCAACAAACGCGAGAAAAAACATTTGCGGACGAATTTGCCGAACAGGAAAAAACACTCAAACAACATAACTCTTATCATCGCTGGCTATATCAACAGACACAACAAGAAGGGGAGTTAACCGAACTGGCACGTATCGCTTATCAGCAATCGGAAAACAATACATCTACTCAGAAAGCACTGCCCGCACAAGAAGAAGACCAGACCAACCACATTCAGGCACCCATTGAAGTGCATCAAGCGCCGGTAATCTTAACGGTATCCCAGCAACTCATAAACCAAGGCTATCACGCTGACATCCAGCAAACCAAGATTGCCTATAGTAAAGATAAACAACTTAAGTTTACCGATAGAGGGCATACAATTAACATCACAAAGAACAGCACTGAAACAGTTCGTGATGCGCTATTGTTAGCACAAGAAAAGTGGGGGGATACGATAAGGGTCACGGGTAGTGATGATTTTCAAATCGCTACCGCAAAAATAGCACATGAAATCGGCCTTAAGCAGATACAAACGGACAACCAACAAGCCTTAGAGATATTTAATTCATTAAAACACCAAAGAACCGCGCGCAACGTTGCTTTAGACCAAGAAAAAACCATTAATTACCGACATGACACCTCTTTATACTATACGGACTTTAGTGACAGAGCCGTTCAGAGAACATTAAACACCCAAGCTGACCTATTAGAAATAGTACAGTGTTATGGCTATAAAATTGAACAACACAAGGCCAATAATATAAGACTGACTAAGCGAGGTAAGGTGCTGAATATCAGCCAAGACGACAGCGACTTATTCAGTCTTCTAGATGAAAGTGGCGAAATGATTGCTGACGGTTCGGCGATTGATTTTATTCGGCATGAACAAAAAAACGACAGCACCACGCGCGAACAGGCAGCGGAACAGCTATTTGTGTTTAATCGACATTTTGAAAAAACAAATCAGCCGATAATTAAAACAATCGATAACCAGACTACAGCTGATTTATCGTTAAAGAGGTAGATATTGTGTCATTAGATAGGTGACTTTGTTGATGTGGATTCTTAGGCATTAAATATTTACAGATCAATTCCCTCTGTGCGAATCAACCACTTACAGGCTGAAAAATTTACCAAAATGAGTCGATTTTCATTTTGGCGAAGGTATTGACTTTGTTTAGTTAATATATAAATCCAATATTTGCGAGATACATCCAGATACTAATACCAACAATAATGATACCCCAGTATTGCATTGGGATCCAAAAAAATGAATGTTTCTCTTTCAATTCAATCTTTTCATTTGTTTCAATATCAACAACAATTCGCCCCGCTTTATTATTGAGCTTATACCCTAAAATACAGATGGGGACAGCCGAAAAGATAAAGACTAACGGCATAGTCCAGCTTGTTGATTTATAAAAACCATCTCCAAAATTAGAGTCTAAAATAGACTGAATCAGCAAAGAGCAAAATAATGGAATTAAAAACACCAAAAACCCCCAACCTTTCCAAACCAACATTTTTCACTACCCTTTAAAAAATATAAAATACGTTTTCATCATGAAGACAAAACTTAGCTTTATGCAATACTACAATACCTTCGCCAAATTGACGAGAATGTTAAACATAAAAAGGAAGGTCAGAAGTTGGTAAAATACTGGATTACGACACCACAGTAGCGACCCAAATCTGACCATGCCTGAAATCATAGCAATACTTGAAGTACTAAGTCCAATTTTATCCACGAAGACATTAAAGCACTTGAACTTAATCGTTGAATCAGTATTATCAATGACGGGGCGTGTCACGATGTTGAGTATTTCTCGGTGGACTGAGAAAGGCGGAAGTTACCGCACGGTTCAACGATTTTTTAAGGCTATGTCACCGTTAAGTATTGAAAATTTAACTAATAACTTTTGAAAGCCTGATTTCTCTGACTTTGAACCATATATCAGAATATTCTTAAGTTACTGAAAAATTAGATGTTTTTAAAATTCCACACTTAACGGTGACATAGCCTTTTTTAAAGAGCAACATCAATGGGCAGAGTTACGATGGTTACTGATCAAAAGTCACTTGAGCGAAACTTGCTTAGGCACTTGGGTTCTCATTGGTGATGAAGTGGTCATCACCAAGTCGGGTAAGGAAACACATGGGTTAGGACGATTTTTCTCTTCGATCCAAAATCAGGCTGTTCCAGGGCTATGCTTCATCGATATTTCCTTGTTGCACGTTGAATCTCGTCAATCATACCCGTTAATTCTCGAGCAGTTGATAAAGAAGAAAGCACAAGAAACGGCTCCTAAAACAGCCAAGAAAAAAGGAAAACCTGGCCGCCCGAAAGGGAGTAAAAATAAAAATCGAACTGAGGTGAGACTGTCGGCATTTCAATTACAACTGCAGCGTTGTATTCAACAAGCCCTTCGGTTAGTAGGCGGGACACTAAAGGTCGGTCATTTTGTTTATGATGGTGCGTTAGGTAATAACTCAGGCTTACAAGCAGTTAAGCAGCTCAAGCTACACTTGGTCTCCAAGTTACGCCATGACTCAAAGCTTTATTTTCCGTTCGCAGGTGAATACTCAGGAAAAGGAAAGCCTCAAAAATATGGCGAGAAACTGACACTGGAAACACTGCCTGAAAAAAGTTTGCGTGAAACAGCGGTAAAAAAAACATCGAAACTCGGATTTATCAAGTCCAGGTTTGGCATAAGAATTTCCCCGACTTGCTTAATGTCGTGGTCATTGTCAAAAAGAACCTTAACTCGGGTAAGGTTGCAAAGGTACTATTGTTTAGCGATGATCTAAATTTGCCTTACGATAAACTGATTGATTATTACCATTTACGATTCCAGATTGAGTTTGATTTTCGAGATGCCAAACAATACTGGGGACTGGAAGGCTTCATGAATATTAAAGAAGTACAGGTAACCAATATGGTGAATTTTTCACTCTTTATGGTGATATTTTCACAGCTGTTATTGCCTCAAATAAAGACATTAGAGCGTAAAAGTATATTGGATTTGAAAACCACGTTTAGGGCACGTAAGTTCACGCGTCGGATTATTAACTCACTCAGCTTAAATGCAGAGGTGTTTTTAATAACAGATAAGATTTTTCAAGCCGCAGAAATCGGCAAAATTCATGCTAGTGCTGAGTGATTTTTGGCGAAGGTATTGAGGATGGACCAAGACAGCTTGATTTGTTTTTTATACAGAACCGTTTGACTCCTTATTAAATAATATTTGACAAATGAAGTATTAGTATTAGTATTAGTATTAGTATAATTAAACTAATTATTATGGAAGTCAGAGTGATGAACGTAAGGTTAATAAATAAAAAAGAGGTGCAATTGACATTAGTTTTCATTTCTTTAATTGGCACAGCCAATGCTACTTGTAATAAATCGAGCTATAAGCAGGCTAAAGTCATTGGAAAAGGTATTTCTTCTTCAATGAAAAAAGACAGCAATTATCTAACTACAAATATGGCAAGCTCAAAAGTTCAAGAGATGCTAGGGAAATGTTCTAGTTCAGGAATAGTCCATTCATTAGGTGCTTTGTATCAAAAGTCAGAAATGGATGATAACGCAATGGACTTGTATAAGAACTTCTTGGGTAAAAATGAAGAACCTGATGTGGGTAAGTTAAAAATTTTACTTGGTAAAGCAAGAATTCATCAGCGTAAAAAAGAGTATTGGCAGGCATATAGTGAATATGTGAATTTGTTGGCGATGCCTGCTGAATTATTTCAGCGGTTAAGAAAAAAAGACCAAGACGAAGTGCGTGCACAGAAAAAATATTATTTTAAAGAAATGCAAAAATTTGAATTTGAAGATAATGATTTAACTGCAAGATTTTTGCGTAAAGAAATAGAAGGTAACCTTCACAAAATAAACCCGAATAGCCGTGCGGTTGTTCATTCTAGTGCTATTGATTTTCATAATATTAATTTCAATTCAGGTAATGCAAAGCTTGTCACTGCTTCATTATCAGAATTGCAAAATATTTATTTAAAATTAAAAGATATTCGATTTAAGAGTCTTCTCGTTGTAGGGCATACTGATGCATCTCCATGGGAAAATCTTAGTGTTAAGGATAGTCAGAAAAAAAATATGCAATTATCGCAGCAACGCGCTGAAGTAGTTAAAAATTACTTTGCTACACAAGGACTAGATGCATCAAAAATTCGAGTGAGTGGCAAGGGAAGTTCTGAGCCCATATCAAATAATGGACAGGATAGGCGAGTCAATATTGATGTAGAATTTTAGGGGTAATATATTAGGACAATAAGGGCTATCAAACTTAGTTCTTATTTTTAATAATTTTTTAATTAATCACAATAAATAAATGAATTTAAAAAAAATACAGATTAGAACAGGGTTAACCTTTGCGAGCACTGCAATTTTATTAGGCGCATGTACATTAAACCAAGCTAAAGTTGATACGACTGGACCATGCGGCGCTCAATTGGCACAAGTTGTAGATGCAGGGGATCGCTATAAAGATCCCATATATAGTTCAGGCATGTTGGGGGTTGTTGGGGACGTACTAGATAAAATAGGCTTGGATGACTTAAAAGGATACGTTATTCCTATGCTGCAAACTAAAGTTATGGGGGTATCTGGTAGCTATTTAACTGCTCAGATAAATAGTGCGTCAACTAAGTCTGAGTTATATTCGTTAATTAATGATGATTTTAGAGGTGAGCAAACTCAAATTGAATTATCAAAGGGAGACTTAGATAATTTGTTCAGCTGTCGTAAACAGCAAATTAAGGTATTAGAAAAAGACATTTCTTCAAACTCACAGTTAAGTAAACAAGATAAAAAAATAAAAGTTGATAAATTAAAGTCTTCTTTTCAAGAAGAAAAGAAATATGTAAATGATTTAATTACAGCGATGAATTCACGCATAGGAGATTTCAGTTTAGCTGCAGTTTATGCGTATGAAATGAAACAAAAAGACTTCAAAGAGGAAAGAGATAGAAGTAAGAAAAGCTCAGGACTTGGAAGTTTTGGTTCATTAAGTGGACCAAAGTTTTTAGATTATGTGGTCACAAGTAGAGGTGGGAGGGTTAATTTACGTACAGGACCTAGCTTAAAGCGTAAAGTCCAATTTACCTTACCTAAAGGTTCGGAGCTTAAAATTAAAGCTGGTTACGAAAATGATCTATGGATTCCTGTTCTTTACAAATCAACAACAGGATACATGTATAGTAAATATTTAGCTTCATCAGATAGTGAGGAGGCTATAAAAACCATTAATGAACAAAAAGTGGCTGAAATTACAAGAAGTAAAAAAACTATTTCTAAAGGAAAATTGAAGAAAGCTATACCTGAAGCAAAACCAAGTCTTAAAAAAGTTAATAATCAAACAAAATTTGCAAAAGACTCGCTTGCCTCAATTGAAAAAGAAGCAGAAGATCTATGGAGTGGCCAAGAAAGCGAGGCAAGTCTTCAGCTTTTATTTGCTAAATTAAATAAAATTCTATCATCATGGAAAAATAGCTAAAATACATCTTTAACTATTAGACAATAAAGCTAACGTGAAGAATTGCATGTTAGCTTTATTATAGAAAAATGTAATAGGAATTAAATGAAAAATAGTCTTTTGCATAAAATGTGTTTCTTAAGTACTTTAATGTTACTTAGTCTTCAATATTCATGGGCAGGAACATTAAAGGATCGACTATTTTTACAGCTTGATTCAGGTAATCACAGTGCGTTGATTAACGAATTAGTTTTTACAACAAAAGGTGATTATTTACTTTCAGCCTCATCGGATAAGCAGATAAGGGTATGGGATGTTGAAAAAAAACGCACAGAAAGGATTATTCGTGGAGAAGTTAGTAATGGACAGCAAGGACAAATCTTTGCTATGGCATTATCGCCAGACCAACGCTGGTTAGCTGTTGGAGGACAATTCCCTGGTAATGCTACACAAATAAAATATGCAATCCGGATATATGATTATTCAACTGGAAAGCTTAAGAAATTATTGAAACAACATACAGATGATGTTGTTTCTTTAGAGTTTTCAAAGAACAATAAGTTGTTGTCATCTGCCAGTAAAGATAAGCAAGCTATTATTTGGGATGTCGATACTTTTCAAATTAAACAGAAATTACAGGGTCATAGTGATAAGGTTTATCAGGCACGTTTTACTTCAGATAGCCAGAGATTAGTAACTAGTAGCGATGACATGCTAATTAAGCTTTGGCGTGTGGGCGATGGTTCGCTGATCAAAACCATGAAGAAACATATCCACAATGTGCGAGCAATCGCAGTTTCTAACAAGTATATTATTTCAGCAAGTCAGGATCACAATATTTATTTATGGAATGCTCAAACAGGTGATTTTATTAAGCATTTGTTTTTTTCAAAAAAGACAGCCTTTGGAAAAATGCAAATAACACCTGATGGACATCATGTAGTAGTGGCATCATCGAATCGTCCTAATATAGTACAAGTAATTTCAATTGATCAAGGTAAGGTTATTAATACCTATACTGGACATGATAATTTGGTTTTAGGGCTAGCTATTAGTCCTGATGGAAGACGAGCCGCAACAGGGGGGGGGAATCAAAAGCATATTGATATCTGGGAATTAAAGACAGGTAAAGTAAAAAATAGTTTTTTTAATAAAGGTCATACTGTTTTTGAAGTTGCATTCTCATCCGATGGAAAAACTTTAGCGTGGGGATATCAAAGGCCAAAGAAAGGAGAAAAAGGGATACATTATGATTATCAAATTAAATTACCACAAAATGAGTATCAACAAATTCTCCCTGAAAAAATAAAACCTCATTCATTATATAAAAAATCTAGTGTTGATTATAAGAACTGGACAATATTAAGAGGTGATTCGGATGGGAAGTTCAAAGGTAGAAAATCTATTCGCTCCCCTGTTTTAGAGATAACAAAGCAAGGAGTGTTATCCTCCGAGATACATAGAGTTAAGGATAAGGGGAGATACCACCTTAGTTATACGTATACTGCTGATGGTCAGTTTGTAGTAAGTTCTGGCCTAGGTGGATATATGTATATCTATGATCTTAGCGGTAACGAAGTAGGTCAGTTTGTAGGTCATGTGGGAGATATTTGGTCAGTCTCTGCATCACCAAATGGTAAGTTTTTGGCATCAGGCAGTGCTGATCAAACAGTCCGGATATGGAATATAAAAAATCAGAAACTATTATTAACCCTTTTTCACACAGAAGATGGTGAATGGGTAACTTGGACACCTGAAGGGTATTACGATGGAACCTATCCAGGAGCTAAAATGGTCGGGTGGCAGATAAATCGAGGTGTTACACAAAGCCCTGATTATGTTGCTGCAGGACAAATGAGACATGACTTCCATAAACCCAGCATAATCAACCGTACATTACGGCTAGCTTCGTCAGAAAAAGCAGTAAGTGTTTATCTACAGGCAAAAAAACAGCAGTTACAACAAGAAGCAAAATACCAGAAAGAACTCAAAGAAAAACAGTCATCTGAATATTTCGTCCGAAAAAATAAAGCTAAAGAGGTAGAACGCAGGATTAAGAAAGCACAAGAACAGCAACGTATAGCCAAAGCAAAATTTGAGCAACAGCAAAAACGAATAGAAATAGAAAATAAAGTAAGTTTGGTAGAAAAACAAGAAAAAGAACAGAAATTGCGTTTGGAACTGGTGCAGTTAGAGAAACAGAAAATCAAAAATGCTGCTGATATTAAAAAAAACACAGCTATAAAAGAGGCGGGGGGTAGGATTAAGGAGTTAGAGGAACTTATTCGTATTGAAAAAGAAAAGCATCAACAAAAAAACAAATTAAGAGAAGAAAATAATAAAGCTCGTATTGCAAAAATCAAAGAAAGAGAACAAGAACTAGCCATAGAATTAGCTCAATATAAACAAAATAATAATAAAGGCGAGAATAGTTGGTGGGAAAAACTAAAAACAAAAGCTAAGCAACAAGTTATTGTAGAAAATCCTGTAGTTGTCCCTAGAAGCATACAGGAGAAATTAACACAACAAACAGCATTCAACTTTAATGTAGCGTTTAAGGGTGCTGTAGATTCAAAAAACAGACTACAAACTTTTGAACAGCAAGAAATTATAGTTTTGAACGTGGAAGGGGAACTTTCCAAGCCTGAAAAACCTGAGATAACAGTATTGGTTAATGGGGTAAATACTTCTGTTGATATTAACCCAAATCCTGATAGAGCTAATAGCTATTTATTGAGTATAGTGTTGCTACCACTACAACAAAATACTATTGAAGTTAAACTAAAAGACAATAATGTGTTCATTGATGAGCCAAAGGAATTGATTGCAATTGTACAATCAAGAGTAGCAGCTAAAGAACAGCAATTAACTTCTGAAAATTTAGAGTTAAATTTTGATGGTAGTGGTTCGGAAACATTTGATAATCAGGTATCATTAAATTTGGTATTTAAAAGTGGTGAAATACCTGATATAGATGAAGTTAATTCGGAAATAAAAGTATATATTAATAATGTTCAAATAAACGGCGTAATTATTGAGGAGCCAGAAGGCTTTGATAACAACTACCTTGAATTGATAAATATTCCATTAGAAACGCAACAAAGAAACCATATTGTCGTGAGTTATGCTGGGCAGAAGATCAGTGTAGATATAGAGCATAAAAAGGATCTCGGTAAATTATATGTTTTGGCTGTAGGAGTGAGTGACTATTCAGGTTTAGAGGGAGCACAGAATTTATCGTCTGCTGTAAATGATGCAGAGGATATAGCGAAAATATTTAGAAAACAAAATGATACAGTTGCTAACAGAATATACAACTCTGTGGAAATTGTTTATCTTATAAATGACAAGGCTAGTAAGAAAAATATAAAATATGAGGCAGATAAACTGTTTCAAAAGGCAACTATTAAGGATACAGTTATACTATTTATTGCTGGACATGGAATCTTAAATGATAAAACAGGTGATTATTATTATGTACCTTATATAAGAAAGGGAGAAATAAGTAATGAAAAATATTATAAAAATCATCTAAAAAATAAAGAGTTAGTTGCTTTGTTTGATGGGGTGCAAGGACAACGGATTTTCTGGGCAGATACTTGTCATTCAGCCGCTGCAATTGATGTAAGCGGTGGAGCAGAACAAACAGACAATAATATTTTTTGGATGAGTGCGAGTGCTAAGGATGAGAAGGCTTTTTCTAATGCCAGCAACTCAAATGGATTCTTTACTAATGCTATCTTAGAAACCTTAGAGCGGGAAGGTAAAAATAAGCCACTCAATTATTTAAAGTTTAGAAATCGAGTTGCAGAGTTTTATGTGGACAATAAAAATGCCGAAAATAGTCAGAAGCTGGGGAATAATCTTGATTATGTTAGTGAAGCCATTAAAAGCAGAATAATTGTAGGATATTAGATATTAATACTTTTAAAAAATAACCTAAATTTAAATAATAAGTACCTAATTTAGGTTAGGTGTACTCTCTCAATAAATAATAGGAGTTTACGTATCTATAGATGAAGAGGTTGCGGGAGATTTTTCGGGTATGGGTATCAATAATTATTCAAATTATCTGGTGTTTAGGTGAATATTGTAATAAAGTTAGATTCTATTCCAATGTTTTTCTATATTCAGTTGAGTGTAGAGAAAAATATTTAGTATATATTATTAGTAGTCCATAAATGATTACTCTTCAATAGGTATTAAATAGATTAATTCGCTATGTGGCTAGTTAATCTTAAAAATTAAATGTTATTAAAAATTCTAGGAGTTATATTATGAAAAAAGTTTTATTATCAGCTGTATTAGTTTCCATGTCGGTTTCTTTATCTTTTGCTGAGGGGGTAAAGTTAAATGGAAATGTTGATCAAACAACTAATGTACAAGGTGCAATTTTACAAGGAGCTTGGGGGAAAGGGAATAAATTGAATACTAATATCGGTGGTATTCAAGGTGATGTAAAAGTTGGTGGGAACGTCAGACAAACGACTAATGTACAAGGGGCTGTAACAAATATAGTTAAAGGAAAAAATAATGAAAGTAATCTTAATATTGGCGGAATAAGTAGTAAATAGTAGGTCAGTCTGTGAAGCTCCTTCATTTTTTTGGCTCTTCCCGATTTCGCGGGGTAAAATCAACATGTAGTTTTGCATGCAGTACCACATGCATAAACATTTTTTAATCAATTGATTTAATAAGGGATTTTATGGGTTATCATTTACCTAAAATACCTACTAATCCTAGATGTAGTGATCACCCCACGAAATCGGGAAGAGCCATTTTTTTATAATGAAGGGGTTATTTTATTCATACTTTATTATTAATAATGATAAGTTAAAATATTATGATAATTAAAAGTGTTTTTATAAAAAATAAAAGGAGGCTTTATGAAATATAATGTAATGTTTTTTATAGTAGTTTTATTCTTCTTAGATGTATCAATTATTCATGCTGATGCCTTAAATCAACCGCAAGGTATGTCAGCAAGTTCTCAGGCTAAAGTTTCTAAGGCCATTGCTAAAAGTTATGCAAACAACAATCAACATAATATGAGGCGAAGAAAAGGTGCTACCTGTTCCCCTCAAATAGGTGTAACGAAAATAAATGGCAAGGGGCGTGTTCCGAGAGAAATAACGACTGTAGTTACTGGAGATGTAATTAGTGTCTGTAGATAGAAGAATTAGTACTAGTTTGATTGTCTTATTCTTGGTTGGTTGTATGCCAAAAACTGATAATGTTTTGGTGGTAGCACAGCCTAAAGCTCGACCAATGCGAAATATGACTAGCTTTTCTCAAGCAATGTCTTGTATGGATAGGCTTTTTATAAAACATGGAGTGAATAACCATGATATAGCGAGTACGTCTATTCCTGATGCTACTGGAAAAATAACATTAGGCATTAAAGACATGCTTATTAATGCAGTTTCCAACATGTCAAGAAATAGTAAGGCTTTTAGGTATCTAGATTATGCAAGCTCAAGTGATGGTATAGGTGATACTATTCAGAATATGACTGCTGAAATGGGAGTTGCTAATTTGAATTTATCAATACCAGAAATATATATTCGTGGATCTATAAGTCAAGTAGATAATAGAGTGACAGCAGGAAATAATCGTGTAGGAATTAATGCAAGCGAATTTGAAGCTGGAGCTAGTCAAAATCGGTCTAATTCTATGATAACTTTAGACCTACAATTATTTGATATGATGACAAGAACGTTAATTCCAGGCATGTCATCTAGTAATACTATTGTTGTCACTAGAAATGGTTATGGTTTCGATGTAGGTGCACAAATTCAAAAAGCAGGAATTAATTTTGCATTTGATCAAAGTGAAACAGAGAGCAGCGGTCAAGGTGTTCGTAATTTAGTTGAGCTTGCGGCAATTGAATTATTAGGAAAATGGACAAAAACACCTTATTGGAACTGCCTAAATATTGATTCTACAAATCCACTGGCAAAGGAAGAGATTAAGGCTTGGTATGATGATATGGATGATGGGGAAAGAATTCAATTTATAAAAAAAGGCTTATTATCTTTTGGATATTATAAAAGTTATATTGATGAAAGCATGAATAACGAGTTCAATGCCGCATTAACTCAGTATCAGGCTGATAAAGGGTTAGTTCCAAATGGAGTGGTAAATTTTGAAACTTATGAATCATTGATAAATAGTGGTGCTGGGTATACAGCCATAACTAATGAAGAGCCTAGCATAGAGAACACTTTGTTTTCAAGTAAGCGTCCAATTGATGTTCGTCTAGTTACGAGGGGAAAAGGGAAATATAAAATTAATAGTGAGATAACTTTAAAAATATCTCTCTCAAAGACAGGGTATTCGCGTTGTTATTATAAGGATGAGGTAGGAGATATTACAATGATTTATCCTAATCAATATCAAACAAAAGGTCCAATCTATGGCAATCAGACTTTAAACATACCTGATTCAAGCTTAGGTAAAACGTTTGAGTTAAAAATTTTAAAACGTGGACGGGGTGAGCATGATTTTATGTGTATTGCTTCACATGACAATATTGAGAATAATTTACCGAATTATTTAAGAATTTCTCCACTAAAATCAATACCAAATGTCAGTAATTTAGATAAAATTATATCGGATCTTAAAGCGAAGGGAAATTTAATTTGGTATTCTAAAAAGAAAATAACTATTAATTAAAAAAGTCGGTAACTTTAATTTATATAATTAGTAACTAATGTTGTGTACCGACTAGTATGAATGAATTAACTATGTTTTTTATTCGCAACAGATCGCATTCTATTTGAGACGTAAGTAATATTAGTAAATAACCTAAGATGATCATCATGATTAAAAAATGGAACATTTTATTTTTAATGGTATTAAGTATTTTTTCTACTATTGCCCTAAGTAGAACGCTAGTAATCAGTGGGAATAGTCGTTTTTCAGTAGGGTCTAGTTTAATTAGAGGTAATGGAAAAATAGAGATTGATAAGCGTAAGTTAGGCTTATTTGAAAAATTGTCTACTAATGTTACTGCTGACATAGAGTATGTCACTTCTGATTCATATCAAATAGAAATAACTACTGATGATAATATTGTACCATTGATTGTCACAACGGTAAAAGATAGGACGTTGTTCATTGACAGTAGCAAAAGTTTTTCAACAGTCAATTCTTTACGCATTAAAGTTTATGGTCCAGCTACTCTTTATGGGGTCTCATTGAACGGTGCTTCGAAAGTGAGTTTACATGGAATAGCGGGGAATACTTTGAAAATAAATATTAATGGTTCGGGTAATGTAACGGCACTGGGAAAGGTAAAAAATTTAATAATTAATATCAATGGAAGTAGTGAGATTGATACAAAAAAATTATCAGCAAATGATGTAACTATCAATGGAAAAGGCTCTTCTTCAATTATTGTTAGTGTAACAAAGAAACTAGATGTGGTTGTTGATGGAGTTAGTAGTGTTACTTATGTCGGGTCTCCAGAAGTAATCAATAAAACAATTCATGGGTTTGGAAGCATCACATCTGGAAAGTGATCGATAAGAATAAATTGCCTTTAAATATAGGGAAGGTGATATTTTAAGCCTTATGCAAAGAAGTAAGGCGTTAAATGCGCCTGCTGACTGGTTAGTAATAGCTAGGCATAACCGTAAATTATCAACAGGTGAAAAGTTGTGGGATAGCGTCGATAAGCAAGATATTATGAGTCGAGTTAGTTTTATTAAGTCACGAAAATAAGGCGAAAACTATTCTGACACAAGGGGGGGACTCTGCAAAACGCTATGCGAGCCGTTGAACAAGCTAACCCTGATACTTTGCATGGTATTTTTGGAGATGTCAGTTGGACTAATAAAGAACGACTTTCCGGTGAAATGCTTACCAACCTGATTGAGCATTATTCACAGCACAAACTGAACCTAAGGAGCGCGCATGAAACAAGCTCCCGATTTCTAACTAGCCTTTTTTCACCAGCAGGAATGGTCTCATTCGTTGTATAGAATAAGGCGTGCGGTTTGATATAGCTTCCCGCCATTCACTCTCTAGGCCTAATCAAAATATCATATTTTGGCAAAGTGCTAGATCGTTCAAGTCTCAGCTCTATTGTTTTCATTTCAGCACCCATTACACTCACGCCGTTCAGATAGGTGCCAGACATTGTTTTTATAATGGGATGCCGCCCTTTCCAGGTCATTCGTTGGCGCAGTGCAGCATGATTGTGATAGTTTTCAATAAAACACCATTTCACTTCTTTTCTAGCGAGGCCCAGCATCGTTCTATCGGGTTGAGTTTGAGATGATATTGCCATGGTGAGTTAAACGGGGTACTTTCTTAGCGCTTTTCTTATAAAAAATCACACTAAAACCAAGTGATTCTGAAAGTGCGTTGTTTTAATCTGATTTTCTGAGGTAGCAAAGAGGGTGCGAATAGTCATCGGCAAAAATACTATAAAAAACCATGGATAGAATTTACAAATCAGTTAGTTACATCGTCTAATAAGATTAGGCGTGATGATCGGCAAAAAATATACAATATAATATATAATATTATTATGTATCAATATCTTATGTGTGGGTAAAATCGGCATGAAAAATCATGAGTCAGCAACAGGAATAGAGCCTTGTCTATTTGGTGAAAATATTCCAACAAAAACGTCAGATCTTGTTATTGATCTTGTCACAAAATCATCAACCTTAAGTGCGTGGTTAAATCCTAAAACAGCTGAAAGCTTGTCGTCGATTGTTAGGGTGATGAACTGTTATTATTCAAACCTTATTGAAGGGCATAATACAAAGCTTCAGGATATAGAACGAGCGCTTAATAGTGATTTTGAGGATGATAATGAAAAAAGAAATTTACAGTTTGAGGCTTTAGCCCATATTGAGATTCAAAGTAAAATAGATAAGCTGCATATAAATGGAAAGCTTGGTAATCCAGCTTCTATTGAATTTATTTTATGGTTGCATAAAGAGTTTTATAATAATGCTACGGAAGAAATGTTAACCATTAAAAGTGACAATAGACGTATTTTAATGGAGGCAGGTAGCTTTAGAGCAACGAATGAACATAATGTTATTGTGGGTCAGCATATTCCTCCTAGCGGTCAAAATGTTTTAGATTTTATGCATTTTTTTGAAGGTCGTTATAATCAAGCAACAGGAGGGAGTGGTAAAATTATGGCAATTGCTTCGGCCCATCATAGACTTGCATATATCCATCCATTTTTAGATGGGAATGGTAGGGTTTGCAGGCTAATGAGTCATGCAATGGGGCTAAAGGCAGGAATAGGCGCTTCGGGTTTATGGTCTATATCCAGAGGGCTTGCTAGAGGGCTGGAGGCGCCCGATGAATATAAAAGGATGATGAGTTTAGCGGATATGAAAAGACAGGGTGATTATGATGGTAGGGGGAGCTTATCCTTACGATCATTAGTTAGTTTTACAGATTGGTTTTTAAAATTAAGTATTGATCAGGTCGAATTTATGACCGGTTTATTTGAGCTTCCACACTTAAAAAAACGCTTAGAGAATTATGTGAAATTAAAATATTTTAAGCCAGAATCTATGTATATTTTAGAGGCCGTACTAAGTAATGGTGAAATCCCAAGAGGTGATGCTGTAAGAATAACAGGGCTTAAAGAGCGGAGCGCAAGAACGGTGTTATCAAAGTTAACAGAGGATGGAATTTTAAGTTCTAACACGCCAAAAGGCGCTGTTTCTCTTAGATTCAATCTAGACTCATCCAGAATGTTATTTCCAAAATTATTTTCTGATTTTCCACTAGATCAAGATGAAGAAGAAACTAATGGTCCTCGTTAATAGAAGCAGAAGATTTTTTACAATACCGTAAACCTGAGAGCTTCAATTGTCTTGTTGTAGAACTCATAGATATATCAATACGCTTTCAGAGGCGCTTGCACTAAAACGCTAATTTTATCTAAGTTTAATTTCGTTACTTAGCCAATCGATCCATACCTGCATACCTTCTCTTTTTTCATCTAAATAGTCGTACCGGTCGTAATGTATAGATCCAATATCTTTCATAGCATGGCCTTGGATTCTATTTCGTAATTCTAAGGAAATTTTTAGGCTTCCAGCCAATGTTTTCCATGTTCGTCGGATATCCCTAGGCACGAAAGGTTTAAAATGTTGGCGTTTACTTTTTCCTGTGGGCGTACAAAACCGTTGAACTGCCTGATTTAATGAGTCGGTTGTGCGTGGCTTAGTGTGGTCTACTTGGCATGGAAACAAAAATTTATTGTTTCCAGAAAGTAGCTTTATTTGATGTAATAAATCAATGTGAAATGAAGTTAGGGGGATTATGTGAGGCTCTTGGCTTTGGCTGGGGCGTGATTTTTTTCTTCTTGCGGCAGGAATAGACCAAAGCATTTCATTTTCGTCAAATTCACTATATGGGGCTTCTAATACATCTTGTACGCGTTGACCAGTAGCAATTAATAATTTAATGGCCAAAGCGCAGTCTGAGCTCATTGCATTAACTCCAATAGAGTTCCACAATGTGTTTATGTCTTTTTTTGCAATAAAATTATCGCCAATTTTATCTCCACCTTTAGTTTTTGATGTTTCGCTGACGGGGTTGGTGTTTATATTAAATGCTGGAACATGCTTATTTAATCTCCATCGGGGGTTTGATTTACAGTTTTTTCCAAATTCAAATGCTGCATGAAGGTAAGAGCGAGTGATGTTTGCCAGCCTTAAGGCACCTCGTTCAGCAATGGCTGCAATAATGTCGGATATATGGTCTTTTGTTATTAAGTTTGCAATAAAATTGCCAATGATGGGCTCTATGTCGCGTTGAAATATATTTTTTACTTGGGATGCACTGGGTTTTTTGTCCGTCTCTAGGTCTTTAATGTAGTACTCAAATAGTTGGGAGACTGTTCCTTGGTTGTTCCTGAGTTGTTCGCTTATCTTTTTTTCATGTTCTTGCCTTGTGTTTTCTTCCACTAGACAAATTCCGTTATTGATTTTCTCTCTTGCTGCTCGGGCATCACTGATGGCGTCTGAGGTTTTTTGGTAGGATGCGCAAGAGCCTAGTTTATAAAAGCGTCTTTTTCCTGTTTCGGGGCTTGTGTAAGCAAGAACAAAGAATTTGCTGCCTGACGATAAAACTTCTAACGAAAAACCTTTTAGCGAGGGGTCGTTATCATTTAAGCCTATTCTAAATGTGTTTTTTCTGGGTTGGGTTTCTCTGATGATTTTGTCAATGGTTTTGGGGTGCGCCATGTTGATTTCTATCCCATATTTTATATTGATAGGTGAGGTGTGAGCCTAGAGTAGTATAAGAACAATATAAAGTCACGTTTTATGTGACGTTTTATGTGACGTTTTGTTGGGAGATTTATGATTTTTTATGGGGCTTTATGGTGTGTTATTTTCTTTAACTTGTTGATAATTATTTATTTATAGTAGGTTATGGTTCTCTATGCTTCGTTGTGTTCGGTGACTGTTAATCACTAGGTCGGCGGTTCGAGCCCGTCCGGGGGAGCCAATAGAGGCTTTAAAATTAATTTCTTAGATGGAAGTTTAAGGGTTGGATTTATAGCCGTAGAAGAAGCCTTATTGTT
>Ga0209707_1000421_pt1 | contig 25899 bp, 22 predicted proteins | sample EN4Hudsemesocosm_FD_184630 | JGI IMG/M metagenome (GOLD analysis project Ga0209707, IMG submission 184630) | Methane-oxidizing microbial communities from mesocosms in the Hudson Canyon - EN4B Hudson Canyon (SPAdes) (version 2) | ecosystem: Environmental > Aquatic > Marine > Cold seeps | place... | reverse complement strand
TGGTAATAAATAACCAGATAATACCGCCTACTAACATAATAATATTACGTAAAGCGATCGAAACCGATGAACCAATGACCGACTGAATCAGTGTCGTGTCTGCGGTAAGGCGTGACTGGATTTCCAAACCACGGTTAGTATCAAAAAAACCTGGGTGTAAATCGATAAGGTGATTAAACACCTTACGGCGCATGTCCGTCACGACACGTTCACCAATCCAAGACACCCAGTAGTAACGTGCAAATGTCCCAAATGCCAAACCTATGACTAAAATAAAAAAGAACAGAATCGACGTCTCAAGCAGGTCAGTCGATTGGGTTGAAATGCCCTGATCAATCAAAAGACGAATACCTTGACCCAATGAAAGCGTAATACCAGCAGTAAACATTAACGCCAACATGGCACCTATTACTTGACGTCGATAGGGTGAAATATACTGAAGCGCAAACCGGGCTGACTGCCAGGATGGCGACTCAGGCTTTATCGTATTTTCATTCATAATGATATCTTTAGGGAGCTACTCATGACTAACGTTTCTGTCATTCCGGTAATTTTTTTAGCCGGAATCCAGCATATTAAATATGGTCTAGACATTAGAATAATGGATTCCGGCTGAAGAGCACACCGGAATGACGAAGTAATTTAAGTAAACTGTTATCATGAAATCTCCCCCTACTATAGTGGATACTATAAAAAGGGCTGCAACATTAATATATGATGCATCTTGGATGTTTGATGCCGCTGACGATGTAAAACCGACTTCTACTATGAAATTTATACTCTACATTCCCTTATTTATCGTTTTTCAGTTAATTGGAAACTGGCTCAAAGTCTTTTGGGATTTGCCCATTCCAGGCGCCACCATTGGTATGTCTTTATTGCTGTTATTATTATTCATCATCCCTAGCAATAAAAACCTAACGGCATCTGCACAAAAGCTGTTACTTCATCTGCCGCTATTTTTTATTCCCGCGGGTGTTGGAATCATGAACTACACCGATGTATTGAAGCAAGATAGTCTCGCACTTTTTGCCTCTGTTTTTGGCGCAACAATTTTATGTTTTATTTCAGCGGCGCTCTTCACCCAACGCCTGTTAAAGTCAGAAGATGATGCCGATAAAATCTGTGAGTCGAAAACATGATTCACAACTTACTGCATGACTTCCCCATTTTATTATTGCTACTAACACTCGTTATCTATGTAGTGAGTTTGTATATTTACCAACGCAGTAATAAGAACGTGTTATTGCTGCCCGTCGTTAGCGCTATCGCATTGGTCATTTCGGCCTTATTGGTATTTGATATTGAATACGGTACTTATTTTGAGAGTGTTGAAGTCATTCATTTTCTACTTGGTACAGCAACCGTTGCCTTGGCGGTTCCCTTGCGCAATAACTTTCACCTTATTCGAGAGCACGCTTTTCCGCTCACCATCAGTTTAAGCGTTATGGCGATAGTCACTCCGGTGTTATCAGTATTTGCTGCTTGGATCTTAGGTTCTGACATCGCCGTACTTTTGTCTTTAGCACCTAAGTCAATTAGCACACCTTTTGCCATCGGTGTTGCTGAAGAAATTGGCGCTTATCCTCCCTTGGTTGCTGCGATTGTTATTGTCACAGGCGCTGTTGTTGCCGTGGTTTCAAGTAGTGTATTTAAAGTATTTTCGATTGATAACCCTATTGCTCAAGGTTTCAGCATGGGCTTAGTTGGCCACGGTATTGCTACCGCGACCGCTTTTGAAATGAGTGTTAAGACTGGCGCTTTTTCAGCACTCGCGATGGGGTTGATGGGTTTATCAACATCAACACTACTACCCTATTTTGTGGCTTGGCTAGTTTAATTTCCTGCTATTCAAACACTACTTGCTATATAAGCTAATTTGCTCAAACACCTCTTGTAAATATTGAAAGTTCAGCTTTTCTTTAGAGGCTGGCCGGTTGGTTTTGTCTAATATCTGGTAATTTCCCGTCGCACCCACTTCAACAATATAGTCATCCGTCACCACACCATAACTACTGTATTTGGATGAAATGATCCAATCACGTTTGATTGGATCATCAAGTAAGTCAACGCCTACTGCATAATCTTTAATTTCATTTTCAATACCTAAGTAATTTATAGCGAGCGTGGGCACTAGATCTTGATGTGCGGTAAAACGATCTCCCCATGTATTCATCTGAGCTGAAATCTTCGGGCCAAACATGGCAAACGGCACTTGAATTTGAGCGTTAGTATAATTACTGTTATGCCCCCAGAAATTAAGCTTATTATCATTCATTTCCTGACCATGGTCGCCAGTAATAATCACCACTGTATTTTCGAGTTCACCACTTTCCTCTAAACGCTCTAACACTCGTTTCACCTGACTATCAACATAGTGGACACTGGTTTTATAGCGATTCATCAATGGAACCGGGTCATAGTCATTGTCCAGATCCATATAGTTCATTGAATCAACCATCGGTTCAAAACGAGGCGAATAATTTTCCGGGAAGTCATAACCATGAGGCGCATCATAAAACAGAAATGAAAAGGCCGGTTTGTGCTTTTCCCGCTTTTCCTCCCAAGCTAGCCAGTCATTCGTCAGGTTCTCATCCCGCGCTGAAGGCGTATCACCTTTTGAGCCAAGGCGCAGGTTATCAATCGAACCAAAAACCGTTTGATCAAACTCGGGTTTCGTTAGCTTCGCTGCGGCAAAAATCCCCAACTCATAATCTAAAGCTTGTAAGCGCTCAATTAAAACAGGTGGCTGACTATTTGCTAAAACAGAGTGCCAGTAAGTACCCGGAATACCGTAAAACATTCCGAAGACACCCGTTCTTGTCGCATTCCCTGAGGATAAATGGTTATTGAATGCAATGCCTTGTTGAGCATAACGCCACATATGCGGGGTATTCTCTGCGTTAAAGGTGTCTGCTCGCCATGAGTCAACGAGTATGAGTACGATATTAACGGGCTTTTCTGGTTTCGTCGCTTTAATCGGATTTAATGGGTAGTTCAAATCACTCGTTTGAGTCATTTTCATATTTTTCTGTTGCGCTAATGACTTCTCATTTACAAAGCCATATTTCGCCATCGTTCGATTCGATGTAGAGGGGTAGAATAAGGGCAGGTATCGTTTAATCATGGTAACGGGCTGATAAGCCTGAGCCGCTGCCCAAATATGAATGCCATGCGTCAACAATAAAGAAGCAAAAGTCACGAGTCCAAAACGACGAAAAAATTTCTTTCTTCTTTGATCAGGCGCTGTTTCAGATTTTTCATACTGCAATCGTTCAAGCCAACGTAACAGAAAAAACTGAACCAAAAAAACTAACGCGATAACACTCAAGCCTTTTACCCACATAAGCAATGGGAAAGTAACCACCTGCCCTGACAAGGCCAAATCAACCACGACCGCATTCATATGAAAACGATATTGTGCAAACACCAAGGTGTCAAAATAAAGAGTTGCCATCGCTAAGCTGGCGAATGTGATTTGGCAAACCTGACGCCACAATTTTGGTAAGCATATAACGGGCAGGGAAAGTAGCCCCAGCACACCCGCCAATAATACCATCTGCCCAAAAGTCGCCACAAAAATAAACAATATTGCCAGAAAGTCACTAGGAAAGACCGGTAAAAATTCAAAATAGCGTGCAGCCACCAACATCGACACGAGTGCATTAATAACAATAAAAAAACCATGAACTCGTAAACGTTGAGCAATTTTTAAGTGTTGCAAAAATAATTCCTTCTTAAACTAATTTTAACGATTTGAGCACTAAAAAAGCCCCTGTCGTTCCAGTAGTATTTATAGCCTGAATGACGACACTATCTAGCTAGTCAAACGACGGTCGTACAAAGCGCTCAACCTATATTTTACCCATAACCTGTGAGCGTAAATACATATCTTGTAGCTGTCGATAGTCACTCCCAGCATTTGGCTTAGGGTTTTGAATGGCCTTTGGCAAACTGTGTAAACCATCAGATGCCCAAGGATATAATTCATCCTTTGATGGGCCACCAACCGCTCCTTGTTGCGTAATCACTCTGGCAGTATTATAACCGAAATTTGCGACAGGCTTAGGTGAAAGTAAGTTCTCACCTCCAAGGGTAATATAGTCTGCATTAGACAAGCTAAAATGATAAAGCGTTGGGAAAATATCCCGATGAGAGCCGATTCTCTGCGCATCAAAAAGATGTTCCGTATTTTCTAAAATAGGCTCAGGCACATACAGGTAAAAGGGGACAGCATGAGTCAAACCAAACTCTTCTTGTTTGTTGATATCCAAGTATCGAACCCGATGATCTCCTGTTGCTGCAATCACTGTTTTCTTTTCTAAACTGGAGCGTTTAATGCCTTCAATAAAGTTACCCAGTGCATCATTCGCATACTGGTATGTTTGCAATAAAGCTTCTGACTGCTCCGACATTGAGCCCAGCATAGCCTCTATACGCTCACTGACCTTCACGACATTAGGCTGATAGCTTTCCGGTGGCCTGAAAGGAGAATGATTCGTGACCGTCAGAACGTAGATCATTTGTGGTTTGGTCGATTCGTTCAGTAACTTCTGAGCATACTTAAATACAAATTCGTCAGGCACACCCCATGTATCTGCATATTTGGCAGCCTCGGGGTATTCTCGCTTAATCATGTTTTCATCAATCAATTTATCAAAGCCTTGTAGCGGCAAGTAGTTCGATAAATTTCGCCACATGCCATTTCCTGCCGTAATAAAAGTACTCTCATAACCTGCACGTTTATATGGCAATATTGCTGAACCCGGCAGTGCTATTTTCTGTACACTCGAATGACTGATGGTTGGTACATTACTATGAAACAGCATCATCATCATGCTATCAATGGTGGCGGAAGTTCCCGCTAAAAAGCGGTTAAACACAAAGTCCTGCTCAAAAGAAGGACGCAAAGCCCCCAAAAGATCATTACTCTGGGCATCATCCTCAATCATTACATTCGTTCCCATGCCTTCCATCAAGACCATCACAACATGTGGCTGATTCGCTGCTAAATAGTTATTCTGAGGCGTTTTGTATTCAGGAGTCTGTTGGCCAAGCACTTTAAGCATCTGCGCTGTCAGCTGGTCTTGAGTAACTGGTTTAAATTTCGATTGCTTTTTATAGTCGCCAAACGCCCAGTTTAAAGCCATAAAAGCATTCGGCGAGACCTTATTTAACGCATCATAATCCGATACATTTGCATGATAACGTTTCAATGGAAACGTTCCGATAGAACCACGAGCTAAAAAGGTAAACACGAAGATGGTTAGAAAAACCATTAACGTCACCTTCGACCAATGACGAGCATTCCACTGCCACTTCTCACTAGCTTTAAGCGATTTTTTTACCAGTTTTGTTGCAACAAGCATCACCACAATGCTGGCGATAAAAGAAAGAAATATAGGGAAGTCAGCCCATGCGTTCGCTAAAACAGCTTCGGTGTCATCATCAAACAAACCAAAAATGAATACATCAATATAATTGCCATACGAAAGATAGTAGTAGTAATTACCAATCGAGAAACCTGCAATTAAAAAGAAAATAACCGCCGAATAACCCGGAAGTATACGGCGAACAAATTCAAACGCTTTGGGAGAAGCAGCACAACACAAGCCAATCAACAGAATGGGCGCAAAAGCAATGGCCGACACTTTTAAATCAAAACGCCCGCCAACAAAGAAAGTCCGTAGTAAATCATCACTTCGGCCATTTAATAAGTCGGTATCAATGATATTAGCTAAGAAAATTAAACGACCGACAAATAAAATCAGGAAGGCAAATAAAACCATTAACCAGACAAGACGGTTAAGTTGGCGAAAGTTATGTTGGAAAGTCATTTTAGCTTGGTTTGATAATGAAAGACGCCTTACTTTAACATGATTAATGTAAGGTGAGATAAATCCCGAAAAAGAATATAAATAAATAAAACATGAAGTATTTCATTCTCCTCTTTATGCTCGATACAGTATAAAATAGTTAAGCAGCAATTGATGAGACGGGAAACTCCACTACAGGTTATGGCAACAGAAAAATCAAATCAAAAAATTCGTCATGACATTCAAGGTCTACGGGCGATTGCAGTACTTGCTGTCATTATTTTCCATACAAACAAAGACTGGCTTCCCGGTGGATTTGTTGGTGTCGATATATTTTTTGTTATTTCAGGCTTTTTAATCACGTCTATCATATTTCACAAGAAACAAAGCAACACCTTTATATTTAAATCTTTCTATCAAAGTAGAATAAAAAGAATTGTTCCTGCCTACCTATTCTTACTAGTTATTGTAGCGATATGCCTAGCAATCCCACTTACAACACAAGATTTCGGTTTTTTTAAAGATAGCCTGATAAAGAGTCTATATTTCGCCAGCAATCACTACTTTGCGCGATTCGGGGATTATTTTGCACCGAACGCTCATGAACTCCCTTTATTGCATTTATGGTCACTTGCGGTAGAAATGCAATTCTACTTACTATTACCTGCTCTCCTCATATTCTCACCGACTAAATATTTAAAAACTATCGTATCTATATTAATTGCAGCACTCACTTTATACGCATGCTATCAACTCACAATTGAAACCCAGCAGCAGAAAGCTTATTTTTCACTCATCACCAGAATCCCTGAGTTCTTGATCGGTTCTTTTCTAGCGCTTTCCCCCCAAAAGAAAAGTATGTCGACGGAGGTTTCAAATAGCATTTCTGGCTTGGGCTTAGCATTAATCTTTAGTAGCTTCTTTTTGATCAATGAAAGTACGAGTTTCCCAGGTTTGTGGGCACTTCCACCGTGCTTGGGTACAGCTATGCTGATAGCGACACACCATAGCCATATCAACCGAGTCATTTCCTGCGCACCTATAGTCTGGATAGGAGGGCTGTCCTATTCACTCTATTTATGGCATTGGCCGATACTTTCAACAATTCGTTACTGTACGCAAAGTTATGAACTTAGCTTTCCACTAATAATTCTTTTCTCATTACTCACTTTTTCTTTCGCCTATATATCATACCGTTGGATAGAATCGCCTTCTCGGAAAAAAAACCATCAAAACAGAAAAGCGATACCCAAAAAATTAGCGGTTCTTATTATTTTCAGTGCAGCCTTAATTAGCACTGAACAATTGAATGAGTCGTTTCTTAAACCATTGCCTTTAGCATTAACACGTTATGCCGATATGGATACGATTTGCCATGGAAAAATGCTTGATGACTGCATACAGGGAGATGAATCTAGCAAAAAAAGCATTTTATTCCTAGGGGATAGTCATGCAGCTCAGCTGAACATTTTTGCAGATGTAATAGGCAAAGCTAACCATTTAAACTTTCAAGTCATAACGGCAAGTAGCTGTGTCACAATTCCTAACTTTGACCTACAACGACTACCTGCATGGGCGCAACAAGCTTGCTCTGAACAAATAAACCAAGCAAGTAACTTAATTGAAACTACTGACAATATTGTTTTAGCCGGGATGTGGGAATACCAAACGAATAGCGAAGACTTTATGGAGATCCTTAATACGTTTTTTCAGGATGCAGACAAACGAAACCAAAGAGTCACCGTTTTAGCTCAAATACCGATGTTAGGTTCAAACGTCCAACGCATACATAGATTTGAACAGTTAGGGCTCACTCCAAAAATTGAAACAAATAACCGCTGGAAAGAAGCAAATTTGAAGATTTCAGCGCTAACGAATAAATATTCCTCGATAAGCTTTCTCGACCTTTCTAGCCACCCATTTTTTGAAAATGCCCCTTATTATAATGGGCAGTTAATTTACTTTGATAAAAGCCACTTAAATGAAGTGGGGTCTGAACTTTATGGCCGAGCGGCTGCACCATTCCTAAAAGAAGCCCTTACTTTTCTCAATCCATAAACAGCTTGAAATAAGTACCAACCCTTGAGCATTTGGTTGAGAGTTGACCCTTATCAATGAATTTAGCTTATAAATAAATATGATAAATTACACTTAAATGAGCCTACCCCAAGAGAAGTCAATAGAGGTCAAATAGGCCAGTTACGAGCAAGACCCAAGCTTATATAAATTGTGGGTAGGAATCGTCATGACAGGGCAGTACAATACACAAATCTGTTCGACCTGATACTTACAATAATCTATGTAAACAAAGTATTTATTTATATGGTTTAGAGGTATTTCCTCTGAAAATACATATTTATAATGGTTTTGTGGTACTTAATAATTTCGGAAATTTTCAATGCAGTTTATCGATTTAAAATCTCAATATGCACTACTGAAAGAAAAAATAGATGCCAATATCCATTCCGTTCTAGACCATGGACAATATGTGATGGGGCCGGAAGTAACTGAATTAGAAGGTAAGTTGGCAGAATTTGTTGGCACAAAGCATTGTATCAGCTGCTCTTCAGGAACCGATGCACTGGTCATGGCATTGATGTCTTATGATATTAAAGCCGGAGACGTAGTTATCACAACGCCATTTACCTTCATTGCAACTGCGGAAGCAATCAAATTTGTTGGTGCCACGCCACTCTTTGTCGATATTGAAGAAGATACCTTTAACATATCACCGGAGCTATTAGCAGAAACACTTGATGCTATTGCCAATGGTTCGGATAAAAAACATCGCCATTTGTGTGATGATATTAAGCAAATCAAAGCCATTATTACTGTAGATTTATTTGGCCTACCAGCAAACCATGAAGCGATTAATGCTATTGCTAAAAAATATGCTATCACAGTTATTGAAGATGCCGCACAAGGGTTTGGAGGGGAGCACAACGGTAAGAAATCAGGAGGTTTAGCTGATATTGGTTGTACATCATTTTTTCCTGCGAAGCCTCTTGGCTGTTATGGGGATGGCGGTGCCATATTTACTAATAATGATGATATCGCAGAAAAGCTCAAGTCTATTCGTGTTCATGGTCAAGGGACGGACAAATACCAAAATGTACGCCTGGGTCTAACAGGCCGTTTGGACTCAATTCAAGCAGCAGTACTTTTACCTAAGCTAGAAATTTTTGATCATGAAATAAAAGCCCGTCAAAATGTTGCTCAAGCTTATACTGAGAACTTGGAGGGCGCTAAAGATATAACTACACCTTATACACCTGACAATATGATTAGTGCTTGGGCTCAGTATACGCTGAAGGCGAAAGATGAAGCTCATCGTAGTCAGATCTTAGAAAAGTTAAAAGAAAACAACATTCCTGCGGCTGTATATTACCCCATCCCCTTGCATAATCAGGTTGTTTTCAGCGACCTTAATTATAAAGCAGATGATTTTGAAGTTTCTTCAAGACTGGCAAATCAAGTTTTCAGTTTACCCATGCACCCCTACCTTGAAATAGATGACGTAGTAAGCATTTGTAATCAGGTTAAGGAGCTTTAATTTTGTCTGATATTTACATCGATGAAAGTGCCAAGGTGAGCCCTGATGCCAAAATAGGCAAAGGAACAAAAATTTGGATTAATTGCCAGGTTCGTGAAAATTCGCAGATTGGCGAACAGTGCATAATATCTAAAGATGTTTATGTTGATACTGGTGTGACAATCGGCAATGGCTGTAAAATTCAAAATTCTGTCTCTGTTTATAATGGTGTGAATATTGGAGATGACGTTTTTGTCGGACCGAATGTGGCATTCACTAACGACAAGGTTCCCAGAGCATTCAATACTGACTGGAAGATTACCAAAACAACTATCTGTAAGGGTGTTAGCTTAGGCGCCAATAGCACCATCGTTTGTGGGATTACCATTGGAGAGTATGCCATGGTGGCAGCGGGTGCCGTGGTCACTAAAGATGTTCCACCATACACACTAGTGGTCGGTAATCCTGCTAGAGCTGTCGGAAATATTGATAAAGATGGGAATCGAGTTAACTCCGACTAATTACTCCCAAATGAAATAATTATTTGCAATCGTCTTTAGAGAACCCATTATGAGTTTAAAAGTTGCACTGCTAGGTATTGGAAGGATGGGGCGTAACCATCTTCGAGTTTTAAGTATATTGAAAGATGTGGAAATCACATCTATTTATGATGTGAACGAACCTGAATTACAAAAGCTAGCAGCACAATATCAGCTGCCGTATACCACCAATATTAATGATGCCATCGAGGGAGCTGATGCCGTTGTTATCGTTACACCAACCAGCACCCATTATGAATACTTCAAACTTTGTGTAGGCAAGGTCAAAAATGTGTTCATTGAAAAACCCTTAGCAACCTCTTTTGAACAAGCGCTTGAGATGAAAGCACTTGCCACTGAACACGACATGTTCGTTCAGTGCGGTTTCATTGAGCGGTTCAACCCTGTCGTAGCAGGACTCAAACAAGTTTTATCTCATGAAAAAGTAATTAATGCTGATTTTACACGAACAAACAGATTAAGCAGTCGTATAACCGATGTCGATGTCATTCTTGACTTGATGATTCATGATCTGGATTTAGCACTATATTTAAACGGGCCGATCAAGAGTGTCGTTGCTTACGGTAAAAAAGAGCATGACCTCGTTGCATTTGCATCGGCAATACTTCATCACGAAAATGGTGCATTATCACGCGTTCTCGCAAGTCGAATGACTGAAAAGAAAATGCGGAGTATTCAAGTAACGACAGATAATTCTTATATCGATGCAGAATTGGTCAGAAAGGAACTATTAGTTCACCAACAATCAACCGTTTCTCAGGAAGAAGGAAGACCTTATATTGTTTCTTCTCTAGAACAACAGTTGGAAGTTAAACCTCAAGAAGCGTTATTAGTTGAAATCCAGGCATTCATAGCAGCTTGTCGAGGGCAAATAGATGAGAGCTTGCCAGATGTCGACAGTGGCGTTGAGTCATTGAGAATCAGCAAGGTGATTACGGAGCAAATTGAAAATGCTTAGAGAACCCTACATAGGTAAAATAATCTTGGTCACAGGTGGTGCAGGATTTATCGGCAGTCATCTGGTTGATCGATTAATCCATGATGGCGCAAAACAAGTTATCATTGTTGACAACTTGTTCTTGGGATCAGAGGCCAATATTGAAGAGGCCATTAGTAAAGGGGCAGTATTTTATAATGAAGATATAGAGTACGCGGCAAGCCTAGACTATATATTCGAATCCCACGATATTGATATTGTATTCAATCTAGCAACAAAAGCCTTAAACTACTCATTCATTAATCCGGGAAATGCATTTACCACAAATATAACGGGCATAATAAATTTGCTGGAACTACAGCGAAAAGGTAAGTTTAAAAGCCTTTGTCATTTTTCAACCTCAGAAGTTTACGGCACCGCAGTTTATGAGCCAATGGATGAAGCTCACCCTAAAGCTCCGACCACGACCTATGCAGCAGGAAAAGCCGCAGCAGACTTGGCCGTCGAAAGCTATGTCAATATGTTTAATGTCGATGCTTTTATTGTTCGGCCATTTAACAATTATGGCCCCAGACAAAACTATAAAGGTTTATTAGCAGGCATTATTCCGATAACTGCTTGGCGAATCCTTAATGGCATCGCACCTGAATTGCACGGTGAAGGCAACCAAAGTCGTGATTTTATTTATGTACATGACACAGTCGATGCCACAGTAAAATTATTTGATGTTATGCATAGCGGTGAGAGTGTGAATATCTCAACGGATAACTGCTGTTCAATCAAAATTTTACTAGAAAAAATTATCTCTTTTTATTCTTATAATGGAGAATTACTCAGAAAAGAGGCACGTGGCGCGGATGTTCTAACGCATAACGCCAGCAATCAAAAAGTAAAAGAACTTATCGACTACAACTTAACATCTTTCAATGATGGCTTAGCAAAAACGCTTGACTGGTATAAAGCAGAATTTAAAGGTAAGTAATTAATGAACGATAGAATTAAACTGATTAAGCCATATATATCTTTTACTGAAGTTTCAGATGAATTAGAAGATATATTTAATTCAGGCCAGCTAACTAAAGGACCTCATGTTGCGAAATTTATTCAAAGCTTAACAGAGTACACCGGAGCTAAACACGCATTTCCAATGACCTCAGCTACAACAGCTTTAACTATGTGTTTAAAAACGATAGGCGTTAAAGCTGGCGATAAGATTGCTGTATCTGACTTTTCTTTTCCCGCTACGGCTAATGTGGTTGAAGACCTTGATGCCATACCAATTTTCATAGACGTAGATAAAACCTCCTATAACATGTCTGTAGATGATTTACGTTCAAAAATGGACAAAGACATAAAAGCGGTTATTTTTGTAGATGCGCTAGGTAACCCTACTGGCATTAATAATATTAAAGCAGTCTGTAATGAATTTAACATCCCGCTTATTGAAGATGCAGCTTGTGCAATTGGTAGCTCTGTTGACGGTGTAAAGGTCGGTAATATTGCTGATTTATCTTGTTTTAGTTTTCACCCTAGGAAGTTATTAACAACAGGTGAAGGAGGGGCAGTACTAACAAATAATGATACTTATGCCAAATGGTTTGAGGTGAAATTAAACCATGGCGCTTCAGGTTTGCGAGGCAAAGTTTTTGATTTTGTTGATTTTGGTTACAATTACCGGATGAGTGAAATTCAGGCGTTAATGGGTTGGAAGCAAATTGCTAAGCTTGATGGTATAACTCAACGACGAAAAGCTATTGCTGACAAATACGCCAATGCTTTAGAGCCCTTAGGAATGAAAAGACAGGAAGTGGCTGATGGCGTTTATCATAATATTCAGTCATTAATATTTACTGTCCCTGAAGCTGTGAGTCGCGATGATCTCATAGACCATTTAGCTAAGCATAATATAGAATCTACTTTAGGTACCTACTGCTTAAGTGGAACTACATTTTATACTAATAAATATGACACAGTGCAGCCAAATTCTTATTGGTTAGAAAACAATACCATTACCCTCCCTTGCTATGATGGGGTTGATGTTTCAAGGGTGGTCGAAACGATTAAAGAGTATCTTAATTAATATGAAAATAGGGATGTTATCAGATGCTCATGGCAACATAGATGGTTTTTTAAAAGCATTAGATATTTTGGCATCTTTCAATGTTGATGAAACCTATTTCCTTGGGGATGCTGTTGGCTATATAAGTACATTGAAAGTATTAACATATTTAACTGATAATAATAGTGTAATTACCTCTATTTTAGGGAATCATGATGCTATGTTATTAGAGAAGAAAAGCATAGAAATTCAAAAAGATAAGGTGTATCAGCTCAACCAGTTAAAAGATGAGTTGCCAGCGAAAATTGTTGAACATTTGAACTCTTTACCGCAAGTAATTAGAAAGAAAGTAAAATGTGGAAAATTGACTATGATGCATGGTTCTCCAGATGATTTAACTAATGGGTATATCTACCCTGACTCATCATTAAAAAAATATGATGCTATTGACGATGATTTCGTATTTATGGCGAATACACATAGGCCTTTTATTCGTGAACAATCTAATAAGGTGTTTGTTAATGTAGGTAGCTGTGGTTTACCAAGAGATCAAGGTTCACTTGGTAGTGTTTGTGTTTTTGATACGGATAAAGGCATAGCAACTATTTATCGTTATGAAATGAAAGATATAAACAATCAGCTAATACAGAAAAATAAATTACATGAAGACGTAGTTAATGTTCTATTAAGGACAAGTGAAAATTGTTATGGGCAAAAATTGAATTTGTAAATTCAATTTCAAATTTAGTAGGTATCTAAAATGAGCCTATATACTAAGACGCCATAAACCATAGATTACGATATATCAGTGCTTTATAGGCTGCAAGTATATTGACTGAATATAAGAAGATACTGTTAAATAATATGGTTCTTCGACGTTTCATGTGAAGCTTGAGATAATACACCGTCCTTGAACTATGCATCTAAGTTCAATGAATAGCGCTAATATTTTCACTTTAGCCTTTAATTTATAAAACCCTTGGGAACTTACATTTCAGTCTTTAGGTACTTTATAGTCCAGTTAAAGATATTGTGACATCCACTCGAAACCTCGAAGAACCAATAACATGTTTGTACAAATGTAATTAATTTTTATTACAGAGTAAATAAAATGAAAGAAAGAACAATAAAGATCCTAATTACTGCCATCGGTGGGTGTGGGCCTGGCGATCAATTATTAAAAACTATAAAAGCGTCAAAACGAACTGATTTTTATATTGTCGGGGCTGATAGTTCTAGGGATGTTCCACAATTTAATGATGTTGATCAAGCAGTGTTTCTACCTCGTGCGGATAATGATAATTTTATCCCTTCCCTTTTAAAACACTGTGATAAATATGATATTGATGTGGTTTTGTCAGGGAATGAAGCTGAAATTAAAGTGTTAGATCTTCATAGGGAGGAATTTAAAAGTCGTAATATTTACCTACCTATCAGTTCATCGTCTGTTTTGGATGTATGCCTCGATAAAAGCAAAACAATTTCTTTTTTAAAAGATAATGGATTTAAATACCCCAAAACGATTGAGTTAGACACTCAAAAAAGTTTAGAAAAGCAAATTGACTTTTTTCCTGTAGTTTTAAAACCAGCTGTAGGTGGGGGTGGATCTAAAGATATTTACCTGGCACAAAACTTAAATCAACTTAAAAGTATATTGGCGTATCTTGATGAGGTTTATCAAGTTAGTAAGTTTATTGTTCAAGAATATGTTGGTTCTTCTGATGAAGAGTACACAGTTGGTGTCCTGAATGATATTAATGGAAAGTTTATTAATTCGATAGCTGTTAAAAGAGATTTAAGTGGCATATTACAACGAAGAGTAAGTCAACCAAATATAACTTCTCGTAATGAGCTGGGTTCTGAGTTGGTTGTCAGTACAGGTGTATCTCATGGATTAATTGGAAAGTTTCCACAAGTAACTTCTCAATGTGAAAAACTTTCATTGGCATTAGGTTCTGTCGGAACTATCAATATCCAATGTAGAATGATGAGAGGGGACATGTATGTTTTTGAAATTAACCCTAGGTTTTCAGGGACAACATCTTTAAGAGCTATGGTTGGGTACAATGAACCGGAACTACTAATTCGTCAGTACTTTTTTAATGAGCAGCCAAAAGTTAATTTTGAATATAATGAAATTGAGATCATTAGGACTTTGAAAGAAAATGTTCTGACGGGTGTGAATGTTGACCATTGTAATCCTGAAGGCCGTAAGGGGAACAATGAAAATGAACGGGGTAATATAGAATTACTATGGGAGGTCGGTAAGCTACCGTTTTATTATAAACCACTTCCTGATATGAATAACCCTAATGGTTTGCCTAATCTGTTACATTTTCAATTAATAATAGACAAAGAAAATGGGTTGATCTCTCGAAATCCAGATTCTGATGCTATAGATTTATTAGAACGGGCATACAATGACGGCTCTCAAATCACGGGTATGATGGATGATGAGGGCATTGGAAGAGAGTATGCAGAAGATTTTCTAAGCTATATTACCGAGCAACTTGGGTTAGCCGCGCTGACTGGGATGTCTATCTTGGAGATAGGGTGTGGTACAGGTTATTTGCTTTCAAAACTGAAGGCATTGGGCGCTGATGTATTGGGAATAGAGCCCGGTTCCCAAGGTCTGAAAGGTGCTGAAAAGTATGATGTAAATATTATCAGGGATTTTTTTCCAACAGACCAAATTCAAGGCAAGAAATTCGATTTGGTCATAATGTATGATGTCTTGGAACATATGCAAGACCCTAAAGTATGTATAGGTACAGTTGGCGGCTTTTTAAAGCAAGGTGGTGCATTTGTTTTATCAGTTGAGAATGAAGAAGAGTATTTGAAAAATGGTGACCTATCTTTCTTGTTTCATGAGCATTTTAGTTATTTTACTCAAGGATCTCTGACAAATGTACTTGCTCAAAATAAGTTTTGTATCAGCAATATAAGCTATTCGCAATTTGGAGGTTCCTTGCACTGCGTTGCAAAACTGTTTAATGATACTAGGGGAAAATCAGTTTCGGTTGAGGTGGCGACAAAACTTGCTGCAGACTTTGTTACGAAATCCAAGTCAAAATCTAAAATGATTGAGCGCTTTATTAGATCAATAGAAAGTGAAGGAAAAAGCCTTGGTGTTTATGTACCGGGTAGGTTTATTAACTTTTTGACATTATTAGATGTGCCAGTTGGCCATATTCGATTTTTTGACGACAACCCGGTGTTAAAGGGGACTTATTATCCTGGGTTACCAATTCAAGTAGAGAATAAGAATGATTTAAAAAAAGACCCTGTTGATGTTCTATTGATTATGAGCGAAGCGTTTGGAGATAAAATACGAGAAGGTGTTTTATCAATACTTCCTCCACAAACTATAATACATACTTGGCATGATGTATTTGAAGCTGAAGAGCTCTAGGCTACGACTATGGAAACCATTCTTGTCACAGGCGCTAATGGTCTTGTCGGCAGTGCAATTGTAAAAAAATTAGAGGGTAGCGGCTACAGTGTATTAAAAATTGCTAGAGCTCATGATAATGATTCTTACGTCTGTGACCTATCTCAGATTTCATGCGCGGAACTTTCAAAGCTGACTCCTGATTTTGACGTAATAGTGCATACAGCCGCATTGATACCAAGAAGTAGAGGTGATGATAACAATGAGCTTTATGATACAAATACTAGAATTGACCAGCTAATTTACCAATTGAGTGAAATGAAACGTGCTCGAATCATATATATTTCTACATGCGGCTTATACAAACATAACTCTTCGATTTGTGATGAATCCTCTGAATTAGATATTCATAGCTATTATTTTAGGTCTAAGTGCCAAGGTGAACAGATTTTTGGAAATACTGGTCGTGCAACAATAGCCAGAATTTCCAGCCCATTCGGGGATGGAATGAATAATGGGGTTGTGATTAGCAAATTTATCGATCAAGCCATAGGGGCTCATCAGATCAATATATGGGGGCGAGGCGATCGTGCACAGAATTTTGTTCATGTAGATGATATTGCCGAATTTGTAAAAGTAGCGATTAGCTCAGACTTATCCGAGGTATATAACGTGACTGCTGATACCTCTACTACAATGAAGGACCTGGCACTAGTGATTCAAAGTTTGGTAAGTGATTGTACCATTAAATACACAGAAACGACTTCTGAGTCTGAAGCGGTGGAGTTCAAGTATTGTAATGAAAAGGCACGTAAGCAAATGGGATGGCAACCCAAAAAATCATTAAAAGATGGACTACTGGAAATAATAAAAAATCAGGATCACTTACTGTCATGATTAGTATTGTAGATTATGGAGCAGGCAACTTAGGCTCGGTTGCTAATATGCTTAAGCATATAGGTGTTGAAAACCAAATTATTTCAACACCAGCTGAAATTGAGCTCGCCACTAAAATTTTATTACCAGGGGTAGGAAGTTGGGATAATGGCGTATCAAAGCTTAAAGAAAGTGGGTTACTCGAAGCTTTAAACAAGAGAGTTTTAGAAGATAAAGTTCCAGTTTTAGGTATTTGTCTTGGTATGCAACTGTTATTTAATTCCAGTGAAGAAGGGGAATTATCTGGTTTAGGCTGGGTTCCAGGAAAAGTAGTTAAATTCGACTTCAGCCCTGAACAACAACAGAAAGAAAAACTAAGAATTCCTCATATGGGCTGGAATGTTGTGACATCTAAAAAAAATACAAACCTTACCCAATTTAATGATGAAGAAACTCGTTTTTATTTTGTCCATTCATATCATGTAACAGTTGATAATGAGGAGCATGCTTTGATGACATGTCATTACGGCTATGAGTTTATCTGTGCAATCAATAGTGGCCACATTTGGGGAGTTCAGTTTCATCCAGAAAAAAGTCATAAATTTGGAATGGCATTAATGAAAAATTTCTCGGAGCTATAATGTTTTGTTGAGAACGCGTGTTATGCCTTGCTTGTTATTACAAGGAAGAGGATTAGTTAAAACAGTAAATTTTAGAAATGATCGTTATGTTGGCGACCCAATCAATACCGTAAGGATTTTTAATCAAAAAGAAGTTGATGAACTCGTTCTTTTTGATATTGGTTGTACTAAGAACTCTGTTCCTATCAATTTTTCATTACTCGAACAAATAGCATCAGAGTGTTTTATGCCTCTTTGTTATGGTGGCGGCGTGACATGCTTAGAAGATTTTAATAAATTATTTTCTTTGGGCATTGAAAAAGTTTCGGTTAGTTCTTTGTTATTTGAAAAGCCAGAGTTAGTAAAAAAAGCTGTTTCTATTTACGGCTCTCAAAGCATTGTCGCAACATTAGATGTAAATCAATCAAAGTTTAGAAAAAAATACCAAGTGTTTACACATTCAGGTAAACGTAAATGTAAATATACTCCTGTTGACGCTGCCCAATATGCTTGTGGGTTAGGAGTAGGAGAAATAATTATAAATACAATTCATCGCGAAGGGACTTGGTCAGGATTTGACGATGAATTAATTAAACAAGTTAGCGAATATGTCGATGTACCAGTTGTTGCGTCTGGTGGTGCAGGCTCACTAGATGATATTGAAAGTGTAGTAATAAATGCTCATGCATCAGCCATCGCTCTAGGTAGTATGTCTGTATTTCAAGCAAAAGATATGGGGGTTTTAATAAAATTCCCTAAGATTTCAGAATTAAAAAAAATATTACCTTAGGCAATTAAAATGACATACCAAATTTGTAGTCGGTGTATATATGACACTAATATCCCAAGTATTTCCTTTGATAAGCAAGGTGTTTGCAATTATTGTCAACAAATTGATGAGCTTTCAGCGCAATTTCCTAATGATGAACGTGGTGAGCTAGAGTTACAGCGATTAGTCGATGAGATGAAAGCAGCCGGCAAGGGGAAAAAATATGATGCTCTTATAGGTGTTAGTGGTGGTTGTGATTCATCATATTTACTTGATTTGATGACTAAAAAGTATGGTCTACGCCTACTAGCCGTTCATTTTGATAATACATGGAACTCAACAGTAGCTACGGAAAATATTCATTGTATGACAGAAAAGTTGGGCGTGGACTTATTTACTGAAGTTGTTGATTCAGTAGAATTCGATGACATTATACTATCTTTTCTTAAGGCTGGAGTAAAAGACATTGATACGCCGACGGATATTGGTTTAGCGACAACGATGAACCTTGCAGCAGAAAAATTCGGTATAAAATATAAGATAGATGGCCATTCTTTTAGAACAGAAGGTTCTGCCCCAATGGGATGGGTGTATATGGATGCAAAATATATAGAAAGTGTTCATGAAAAGTTCGGTAGTGTTCCTATGAAAACATTTCCTAATTTATGGTTATCTAAGCAATTGAAGTGGATGTTGTTCAACCAAATAAAGACAATTAGACCCCTCTATTATTTAGAGTATGATAAAGAAGCTGCTAAAGAGATGCTTACGAATGACTATGGTTGGACTTGGTATGGAGGACACCATTTAGAAAATAGAACATCCTCTTTTTTTCATAGCTACTTTTTTCCTCAGCGCTGGGGGAGTGACTTTAGAGTTGCGGGTTATTCTGCTTATTGTCGAGATGGGCGAATGACCCGCGAAGAGGCTTTAGAGTTAATGAAAGAGGAGCCGCATATAGAAGATGGCCTACTAGAGTTTTATAAGAAACGCCTCAATCTTTCTGACCCAGAGTTTGAGCGATTGATGAATTTACCAAAAAAACACTATACAGATTTTAAAACATATAAAAAAACCTTTGAAAGAATGCGACCATTTTTCTACTTAATGGCAAAATGGAAACGAATTCCATGGAGCTTCTATATAAAATATACACTGCCACATGAAGAGAAAGAGAATTAGTTTGAGTTGGTGTTAGTCATAAAAGAGCCCCCCTTTTGGTATTTAGTTATAAGGTTTGATTGTAGTGAGAAGATTAATTACACGTCGTATCCAGTATTTACTATTGAGCATTAGTCACTGGATATGTAGCCACTACTTTTCAAAAGAAGAGAAGCAAAAGTGGGTAGTTCTTGGAGTTGAAACTGCGGCTATGTTAAAAAACATGTCACTAGCTTTGCCCAATTCAGTATCTGTTAATTTTGCAGCCAATCGCTTTTACGACTTCAATTATGACTACCAGATATACTCTCAAAGCAAATTTACTAGGCTTAAGAATGATTTGTTTTGTGCTTGCTTGTTTGGATATTTGATAAGTCGGTATGAGCGTTTTTTATATCTAGGCAACTCAAGCTTCTTAATTGATAATAAAGATGGTCGCGCTAAAGAGTTCGAACTTCTTAAAAGCAAAGGTAAAACACTGGCGTGTTATTTTTTAGGCACGGAAATAAGATCTTTTAGATTAATGGATAACTATGCCGAAGCGAACTGCATTGATGTCATAACGACTTATCAACCTATTTCTCATCCTGGAATAAACTCTGCTAAAAAAGAAAATGCCAGAAAGCAGCTTGGCAAAACAGCGGATAAATATGCTGACTATATATTTAACCCAGCTGTGGAACATATGACGTATATTGACCGAGAAACTCACCCTATGATTTATTTTTTAGGCGACGAGTTATTTTATCAGGGCTTAAATAAATTTGATGAACCTAAAGAAGTAATCATTCTACATGGGCCAAGCTCCCCTTTAATTAAAGGAACCCCCCTTGTCAGAGCTGCAATAAAAAAACTTCAGGAAGAAGGGTATCATTTCAAATACCTTGAAATGATCAACGTCCCTCATGTTGAAATGGTTGCGTCACTTAAATCTGCCCATATTGTTCTGAATGAGTTTTATGCTTTTGTACCAGGTATTTTTGGCATGGAAGCCATGGCAAGCTCATGCGTTTTATTAACATCGGCAGATGAGAAAATTGAAACAAGCTTAGATGAAGGAGCTAACGAGGCTTGGATTGTTACGCCCTACTGGAATATATATGATAATTTAAAAATGCTATTAGATAACCCTGACTCGATGAAGCCTCAAGCAAAAGCAGGCTATGATTGGGTTTTAAAAAACTGTTCTTATGACGCGGGGGTTAAGAAATTAAATCATATAGTTAATGCTTAATGCTTTTTCTAAGAAATGGGAACTAATAAGTAAATAGCTCACCATTCCTCTGTTTAAAGGTAAAGAGCTGAAAGTTTATACTTTCTCAATCAAAACATTTACCAGTTTTTTAGCCGAAGTCCCATCACCATACAACTCTGGCCATTCCAGGTTTTCAGTCACATTTTCCACGGCTAGCAATATTTTCTGAGCATTGGCCCCCACTAACTGATTCCAACCAGATGCTACCGTTTCAACCCACTCAGTTTGATCTCTGAGAGTAATGCAGTTTTTCTTAAAGAAATAGGCTTCTTTTTGTAAGCCGCCACTATCTGTTAGTACCAACTCACAGTTTTTCAACAGCCAGAGTATTTCAAAATAGCTAACAGGCTCCAGTACGATTGCATCTAAATTTAAACCTTCACTCTTGATCACATTGTGAGTTCTAGGGTGTAAAGGGCAAATAACCGTCATTTTCTTAGATAGTTCATTTAATGCTGAGACTATCTCTTTCAAGCGACCTAAATCATCCGTATTGTCTGCTCGATGAATTGTTACCAATGCAAATGAGTTAGTCTGGTCTTTCAACGCATCCGGCTTAACGCTTTTAGCTTCATAAAATTTCGCAGCATCATACATAACATCCCCAATGTTATGTATTTTACTTGGCCGTTTATCAAAGCCTTCATTTTCAAGGTTTTCAACGGCTGTTTCTGTTGGGCAGAATAATAGGGAACTAATTTGATCAGTTAGTATGCGATTAATTTCTTCTGGCATATCCATATTAAAGCTTCGCAAACCTGCTTCAACATGAACAACCGGAATATGAAGTTTTGCAGCGGCTAATGCACCCGCTAGTGTCGAATTAGTATCGCCATAAACAAGTACATAGTCAGGTTTTTCTTTGAGTAATACTTCCTCTATTTTTTCCAGCTGTCGCCCTGTCATCGCACCATGCGATCCACCACCAATCCCTAGCGTGTAGCAGGGTCGTGGTATTTCCATTTCTTCAAAAAAAACATCACTCATGTTTTTATCGTAGTGCTGTCCGGTATGAACAATTTTTTCTTCAATTTGGTTATCTGGGTGTTCTTTGTTGTGCTCGATGATAGCTCTACTAACAACCGCAGCTTTTACAAATTGTGGGCGCGCACCCACGACAGTAATTATTTTCATTTCAAAAACCTTCAGTATCAAATCTAACTGTCTATATAATAACGTCAAGATATAAGTAATGGATTCGCTGATATTGAGCGTTCAAGTCAATAAAATGCATTCGAATCACTCTACTGCTTTTGTTAATAAACCATCATTAAGAGCGTAAACAGCTCCGGTGTGCTCACAATTGGTGGAGCCATTGCCTTGTAGTGGTAAATCAAGCTGTTCACCAAATTCACTCATCCATCCGACTTGTTTTGCGGGTACGCCAACCATTAAAGCATAGGGCTTGACGTCTTTATTCACGACTGCACCAGCTCCAATAAATGCGTATTTTTCAACAGTGACGCCACACACGATCGTACAGTTTGCGCCTAATGTCGCGCCTCTTTTAACATAGGTATCTCGATATTCATCTTTGCGCGTTACACCTGAGCGAGGGTTATATACGTTGGTAAAAACCATGCTTGGCCCACAAAAGACCTCTTCATCTAAATGAACATTATCGTAAACCGAAACATTATTTTGTACTTTGCACTTATTGCCAATCGTGACGTTATTACCCACGAAAACATTCTGACCAAGCGAAACTTCTTCGCCTATTTGAGCACCGCTGCAAACATGTGCAAAATGCCAGACTCGTGAATCTCTTCCTATTTGAGCCCCCTCGTCAACAATCGCGCTCTCATGTTTGAAATAATCTGACATTAGTCAACCACCTTACTGACAAAAGGGTGAACATCAGATTTATTGATCACAATATTCTGCTTACGAATTTCACTTACAATCTCAATACTGTTTCGGGCTTCTTCTAAACCAAAGCCTTTTCCCTCTAATATATGCTGATAACTGGCCGTATGAAGGTCAGTAAAACCTCCAGAAAATTCAATTTCTTTTCCATCAACTGTGATTGAGCGATAGGTTCGTTGACCTGTCGCTTTCACATCTTCAGGAATGTAGTCGTAGTTGACTGATAAGAACCAACGCACTTTCGCATGTTTAAATTCCAGATAACCTGCATTGGCATCAGGCTGCTTTAAATGGGCTTCATTTTTCTGAAGATCACCAAACACCCAACCTAACATGTCATAAAAATGCACGCCGATATTTGTTGCTATGCCACCTGATTTGTTCTCATCACCTTTCCATGAAGTAAAATACCAGTGCCCACGACTGGTTAAGTAGGTTAAATCGACGTCAAACACTTTATCTGGATTTTTTGCTACTTCAGCCGCCACGAACGCCTTTAATTCAATAATACTTGGGTGCAAGCGAAGCTGAAGGATATTGTATACCTGCATCCCGGTTTCATCTTGTACCACTTGTAAGGCATCAATATTATGGGGATTCAAAACAAGGGGTTTCTCACAAATTGCATGAGCCCCCTGACGCAAAGCAAAGCGTATATGAGAGTCATGCAAGTAGTTTGGCGATGCGATGCTCACGTAGTCTATTTGCGTCCCGCTTCGTTTAAGCATATCGATATGACGATCAAAACGTTCATACTCAGTAAAAAAATCAGCTTCAGGAAAGAAGCTATCGATCACGCCTACGGAATCATTTTTATCCAATGCGGCAACTAAGTTATTTCCTGTTTCCTTAATCGCTTTCATATGGCGTGGTGCGATATATCCGGCAGCGCCCATTAATGCAAAATTCTTCATTTATGTTTTCTCTATATTAATAACTTAACAAATTACGAGCTAAAGAATATTTCTTAACCTGAGAGTAGACAGCTAACCATTTAACGTCAGGCAATTCAAAAAAAGCTTATATTGATGTTCGCGGCTAAAAATGGTGACATCCAAATCATCATAACAACCTGACATTCTAGAAAGCTTTTTCAAGCCTGTTTTAACGCTCTCAGTTGTTGAAATATCAATTATTTGTCCGATATCGTACTGTTTTACCAATTTATTCGCCTCCATAACCGGTGGCGTAAGGTTCAAAATTGGAACCTTTACACTAACGTACTCAAAAAACTTTCCAGTAATCACTTCTTCAGAAGTAAGGGGGTTAGAGTGAATGATAAGCAGATAATCCATAGTAGACATCAAATTTAAAGCTTCATCATGCGAGACTGAGTCTTTAATATGAATATTCTTAATGCCTTCTAGAGAGGTATTAACTAACCTCACGTCGCCATAGAAGTAAAACTCCATCTTATCTTGAAGCTCTGGTTCTTCTTTCAAGGCAGAAACCAATGTTTCTATATTCCGAAAAGAATTCTTGGCATCAGTTAATAATCCAAAATAACCGATTTTAATTGGTCCACTTTCATTCTTCGAGACAGAAGAAAGATCTACTTCTTTATTGTAGCCATTCATAATTAAGCGAGACTTTTCTTTAAAGTTTTTCAAACCATACTGGCTTAATATTTGAGCAAGCATCGGTTCAGAAATGTACGTAAAGTAATCACACTCATTTAGAATCGTCTTTTCCTTCTGTTCAGAAAAGAAACGAGAGACGACGCCTTTTTTTCGATAAAAATTATTCGTAAACCAACTATCGCGGTAATCAACAATCAGGTTAATTTTATCTTTCAAACGCTGTTTGAGAAATAAACCAATTAGCTGAGCATGGTGAGTTGGGGTCGTAATAATGACATCAGCAATCCCTTTCGTTTCAATTAACTCCAGCGCCTTTCGAAACATTCGATAGTAAATCATCGCTCTTGTCTCTGGAATAATTACACCACACGTAAAAAGTCGTAAATTTCCTAAAAACCAATCCGCAAGATTTGCTTCCTCTGCGGAGACATAATGAAGGTCTATTTTATCTAGCACCTCTTGATAACCCAAGTCAGTTTCTTTTTTTCCTTTTTGGGATAAAAGCGTGACCTCAAAGTCATTCCGGGTTAAAAAGTCAGCAAGCGTGATGGCTCTAATACAACTACCTAACGAGGCTTCATAAGGCATAAAGTTGTTTGCAATAAGTAAAACTTTTCCCATTTTATTTTCCTCGAACCATTAGAAATATAAGATTACTCTCGGTGAAGCGATACCTGTAATTTAATTGAGCCTCAATGTTTTTTTCGCCGTCGATACATAAACCGCCTTATTGATTCCAAAATGCCATATCCCGATTTAACAAGCTTAACTTTTAAAGGCAAAGAAGCTTTCTGTGATCGGTTCATTTGAGTTTCTACATCAGCCAAATCAATGGGAAAGGGCATCAGACTATAGCAGTTAATACAATGACTCCAATAACGGTCCATATAGTCATCTACCGCCATATACCAAACCTCAGCATGCTGAATAAATGCTTTAGCCGCTAAGGGAGTCAGCACATAACATTGCCCGCCAGAAGGCCCTTTAATATGTTCAATTAAGTCAAAACTTCCAAATCGGTCAATTTTTTTATATGGACGTCGTTTGAAAAAAAGTCCATAAAGACGCAGAAGTTGTAAGTTATCAATCTGTTCCTCAGCGATAGCTATAGCCTCGCAGAAACGGTCACTTATGATAAGGTCGTCTTCCATTATTATAATCGGCTGATCCAGTTCTACACATTTTTGCCATAGTAAGAAGTGCGATGTAAAACAACCTAACTCACCACCGGATAGAGCCCTACTTCGATACCTCTGACGTCGCTTATCGTCATATCGTGCAAATAAGGGATGCTGATTTTTTCGGCCGTCAACCGCCTCAAATCGTTCAAAAGAGACATTAAGCTCTTTTAAACGGGAGCTGGTTGTTTCCCAACGCTCATCAGAGCCCGCAAGATTGATTACGAAGGTTTTTAACATAAGAAGAGTTTGCTCAATCCATTCATTTGAAATTCTGGTGAATTATAAACGCTGCCTTA
>Ga0209707_1000420_pt1 | contig 25917 bp, 18 predicted proteins | sample EN4Hudsemesocosm_FD_184630 | JGI IMG/M metagenome (GOLD analysis project Ga0209707, IMG submission 184630) | Methane-oxidizing microbial communities from mesocosms in the Hudson Canyon - EN4B Hudson Canyon (SPAdes) (version 2) | ecosystem: Environmental > Aquatic > Marine > Cold seeps | place... | reverse complement strand
CTTTATATATATGTGAAGATATGAAAGCGGGGGATATTTTTACGAAGGAAAATCTACGCTCTATTCGCCCTGGATTAGGTTTGGCACCAAAATATTTACAGCAGGTTTTAGGTAGGCGACTTTTAATAGATTCGGCGGTAGGAACTGCTTTGAGTTGGATACATTTTTAATGAGTTTTTTGATTGCTTTCATATTTATGACTAGGTTGAGATACTCAGTTTGGTTTGGAATAATTGAATATAAAAGCCGTATTTTAGTCATGGTGTAGCAATAATAAAATTTGGAATATAAGGGGTTTTTACCGTAAAAAAACTGCCTAGTTGTGGGTGTTATAAAAGATGAAGAAATTTGATAAAGAAAAAATCGTTGCTAATTTATTAGAGCACGGCGTTCATCTATTTGGAAATGTATGTGATGAAAAGAAAATAACATATATGTATGAAAAAATGTTGAAGAAAAGGGCTTTTGGCGCTGACTTGTTTTTAACAGAAAAAGAGTACCTTAAACAGGAGACGCACTTTAATAGCAACCCGACAAAGGAAAGAAATTTTTTAAATTCGTTTGAAACGGAATTGGACTTTGTTGAAAAACATGAAAAATTGCAAGAAACCATAAAATTAATTTTGGGTGAAGATTATGAGGTGGTTATTAAAAAAGCTATCTGTGGGGTGCCTTTTGCCTGGTTACCTGAGTGGGTAGAAAAAAGAGTTGCCAATGTAAATGTAGCTAATTTAGGTCCATATATTAAGCCAGAATATAGAGATATCACCTATTTTAGGGGTATAGATTATCATCAAGATATTATCGATTGGCCAAAAGGCAGTACAGATTTAGATCCGGCAAGCTTTATTACAGTATATGTGTATTTACATGAGGTGACAGAATATGATTCACCGCTGCATATATTACCTAATTCGCATAAATTTGGTGCGACATTGTTTCCACATAAATTAGTACAGAAGAATACTAAGCAATGGAATTATCAAGATGATGGGGTGCGATCAATGAGTTGTGATCAATTAGTTTTGACAGGCAAAGTAGGGTTTGTTGGGATGTGGCATAACTGTACTTTACATGGAACTCAGCCGATTAATAATGATGCGGAAAAAATGCGATTATCTTTGCGGTATTTATTAGCAAAATCGAATAAAAACCAGAAAAGAACGGGGATTGATGAAGTAAATGAATTAATAGCTGGTGACCTAGCCCCCGTGGAAACTCGTAAAGATATTGATGTAAAAGGGAGAGCAAAATTATTAGGGAATATTATTAACCATAAACAAACGAATACTAAATAAATCTTATTATGCTTAAGCAACTTGATGAAAATGACCTAAGTCTAATTAGAGAATGGCGAAATTCAGAGAAAGTTAGGCGGGTTATGTTTACAGACCATATTATTTCATATGCTGAACATTTGTGTTGGTGGGAAAATATAAAGAAAGATAAGACTAAACAATGCTTTATGTATTATTTTCAAGGGAGAAAAGCTGGGGTTGTTTGTTATACTGGATTGGGTGGAACGTCACTTAGCTGGGGTTTTTATTTATCTAATCAGTTAGAAACTAAAAAAATACAATTACAAGTATGGAAGAATTTAGAAGAAGAAGCGCTTGAGTATGGCTTTAGTTGTTTAAATGCGGACAAAATAGTGGCAAGAGTATTTGAATTTAATTATCCAGTTATTAAAATGCATCAACGGTTTGGCTTTAAAATAGTGGCAGAAGAAGAGAAAGAAAAAGACCAAAAGATACAAAAAGTAATCGTTATGAGCTTGAAGCAAACAGAGCTGAAAAATGTCGAATAATAGAATTATAAAGGCAGTCATATTTGGCGCTGGGCAAGCGGGTGAGGCAGCTTTTCACGCGATTAGTACAACTGAATTACAAGTTATTGCATTTTTTGATAATGATAAAGAAAAAGCGGGCTCGATGCTTTTTGATATTCCAGTTTTATATGCTAGTGACTTAACAACATTTAGCTTTGATTTTGTTTATATTGCTAGTGAATATTTTGAGCAAATTAAACAACAGTTAGTTGAAGAACTAGCAATTGAAAGTAGTAAAATAAAATTATTGTCAGCTTCTGCAATAAAGCATGTAGCTTTGGGCCAGGATCAGGAAACAACAGAATTGGCCGAGTCAATATTATTATTAATTTGCGATGTACTAAGTTACAAAAATATACCTTATTATGTTGATGCAGGGACTTTATTGGGTATTATTAGGGATCAGCAATTAATTCCTTGGGATGATGATATAGATATAGCTATATCATCAACAGATCATGACCTTTGTTATCAAGCCATATTAACAACTCTACCTGAGCTTAGAGTTTTAACAGGCGTAGATTATCAACTACAAAAATTATATTCAACACACGAATTTGGAGCAGTCAAAATAGGTGACTTACGCTCGTTTAAGTTAGCGCCTGTTAACTTAAATGAGAAAAAACCATTACTTGATGTGTTTATTAAATATAAATCTACTGAAGTAATGGATTATGTAATAGCATCAAGAGGTTTTCGCATGCCTGTGGAGCATATAGACAGTCTTGAGTTGCATAGCTTTAGAGGACAAAAAATTAGCATACCTGGAAAAGTGGAACTGTATTTAGAGCGCCACTATGGAGATTGGCGCACGCCGGTTAAAGAGTGGAACTTGGGTATGTTGAAAAATACGACTGTATTTGGAGTGGATGAATGAAAACAGTGATTACTTATGGGACATTTGATTTGTTTCATATAGGACACTTAAACTTACTAAAACGCTTAAAAGAGCAAGGTGATCGTTTAATTGTTGCTGTGTCAACGGACGAATTTAATGCTATTAAGGGTAAAACGAGTCTTTTTAGCTATCAAGAACGAATGGCTATAGTTGCTGCAATTCAGTACGTAGATTTAGTGATACCTGAACATAACTGGGAACAAAAAGTACTGGATATACAAGAGTATCAAATTGATGTTTTTGGAATGGGAGATGATTGGAAGGGGAAATTTAATGAGCTTAAGTCTTGTTGTGAAGTTGTGTATTTGCCCAGAACTCAAAGCATATCAACAACAGATTTGAAAAGAAAGCTACAGTGGCTGAATTCTGAGCGTATAAAAGATATAAAAAGTGCACTCGATGGTGTAATGGATATTGTTAATGCTATTGACTAGGTATATTCAGTTTACAAAGAAAAGCTAACTGATGGATTATTTCTCTAACATTATTTTTGAGCAAGTTAAGCAATATAATTGTGAGCTAGTTTCATTTGATATTTTTGATACTTTAGTTTATCGGCGCTGTGCTATGCCTCAGCAAGTCTTTACTCATGCTTTTGATCAGGTTTCTGAACAGTTGAATCTAGTCATAACGGCTGAAGAGTACTGTGAATTACGAGAAAGGGCTGAAGCAAAAGCTAGGCAAATTTCAACACAAGGTGAAATTTGCTTAAATGATATTTTTATACAACTACCTTTTTCAGTATCAATTAATCAACAGCTATTTGATGCCGAGTTAAATGCAGAACAACAACTGAGCTTTTTAAATCAAGCTTTAATAAAACTTATTTATGATTTACAAGGAGAGGGGCTAAAAGTTGTTCTCATTTCTGATATGTACTTAAGTTCTGAGCAAATTCAACGTTACTTTTTTGAGTCTTCAATATTAGAGCAGCTCCCTTTATATGTTTCATCGGAATTAAAATGTACTAAATATAGTGGAGATTTATTTCGAGCTATTAAAGGTAAGGAACAAGTCAATTATGAGCATTGGGTACATATTGGTGATAATTTAGATTCTGATTATCGGGCTCCTAATTTATTGGGTGTTCGAGCCGTTCATTATACTCCTGCTCTTGATAATTCATTATTAAACAAGGCAGAGCAGCGCATTTTTAATACCTATACAGAATGTAGGTCAATAAGAGTGCATGCTTCACTTAATGCTTATGCAGCAGCATCCCCAGTAGCATATCAGTTAGGTAGTTATACATGGGGACCAGTATTAGTTGGCTTTGCTGATTGGGTGATAGATCAGACTATTGCTCAAGAATTACAGGATATTATATGTATAACGAGGGAAGGTAAAGTATTTCAATCAGTTATAGATAAAAGATTGGCTGCTAGAGGGCTGTTTAATATAACGACGCATTTACTTTATGCCTCTAGGAGGTCAACTCTATTAGCTTCAATCGATGTTGAGGGCAATGATTGGTTGAGCGATATGTTTCAGTTGATGGTGTTGCGACGAGATTACACCATTGCAGAGTTTTATTCTGATCTCTTATTTACAACTGATAGGGTTTGTGAAAGGTTCGGGGGAGAATTACTTGCTGAAGCAGGTACTTTATACTTTGCGGGAGCTAGTCTCTTCATGTATCTTAAGTGTCAACTTGAAAAGGATATAAATCGAATAAAAACGCTTATCAAGGAGCAGCGTGGATTATTTGTTAGCTATTATAATCAATTGATTGGTAAGCCTTTAGGTGAGTGTGTTTTATTAGATTTTGGCGGAGGAGGAAGTACTCATTATCAGCTTAAGCAAGCATTAGGTGAACAGGCAGCTGTTAATTTATTATTTTACTCTTCCGACCGAATTTATCGTTATTTATCAAATATGATTTTTAGTGCATACTTGGGCAGACATAGTGATACTTGGTTGGTTAGGGCAATACTTAATCGCTCTTGTGAGGCAATAGAAGCGCTGTTCGTGATTCATAGTGGGAGTGTATTAGGGTATAAAGAATCATCAGGCTTTATTAGCCCTATTCAGGAGGATAAGAATAAAAAAAATAACTCAATAGCTAACGATTTTCAATTAGGAATAGAGTGTTTTATTGATTCTTTTAATAAATATAGCTTTGATAACATATCACAACATGATTCGATTGCTATTTTATCTCGATTTTTACGTTATCCTACTGCGGAAGAAGCAAAACTGTATAAACATATTTATCACCCAGATAATTTAGGCGATAATGATGACTTTTCCGTTGTTTCACCTAGTCAAATAGATTTTATAAGAACAAAAGGAGTTAATGAGTTCTTAAGTCAAATCAATAAAACCACAGATGGCTTAAGAGGTGATACTATTTGGCCTGAAGCTGTGGCATCAATTATTTCTCAAGAAGAATTATTTTTGCGCTCTGGTTTAATGGCAAATGAAGGTGAAGATGATATTGAAAAGCTATTAAGAAAAATAGTTAATCAAGGTTGGAATGAATTTAGTATTTATGGTGCTGGGCAGTTTTTTTGTAAATTAGCACCAAAGTTAGTTGATTTTGGCTTGAGCATTGATTGTGTTATCGATAGAAAAGCTGAATTTTCAGATTTTACGGTTTTAAATAGACATGTTGTTACTTTACAACACGCTTTAGATGAAGGGGCTACTCACTTTGTTATTGCTTCGGGTGCATTTAAGACTGAAATTTCTGAACTGATATATAAAAGTGCAAACACTTCTGGTGTTAAAGATATCAAAATATTATCTTTGTAAAATACGCCTTCTAAAGGCTTTATAAATTAATATATGTTTAAGGTAATAATTCTGTTACTTGTAATGTTAAATTCTCTTAGTAAGTAGCTTTTTATTTCACCTTCCCTGCCTAAAACAGTAATAAGAATTTTTAACTCATTTGAGTAATGGTTTAATTTTGATGGGTGGGTAATTGTATGGGTACCTATTTTTTCTCCAGCTTTTGCAAAGTCAGCAATAGCGATAATTTTATGTTTTAGTGATTCATAAAATGTTTCTAATATTGACCCGGCACCATAAATAATTAATTTCTCATCTGAGGTTTTTAGTTTTTCAATATGATTAAAAAGGCTTGAAAATGACTTGGAAAAACCTTGAGCTAAAGGTTTTGAAATATCACTGTCGCTGTTATTGGCATGCAGTTTTAGTAAAGCTTGAAAATGGTAATTGTTTGGTAAAGCTAATGCATTAATGTCATATTTTGCTTGAATATGAAGAGACTCAATTCTAAGTAATAATTCATTTTTCTGAGCTTTTCCACCGAGAAGGAAGTTACAGATAGCTTCGTCTATAAATTGAAAATTCTTTTTTTTGCTATAACTTTTTACTATAAAGTCATAGTCAGCAGCTAATTGGTAATGTGTATTGAATAGTTCATTTTTGATGATAGGTGTTTTGACAAACATTCCTTGATGATTGCAAGGTATCATTCCATTGCTAATATTATTAAAACCAGATGATTTCTGATAGCATTTTGTTTGGTTTGCCTCATCTACTAGAAAAACATCGCCACAAATTATATCTGTATTTTTTTGTAATTCATTAAAGATTCTTGAGATGCTATTCGGTGAGACAAAAGAGTCTCCTGCATTCATAAAGTTTACCCACTCACCAGAAACAACGTGTATACCTTTATTCATTGCATCATAGATGCCTGAGTCTGGTTCACTAATCCAGTAGTGAACATATTGATGATATTTTTTTATAATGTCGATGGTGGCGTCAGTGCTGCTACCATCGATAATAATATACTCTATATTAGGGTAGTCTTGTTCAATAATACTTTTTATCGTTGCTTCTAAGAATTTCTCAGCATTGAAGCTAACTGTAATTATTGTGACTAAAGGAGCTTTGTTTACCATGTAACTGAAGATAACACTGTTTAGTAATGCATGTTGAGTTATTGTTTAGAAATTGGTTCTATTGAACCCACTGTATCTAGTTCATTATTTTTTCCCCACATTGAAGCACAGGGGATTTTACTGATATCACATAGCGATTGATATTTTTTAGCAATATCAATTACCTCACTTAATAAGCCCGATTCTAAAGTAATAGGGTTTAGGCCAAGTGATAGGAATTTTTCGTTTTTGAAAACAAGCTCATTTTCCTCATCTTCTTTTCTGGGGTTTTTGTAATAGCGAATTTCCGCACCGGTCATGTCAGAAATAATTTTAGCCAGTGTTTTAAGTGTATGAGATTCTGTTGCTTGATTAAATATTTTAACTTTTTCCCCTTGTTTGGGAGGATTTCTAATCGCTAATTTAATGCAGTTGACAGTATCTTGGATATGAATGAATGCACGTGTTTGCCCTCCTGTTCCATGAACAGTGAGAGGGTGCCCAATGGCTGACTGCATTAAGAAACGATTAAGTACGGTGCCATAATCACCATCATAATCAAAGCGGTTGATGAGGTCATCATGCTGTCTAGTTTCTTCCGTATTGGTTCCCCATACAATTCCTTGGTGAAGGTCTGTAATACGAATAGCATCATTTTTATTGTAAAAAAAGAAAGTTAAAGCATCCAAGGTTTTGGTCATGTGATAAATACTGCCGGGGTTTGCAGGATAAAGAATATCTATTTCAGTTTCATTCTCGCCTACTTTAACAGGAAGGTAGCCTTCAGGAATTGCCAACCCTGCTGTACCATACCCATATACCCCCATTGTACCTAGGTGTACAAGATGTATATCTAGTCCACTATCAACAATGGCACATAAAATATTATTTGTACTGGCGACATTGTTGTTGACTGTATATTGTTTGTGTTTTGATGACTTCATTGAGTAGGGAGCCGCACGTTGCTCTGCAAAGTGAACAATTGCTTTAGGCTTTATCTTGTTAATCGAATTAAGAAGAGAGTCATACTCTTGTGCTATATCAATGTTAATAAAGTCAATGTTTTTTCCTGACACTTCTTTCCAGCGGGATAACCGTTTGTTTATTGGCTGAATAGGTGTTAAGGATGTACATTCTAGCTCAATATCGATTTTGCGGCGAGATAGGTTATCAATGATAGTAACATCATATCCTGCTTGAGATAATCCGAGTGAGGTTGGCCAGCCACAGAAACCATCACCACCAAGTACAATTATTTTTTCGTTCATTTTAATATAAGGTTATGTTTTTTATTATGAAGAGTAATATATATTCATGAGTATATCAAATCTTACATACAGCTTTCATTAAGAAAATTTTAGGGTTAGGAATAATTATCTAATTATTGGTGAGAATTTTATTAGTAAGGTTTTTTTAATATAGCATATGAATGTTGTGATGCTGGGAGGCCATTCTCTGCTATTTCAAGGACTTCTAAGTTTTTAGACCAGTTCTCAATAATGTAACCTGGTGTATGCATTGTTGTTCCCCACCTTGGGGTGAATTCTGATCCTGTACCACTATTTTGATTTTTATGTTCGATGTAAACTCTTCCGCGCTGACTTAAATCCGATTGATTTATTTCTTTCCAGTCACTGTATCTTTTTTGTCGTAAAGGAAGCCCATTTGGTCCAATAAATGAAATAAGAATAATTCCACCAGGTTTTAATATTCTTTTTATTTCTGCAAGCCATAGTTCCTCATCTTTTTGTTCAAGGTGTGTCCATACGGAAATGGAGTAAATTACATCAAAGAAATTATTTTCATAGGGCAGGGGTGGGTCAAATTTACTATGAGTCAATACGGGCATTTCTGCAGTCTGTGATTTTAGAAAGTCAATAGCAGGCTTATTTACATCACAGGCATGAGTGGGAACTTGGTAAGTAGAATATAGCTTGAATAGTGGGCGCCCAATACCGCATCCAAAATCAAGTACTTTTAGTTTTGTTATATCGTGGGGAATATGACGCTTTAATGCGTGAATAATTTCTTCCCCAATAAGCTCACATTGATGAGTGAACTCGATAGTATTTGATTGGCCGTAATAGGTCGCTATATCTTTGTCTGATATTTGGTATTGCTTTATCCAGTCCATTTATTTCTCGATGTTGTTTTTTTTTGGAATAAGGAGGTGGTATTAATTGTTATATTTTATTATCAATTGGTTTAACTTTAGAGCGATAATAAAAATACTCGGAGCAATATTCTAAGTTTTTAATGTGAATGTTTCGCGGTGCTGGAGTGTATTTCAAGAGAAGTATTTATTGTAATAGTTTAGTCCTTGCTTCTATATCTTTGTTTTTTATAATAAGGTCGAATACTAAAGATAATAGAGAAGATGTTTTACTATTAGTGTGGTTTATTTTTACTTCTTTAAATACTGTACGAAACTGTTCAAAAAAATAGAATAATTGTTTTTCAGTGGCTGTTGCTGCAATATTTTTAAAAAATTGGTCTCCCCAGTAGTTTTGCAGTAGGCTGTCTCCAATTTTGTTTAGTTCAACGTCATTGAGTAAATGCCAAGCTCTTCTACGCCACTCTAAAGCATCCAAATATTTTTGATATGTAAATGAGTTCATACTTGATTTTTGGTTTATGCAGTAGTGGTACACAATATCGTCAATGATAGTGATTTTTTTTGCATTGATTAATGTATGAACAATAAAAATGCTGTCCTGTCCCATTTTTAGATCTATTGGGTAAGGTGTCTGAATTGCTATATGCCTTTTGTAAAGATAAGACCAGTGGCCCTCTGTCGTATTAAGAAGTTGAGGCATTTTTTTAAGTGAGGTATTGATGATAGGAGTCGCAGTAGTGCACAGAGTTTTGTATTCAGCTTTTTGTGGACTGACACCATGAATGATTTGTTCACGTAGATAAGCACCTTTAACCATATCGCTGTCGTATTTTAAAGCATATGAATAGAGAATTTGAAGTGCATCTACAGGAATAGTATCATCAGGGTCGATATGAAAAATATATTGTCCTTTAGATTCTCTAATTCCTTTATTTCTAGTAGCTCCAAGGCCTATATTGTGTTTATTTTTTAAATAAATAATACGAGAATCTATTTTCTGATAGTGACGGATAATTCTTAATGAACTGTCTGAGTCTGCATCATTAATACAGATTAATTCAAAGTCATTTAGTGACTGGGATAATATACTATCTATACAACGATTAAGTGTTTTTTCAGCATTAAAGATAGGTAATATTATTGAGATTAAGGGAGTAGATGAAGGTATTTTTGGCCAAGTAATCTGGGTACTTCTCCATAGATTATCCACTTTATATCTGTCATGGAAATAAAATTGTAATGACTCAATAAACTGGGGATGACTTGAGTGCTTTAATGCTAGGTTAGTTAAATCCTTAGGGTGTAACTTCGTTAGGTTAGAAAAAAGTTCTGCATCAATATTAGAAAGAAATGGGAAGGTTTTTTTTATTAGCCTGGTGCGTTCTAAAAATAGAGCAGATTTGTTTGTATTTGATATACCGTTATTACGAAAAAATAGGAGAGGCTCTTGCAATTCGTATAGAGTATAGCCAGCTTTAAATAGTCGGATTGTTAGATCTAAATCCGCAATAATTTTATATGATACATCATATAACCCAATTGTATTATATAGAGCAGCAGACAGTAACATGGTTTCATGTCGCAAAGGCATTCGTAATTGAAGGCTTGCATCATAAGGCATATGCCTTAGTATTTGAGTGTTACTCCCGGTATGGTCAACATATTGGGCGAGTGCTGAAACAAAGCTTGTGCAGCTGAACTTTTTTGCTTTGACAAGTTTCTTTATGCAATCAACGGGATACCAGTCATCAGAGTTAAGGATAATAATGTAATCGCCTAGAGCAAGCTCTAACCCTTTATTCATTGCATGGTATAAACCACTGTCTGGTGAAGAGGAAAAGTAATCTATTGCATCTTTGTATGATTCAATAATACTAAGAGTTTTATCACTTGAATGCCCATCAATAATGATGTATTCGATATTTTCATAACTTTGTTGCAAAACAGATTGGATGCACTGTTCTATCGTTTTTTCTGAATTTAAACAAACTGTAATTATGCTAATAAGGGGCTTTTCTGGTAAAGATTCTTTGAATGTGTTTTTTGTACGTAGCCCACCTTGAAGGGTTGAATCGGGGTTGGTTAGGAATTTTCCAACAGCGGCTTCAATACTTAGTTCTGGCTTTTTTTTAGTTACATTTTTTTGTGTTGAATACATTCTATTGTTTTTTGATAGTAAAAGGTGAGGAGCTAATTATTTGCTGGGTATACCACTCCCATGTTTTTGTTAGCCCTTCTTTTATATTGGTTGTTGGTGAAAATCCAAATTCTTCACTTGCTTTCATGTAATTAGCCACATTTCGCTCTACTTCTCCTTGTCTTTTTGTCTTAAAGACTGTTGGATGTTCTTTAGAGTCAGTAACATCTAAAAATACTTTTACAAAGTCTATTATTTTGGTTTCTACACCTGAAGCTAAATGAAATATTTCTGATCCTGTGTGTTGGTAATCGAGTATTTTTTCGATGCCTAGACAAAGGTCTCCAACATAAAGAAAGTCACGACTTGCATTACCAAATATTTCAATAGGAGTCTTTTTTTGAATTGCATTAATTAAGTTATTTAAAAGCCCTTTTTTGTGAGAGCTGTATGGACCATAAAGATTTGCAAAACGTAAGATAGTTATATTCATATTAAATGAATTTGCATAAGCGTGGCAGTAACCTTCTCCTGCTAGTTTACTCGCTCCATAGGGTGATATTGGATGAGGAATACTTTGCTCAGATACAGGTAGTTCGCAGTCCCCCATTAAGGCACCACCCGTTGAGGCAAAAATAACTCTTTTTACACTGTTTTTTTCTGCGGCATGTAAAATATTAAGTGTGCCTTTAGCATTATTTTCAAAATTTTCAAAAGGATCGGCAATTGAATCAATAACTGATCCATTGGCAGCAAGGTGAATGATGATATCAATATTTTGAGTAGCTTCAATACAGTCGTCTAGATCTCTAATATCTGATTGAAAAAAAGGGATACACGGGTTGTTTTTATGTTCAAATTTATCTATTTTTGATAAGTTATCCATAATTGATATATGAAATTTATTATTTAATAAATTTATGAGGTTAATACCAACAAACCCGGCTCCACCTGTAATTAAAACTCGCTTCATTTTTAGTCCTTTTAAAATTTAATGACAAATTTAGAATGATTTTGTAACCCATTGAGTTACTTTTTTGTATATTTTTTGTATATGAGAATACTTATTAATCAATTTTTCTTGTTTAATTAAGTCTATATAGCGAGAAACTTGTATATTAACTGAATATTCTGATTCAGCTTTTGTACGGGCGTTCTTAGATAATAGCAAATAATCTGATTCAAATAATACCCAATGAATACCTTTGGCAAATTCTTTGCTATCAAAAGCGTTTGCAATGAAACCATTTTTTAAGTGGTCAATGATCTCCGGAACACCGCCTATATTAAATCCAACAGCAGGTGTTCCACAAGCTAATGCTTCAATTGCTGTAAAGGGGAGGTTATCAATTTTTGAGGGGACAACAACGACATCGGCGGCTGAATATATTAATGACAGAAAAATTTCATCATTAATATAGCCAAATGATTGTGAGGTAAAACCATGAATAGTTGAGGTGAAGCGTTCTTTAGTCCCAAATAAGACTATTTGTACCTGGTCTTTTGGGCAATACTCCTTCAGTGTGTCTAATGCGTCACAAAGTAAATCATAGCCTTTTCGTGAGTCTTTAGTAGCATTATCAGCACCAAATAAAATGACCTTACGTTTATCGAGCCTTAATGCTTGTTTGGCTATTAATTTGTCGATAGGTTTAAATATTTCGGTATCAATAGAACTGGGAATTGTATGAATGGTACGGTTTTTATATAAAGGACTTTTTTCTACTTGATTGGATAGCCATTGACTACCACATACAAATGTTATCTGTTTATGTTCTAAATATTTTAGCTTTTTATGCCAAAGCCAAGCATCAATATCTTCAGCTGAGCTTTTAGGTTTATTGTAACCAGTGATATATCTTTGGTCATTATCCATAATGTAGTGGCGCGAACCACAAATTGCCCACATATCGGCTAAGCGCCAAATAATAGGTTTATTAATGTTAGCAATTTCTTTAATGCTGATCGTATCATTACCAATCCAATGGAAAATGACTAAGTCAGCATCTGACTTGTTAATAAGTTTATCTATATTAGATTTTCTAACATTAAAGGAGCTAAACTCACTGTATTGCTCTCTCCATTTAGGGTATAAATCTTTTGCAATATGTTGATCAAATTTTCTTCTTTTATGATTAACATTGATGAAGTATTGCCATATACTCATCTCTGATGAGAGCTTGTTTCGTACCCACATTGAAGAGTTTATTTCATTTTTTATAAACCCTGTATGCAGCCTATATGCTCCTTTAGCAGCTCCACCATTAGTATCGTTATTTGTTAAATAGATGATTTTCAATTATCAATGCTCTTCTGTGTTTAAAAAAGTTATTAAACGATTTGACGAAATATTAAAATTATTCATTAGATCTTTTATAATCCCTTTCTCTCTTCCTAGTACTGAAATTAAAATAGGAAGAGTTTCAATATCTGAAATGTGAACAGGGGTAACAATAGGAACCTGGGTTTTTATGAGAGAATTATTTGGATTTAAATCAATAAAAGCAATAACGGATTTTGGCGACATTTGGTAGATAATATTGGCAATGCTCCCTGCACCATATACGATATATTTATCGTATATTTTCTGATATTCTTGAATTTGCTGAATAAGGGTATAATTTTTCTTTGTGAAATATAGAGAAGAGGAAAGCCAGAACCGTTCATGGGCTAAAGATTTAACTTTATGTCGAAGGGCATCAACCTCCCAAGTTAATTTATGGTTTTCTTTATTCAAAGTTGTATTTTTGTTATACATAGCTTGCATGTTGTCTGCTTTTGTTTCATTAAACATTAACCCCTTCACAATGGAAGGGATAGAATGAGCCCAGTCAATAGGGTGATGTTGTTTTTCTATGAAACAATTCATTTTTATATTTTGAATCTTAGATTGATCTCTTTTATTTTTTACAAATATTAAATTAACGCCAAGTTTTCTAGCAAATAAATACGACTTTGAGTCCATCAAACTGATTATTTTATCTTCATCTAACGAGGTGTTAGCTTCAATAAGTAGAACTTGTGGTGAGTACTTGTTTATATCAAATCCCTTTAATACATTTTCTTCATACCCTTCAACATCAATAGATAAAAAATCGATAGGAATTTTATCTTCAGTATGTTTTTGTAATAGATTATTTAAAGTAGCGGCAGGAACTTGAATTTTTTTAGGACTATGAAAATGTAAGTTATTTTCTGCATACCTGCTTTTTAAGTCTGCATGGTATTCTTGAGTATTACTCACACTGGATAATAGTCCTGATTCTTCGGAGTTAAATAAGACTTTATTCGTTGAATCATTTTCGACACATGCAACATTTAAGTTAATTGCTAAGGGGCGATTTTTAACACAGAGTTTGTAATATTCAGGAGAGGGTTCAATGCAGATTCCACGCCAACCGTGCTGTTCAAATGAGTATGAATTACTTAGATATATGCCATCAAATGCCCCTACTTCAATATAGAAGCCTTTTTTCTTAAAATTAAAAAAGTTCCAAAGTAAAAAGTCTTCTCCATGTTGACTAAAGTATTTATAGATTTTCTGGTTGCTGTCTAATGGCATAAATATCCTTTATAAAACTGGCATGTATAGCCTTTGATAGTATTTGATTTAGGTGTAGGTTTGTTTCGAAATGATTAATACTGGCTGCAGCTAATTAAAAAGAAAAACTTGAAGAAGCTAGCTTAAGTAATGAAAATTATTTTGAGGTATTAAGAAGTACTTTGTTATTTTTTGTGCTTTTAAGTATCCAGAATATATTCATAGCCACAGTTGGTTATAACTTTTGAATGTTGGTTGAAGAAATTTTTTAATGACTTTCTATCAAAATAGTTTATAAAATGTCCATGTCCCATTTCATTGTAAAAGCTGGCTCTTTCGTTTTCAATGCTAAGTATTTTTTCGGATAAAGATGCTTGATTTTGCCTGTCATAGGCCCGTTCTAATTGTTTTTGTTCTACTTCGACAAATGAAGATATGCGAGTAAGTTCTCTGCTTTTAAAATCAATGAGGTCTTCATATCGAAGACTTAAGGTAGCAACCTTATTTTGTGCTTCCCATGATAAAATTTGGTTGCTCCATGATGATGACATTTTCTTAAAAGGTTTAATTGCCAAGCCATTTTTGCTAAAAGACTCCAGTGCTAGCTCTAATAGACCGTACTCCATTAAATCACTTAGTGATTTTAAGTTATTAAAAACTTCATGAGTGTGAATCGCTGGCAAGGCTAATTCTTCAGTGCAATATAATAATAAACCTTTTGGTAAGGTTGTATTATTAAGACTGCATTTATATGACATAAAGCAGATATGATTTATAAAAGAAATAAGCATATCAAGTGGGTTTCTTTTTATCAAAATAACTTTTTTTATGGACTGAACTCCAAATAGTGGGTTGTCATGCAAAAATCCTTTATTTTTATAATATTCATGACTTTTAAACATAACGCATGGGGTACTACTGTTTAATTTAATTGATGGGTGTAAGTGTAATGGTGTTGAATTTGCTGCAGAAAGGTGAATATCATCTTGAATATAATCTGGGTCCACTACTTGGCCTAGTAAGGTAAAAATGGTTTGAATCCATGTGTTTCCAGATTTTGGGTACCCAAATACCCCAATAGCATCATACATATAAGACTCTTAAATTTAGTGGCAAGTAAAATTCCCTCATAATTAAGGGGTATACATGAAATTATAATTATGCACCTCAACTTTATAAATCCTTTATGAGGGCTAGTGCTAATTTCATGTACCAATATAACCCGTTTTTTGGTGCAGAGTGAATGCATTTTAAGGTCAGTTGTAAGTTTACTCTATGCTTTCAGCGGTGTTAATAGTATATTTTAATCTTTGAACGAGCATTATTATAGCCGTTGTTGAAATTATATTAACTAGCCAAGATGATGGCAATTATTACAGCCAGAAACGTTTTCTCTAGGAGGTAATGTTTCTCGAAGTGCTTGAGAAAGGGAATATATGTCTAAAGCGTTCATTTTTGAGGCATCGTAATTGTCAGTAGAATAGCCACTTTCATCAATACAGCATTTAGTCATGTACCCGTTAGCAAGGAAATGTAAGTCAAACCATTGAGCGCAAGGGAAGTGATTTAGCTGTGTAGCATTTGATGAATATTCTTTTTTTTCTTTTTCTCCTTTGCTTGAGGTGCCTGTCCATATGAAAAAAGGTCTAACTCCTAATTTGAATAGAGGCCATCTGCTAGAGCAAAAGTTTTCAATTTCTGTGGTTTTTTTTATTCCTTGAAAAGGTGCTGATAAATTAACTGATAGGCTGAACTTTTTTTCTATTATAAGTTGATGAAGATAATCTAGGTTATTAAATACTTTTTCCACTCCAAATCCCATTAATTTTTTATGTTCTTTATTGTCAATGGAATTCAAAGATATAGTCAAAGATGCACTAGGAAAGCTAGACATCCATTCAAAGTTTCCTGGTTGCAACATCGTTCCATTTGTCCAGAATGACTGGGAGGCGGATGGTAGTTTTTGTGCGATAAGTTGAGAAAACTTCTTGAGCCTTTTATCTAACAGGGGTTCGTTAATACGAGCAAGAGTAATACTAAATTTGTGAGTAGGTGGTATTTTCGATAGATCATCAATTATTTTGTGAAATAACTGTGTGCTCATTTCTTGTCCAGATCTAGGAGATGTTGGATATGGGCAAAAAGAGCATTGAGCATTACATTTGACTTGAGTCTCTATACTTATAGTTCGTGGGTAGTGGAGGAAATTATTTGATAGCCTTGATGTTTTATTACAATACGTTTCATAGTTAGCTTGTAGTTTTTTTGTAAAGCTCATTGAGATAGTGTGAGTGTTTTAGTGGGTATAAGTGAGAGGTAAAAATGGTACGAGCTGCTCGGAGTTTAATGGGCGATGACTTGCTATAAATACTGCACGAGTTAATGTGTTTTTTTGAAATTTTTTAGGAGACCAGTCCAAAGGAAATTCGTTGTGGATAGGTTGTTTTTTTGTAGCATATACATAAGGGAAAATTTTTTTTAATTCTTTCCAGACCCAAGGTCTTGATGGGCGGCAGCCAAGGCCCTCTAGAGATTGAGTTGGGTTTTCTATAGGTTCATTGAGGAGGTTTATTTTTTCTTCGTTTTCAAGAGATAGGCATGTTTCTAGTAGAAGTATGCCACTACAGTGTTCTGCTAGAAATTGTAATACTTTGCTAGGGTTGGATACGTGATAAAGCAGGCCATAACAATGTATTATTTCAAATTTTTGATTTAGATTTTTTGGCATAGATAAATCTAAATGTTTAACCTGAACTGTATCAATATCGTAAAAGCGTTTTTTTAAAATATGTAGATTTTCTTTTCGCCCTTCTGTTGTTAATATCTGACATTTTCGATCAATGTAAAAAGCTGTATGGTCACCAATACCAGCCCCAACTTCTAGAACTGTTTTTTGTGATAAGTCTAGTTCTAGTGATGATAAATGCTCAAGCCTACATTGATTATGTGCTAAATAGGCTTTTGAGAGGAATGGATGGAGGGCTTTTTTTTGTTTTTTATCGCGAATAAATAGTACGTCATCATGTGCTCGTTCAGGTTGCCAAGCTGGAGAAAAACCATGGATTGTTAATGTGTTAAGTAGAGTATCCCAAGTGGCAGCATTTTTGTATACTTCAACGGTACTTATTTCGACAAGCAATGCTTGGCATGTAAGGATTGATTTTTTAGCACCTTCAAGTAATAAATGTTCTGCACCTTGTAGGTCAATAACCCAGAAGTTAAATTTATTTGCTTGTTTGTGGTTTTTTTTAAGTAGGGTATCAAGAGAAATTGACGATAAGGATAAAGTATCCATCATTTGAAGGTTAAGGTTTGGCCATAGTGACTGGGCTCCAGTTCCGAATTTCCCAAACTTAAAAATTGAAGAGCTAGCTCCATCTGAGTTATTAGATAAATAGAAATCCTGTGTTGTACCATCAACATTTCCCAGTAATGCGCATAGCCCTTCTTGTAGAGGGTATTCTATTAAGTTTTGAGTTAATTCCTTGAAAATTATTGGGTTTGCTTCGACCCAGATAACTTTTTTGTTTAGTTTGTCGTATTGAGCTCTTTCTTGCCCTTTATGAGCTCCAAGATGTAATACACCGCTTGATTTTTCAATATAGCTAGTTATAAGTTGTTCTCTTTTTTCTATGGTTTTTTTGTCTAAGTACATTGAATTTAATTATGGGGAAATTGAGCGGGGTGGTTAAGTTAATATTTTTTCTGTGAATGGTAGCAGAATATTAAGTTTGTTTGTGGGATGTTTTCACATTCCAGACTTTGCTGGATATATTTAAGGATTATAATCAGTCGGGGTTTCATTCGTTAAATTTAGGAAGAGCATTTTTCGGAATTACAAATTACCTAGTAAAAGCGAGGAGATCTAGTCCAGATTTGTAATCGATAAATAATTTATTTTGCCAATGGTTAGTTAGCTCCGGTAGATGACGAAATATAGTAAAAATTGTGTAAATTTGTACTCTTATTAGTGTTGGCACATTAGACGATTGATGTAAATTATTGTTCGGTGGTTTGCATGCCGCGTTTATAATGCTTGAGAATAGCAGTAGGTATGAGATCTACTAGAATAAGATCATTCGTTAGATTTTTTGAGATAGTGGAAGTAAATAAGTAAAATCTAGTATGTAATGATCTATAAGTAGTAGTACTTTATTTAATTTGGATTGATAGTTGGTGGTGATTTTTTATGGCAAAGGTTTTATTCTATTTAGATCCATTTTTTGAACTTAATAATCCTTTTAAAATGCAGGGTTGGGTGAGTTGGTATGCAGAAATACATGAGCAACTTAAAATTAATTTAATTGACTATGATGCTCGTTTAATCGCTTTGGATACTGTGGATCTAGTTCCCTGTGCTAGCTTTAGAGATATTGTATGCTCCTTTTCTCAGGAAGAGTTACGTGGGGGGAAGGCGCAAGCGGGGAATGTTTTTCAAAAATTAGAAAGAGGGCAAATTGACTCTTCGTATTTTGAAGAGCTGGTTGTAGAGAAACTTAATGGCTTTATTCCTGATGTGATATTTTTGAATGCCGAATCTAGATGGCTAAGGCGCTTGCTTCCAAATTCAGTCTTTCTTAATTTTGAATTAAACTGGTTTCATTATGAGCCATTACCAAAATTTTGGTGTATTGATTCTTCGGGATATGGGAAGGGACGCTTTTTATTAGAACATTCAGAAGAAATTTTTAATGCTTTAACCTTCGGAGATGCAGAAAGGGAGTTTGTTAAGAAAATGATTGACGTGGCGCACGCTCGGGTGCTTTGTAAATCATTATATCCGGTTGCTGTAGATGCAATCATCACTGGCCTAAGAGGAAAATTTGCTGAAATTATTTTGCTGCCTTTGGCTTCTCCTGTGCAGGGAGATGGCGAAACTAGAGTTTTTGCTAGCTTAGATTATTATTTTGACAGATTACCGAAGAGCGATGCCTGTTACGTAATTACCTTACACCCAGGGTCAAAGTCTCTATCTGATGGGGAAATAAAATATTTAACTTTAAAATATTCTAATATATTTATTGATAATGAGCTTAGACCTCGGCCTCTTACACAGTTTTTAGTTCCTTATGTCGATAAAGTGATAGGTAACTTTTCTAGTATTGCTTATTATTCTTTATTGTTTAATAAAGAGTTGATTTTTATTACAGAAAATCTTCCTTATGAAGATGATTATTCCCATTTAATTGCTCCATTATCTAAGCTAATTTCAACGTCTAGTGAGGAATTTCGCTTAAAAATTTTGTATTGGTTGCTTACATATTATGCTGTTTCAGACGAAAAGTTTTTTTCTGGTGTATGGATGGCTAGCTTTATTAATGAAGCTATTTCGAGTGCTAACAATAAAATGCCGTGTGAGTTATATAATACCCAGGTAATGACTGAAGACGAATGGATGGGAACTTCATGGGTAACTAAAGAGGTTAAAGATGAGTATTTTTATCAAAAATGGCTTAATCAAAGATTTATCTCCCAAGATGCTCAATTAGCATTATCAGGTAATGAAGCTAAAGATGATGAATTTATTATTCACTTTGTAATGAAACTTTTGCCAGAACAAATAGAGTTATTGGCTGATACCTTAGATTGTATTGCTACGCAATCTAATAGAGCATGGAGATTGACTGTTGTAGCAAATTTTGATTCGCCGAATGAGCTATTTGATGAAATTGATGCTTTGCATTGGATGCAAGTTGAGCAAGGCAGCGGCTTCAATAAAGTCATTAATGAAATGGTAAGCACCATAAATTCAGGCTGGTTTGCTTTTGTTGAAGCAGGAGTCCGGCTTGAGCCTGCTTTTATACATAGTTGTCAGCAATATGTTGATAAATTTAAAGAATGGAAATATATTTATTTAGATGAAGACTGTATTAACCACAGAGGATTGTATTGTTTACCAAAGTTTAAACCTGATTTTGATCCAGACCTACTTCGCTCAACACCCTATATAGGCTCGGTATGTCTTATTGAGTCTGCAGCATTAAATACTATTGGTGGGTTGTCGGAAGAGTATGTGGCAGATAGTTATGATTTGGCTTTAAAAATATTGGATGTTTTTGGTGCTAAGGCAATTGGACACTTGCCTGAGGTTTTGGTTCATGTTCCGGGGCTATATTTAGACTTTTATGATGAGGCTGAAACATTTAAGGCGCTATCATCGCATTTATCACGAAATAATATTGATGCCGCTGTTGAAAGGGGGTGGGTGGACCGCTCTTTTCGACTTAAATATTCTGTTATTGGCAATCCGGCTGTTTCTATTTTAATACATCCTTTTTCGGATGCTTTTTTGACAACTGAAAGTGAACGATTGTCATTGTTGAAAACATGTGTTAGCAGTATTTTGGGTAAAACAAGTTATTTAGAATTCGAAATTGTTATTGCAAATACTGAAGGTGGGCAAGAATCTTTACAGTATTTTCACGAATTAAAGGAGTTGGGTTTAGGTCGAGTTAAGATTGTCGAATATAAGTCTTCTTATAATATATCAGCGATCAATAATTTTTTAGTTGAACATGCAAAAGGTGACTATATTGTATTTTTGCAGCCAAATGTAGAAATTCTCCAAGAAGAATGGATAGATGAAATGCTAGGGCACTCTCAACGTGTTGACGTTGGAGTTGTTGGAGCTAGGCTTGTTTCTTCTTCAAAGCAAGTGTTGCATGCAGGTGAGATTCTGGGGATGGGGGGGAAAGGAGTGGTAGGACGAGCGCATCTGAATTTATCAATGCTAGATCCCGGCTATATGGATAGAGCTATGTTGGTTCAGAACTTTTCGGTAGTCTCTTCGGCTTGTTTAATGATAAAAAGAGAAATTTATCAGAAGGTAAAGGGGATGAATGATGGACAATTCAAAATAGGGTATGCGGATGGAGACTTTTGTCTCAGAGTTAAGGAGCAGGGGTACCGAGTATTATTTACACCGTTTGTGACTTTAATTTATTCTGAGCTAAAACGAAATAATAAAGTATTAAATCAAATTCAGTCTGAAATTGATTATATGCAGGAAAAGTGGTTACCACAATTAGCAACAGATCCTGCATATAATCGTAACCTTTCATTAAAAAACACTAACTTTAAAGTAGATGATTCAATGCATGTGACTTGGAATGTTGACTTTAAAGGGAAACCAAGAATTTATGCTTTTCCACCTGATAGTCATGGGGTTGGGCAGTATAGAGTAAGGGGGCCAGTAGCGGCGCTAACTAAAATAGGTGTGATTGAAAGTGCTTTTGCAAATAATTTTAGTAATTTGGTTTATCCTACTGCAGCAGAAATTGAACGAATTAAACCTGATGTTTTGTTAAGTCAAAATGGTTTTTTAGATAGCAGTTTAATGCCATGGAAAAAATATAGAAAATTTAATGACGCTTTTATGATTTGTGGACTGGATGATTTGGTTTATATGTTGCCTAATCATCACCCTAAACAAGGAAAATGGCCCAAAAATATTAGGCGAAAAGTCAAAGAGCTATTTCAAGCTTCAGATCGTGTAATTGTTGCCAATGAAGCGTTAGCTGAAGAATTTAGAAAAATGACGCATGAAGTAATTGTTGTTCCTAATTATTTAGAAAACTGGCGATGGGAATCATTGGCCATACCTGAAAAGATTCAAAAGAAAAAAATACGTATTGGTTGGGCTGGGGGTAGTGAGCATGTTGCAGATTTAGAATTTATTCGGCCTGTTGTGGAAGCGCTGTATAAGGAAGTTGATTGGGTTTTTATGGGCTTGTGTTTAGAAGGTTTTGAACCCTATATAAAAGAATATTATGCGGGTGTGGATTTTGACCGTTACCCACAGTTATTAGCGAATTTAAATTTAGATTTGGCTATTGCGCCATTAACACATAATAAATTTAATGAATGTAAAACGAATTTGCGGCTATTAGAATATGGGGTTTTAGGTTGGCCTGTTGTATGTACTGATATTCTTCCTTATCAGAATGCACCAGTAACAAGGGTTGCTAATAATGTAAATGAATGGATTCGAGTCATTAGAGAAAAAATTAATGATCGCGATAATTTACAGATGGAGGGCGCGATGTTACGTCAGTGGGTTATAGATAATTATATGTTAGATGATCATTTAGATGAATGGGAGAGTGCATTATTACCGAGTTAAATTATTGAGCTTGAGTACATGGATTTAGCATGAAGATTAATTAAACTGGGTGGTGTTTAGTGCAAAAAGAGGTTCTGATAGAAGCTTTAGTTTGTGAATGGAGAGAAGCAGGTATTCAAGAAGGGGATACTTTGCTTATTCATAGTAATATTCAGAGAACGTTCAAAAGATACTTAAGGCTAGGGGTGAGAATAAGCGCAGAAGATATTCTTGATTCATTCTTAAAAGCTATTGGTAATTCGGGAACATTGCTATTGCCATTATTTAATTTTGACTTTCCTAGAGGGAAGGCTTTTGATATTCGTAATACTCCTTCTCATATGGGAGCTTTAACTGAAGCAGGTAGGGCGCACCCACTAGCTGTACGAACAGGGCATCCTATTTATTCTTTTGCTGTGATTGGCGCTAAATCACAGTATTTTGAATTAGTAAATAATTTTAGTGGGTATGGGGGGGATTCGCCATTTGCAATGCTTCGAGAAATGGGGGGTAAAATAGCAGTTCTAAATCTTCCTGATGCGAGCAGTATGACATACTATCACTACGTAGAAGAAATGCATGAAGTTGATTATCGTTACCATAAAACTTTTACGGGAACCTATATAGATGCATTAGGAAATAAAGAGTCTAAAACATATGGATTATTTGTTCGTAATATTCAAGAAGGAGTTTTGACGTATGTGGAGCCGGCAGGAGAGTTAATGTGGAAAAGTGGATTGTATTCTGGCAATAGACCAAATGAAAAGTCTGGTTTAAGAGTTGTTGCTTCACAACAAATGTATGAATTTATTTCTGACATAATAAGGTCGGGTGCAGCAAAAAATATTTTATACCAAATTAATGGAAAGAGAAATGGGTGACTTAGGTCTGGAAATGCATGAGTTATGTAAAGAGCTTTTCCCTATATGTAGAAGTATTACTGGAAATGGTCTTCGTCAATCATTTGCTATTTTAAGTAGAGAGTTACCAGGTTTAAGCATTGTAGAGGTTCCAACAGGAACAAAGTGCTTTGATTGGGAGATTCCTAAAGAATGGAATATTAAAGGCGCCTATATAATTGATCCAGAAGGAAAAAAGATTTGTAATTTTGAGGTGTGTAATTTACATGTAGTGGGGTACTCATCTCGAATTAGTAAGACTATTTCCCTTGATGAACTGCAAAATTATTTGTACTCTCTTCCTGGTCAACCTGATGCCATACCGTATGTTACTTCTTATTACAAAGAAAGGTGGGGTTTTTGTATTAGTCATAATGAGCGAGAGCAATTAATGTCAGGGAAGTACGATGTTTTTATTGATAGTGAATTGAAAAATGGGAGCTTAACATACGGAGAGTTAATTATTCCTGGCGAATCAAAAAAAGAAATATTTATATCAACTTATTTTTGTCACCCCTCAATGGCAAATAATGAGCTTTCTGGACCTGTAGTTACGACATTACTTGCAAAGTGGCTTAAAACTATAAAAAATCGAAAATATACATATAGAATTATTATTGTTCCAGAAACTATTGGGTCTATTGCATACTTAAGTCGAAATTATAAAGTAATGAAAAAAAATATTGTTGCGGGTTTTAATGTTACATGTGTGGGAGATGAGCGAGCATACTCTTACCTTCCCTCAAGGAGGGGTAATACGTTGTCTGATCAGGTTGCCAAGCATGTATTGAAGCATTTGCAACTTGATTTTGTGACATATTCATTTTTGGATAGGGGGAGCGATGAGAGGCAATACTGTAGTCCAGGAATAGATTTACCTATATGTTCTATAATGAGAACAAAGTATGGCCGTTATCCTGAGTATCATACATCTTTAGATAATTTAGAACTTATTACACCAGCAGGGTTGTTGGGAAGCTTTAATGTATTGAAAAAAACTATTGAGTGTCTTGAATTAAATGAAACCCTTTGCTCAACAGTTTTATGTGAGCCACAGTTGGGGCGAAGGGGACTGTATCCAACAGTTGGGACTAAAAGTAGGGAGCCGCATGTAAGGCATATGATGAATTTTTTAGCTTATTGTGATGGTAAAAGTAGCAATCTTGATATTGCAGAAAAGATAAATTTACCTCTATGGGAGCTTAAGGACATTATTGAAAAATTAAAAAAAGAAAATATACTTATATCGGTATAAATCGATCAATTGCTACTATTGTATTATTGCTTTTAATTATGCTACGTTGGTAATCCCCCCATTTTTAATGGAGATCAGTAGTAGATATTTTTCTCTGTGATAATTTCAATTTCTGAATGGGAGTAATACGGCCAATTCCCATGTTAGGTCGTTCGTTATTGTAAGCCCATAATCAGCACGTCGCTCTGCTCTGCAATTCTTTAATATCTCGATAAATATACTGGCTCAGCCAGTCATACCTTACAGTTCGGTTAAACCGCTCAATATAGGAATTTTGTTGTGGATTTCCAGGTTGAATGAAGGATAACTCAATATTTTTACTTTCTGCCCATGTTGTCAGTTTGTGAATATATTCAGGCCCATTATCACAACGTCACCTTTTGGGCTTACCTCGCCATTCAATAATTTGTTCCAATGAACGAATGACCCGCTCTGCTGGTAAGGATAAGAGAAAATTCCACTTTTGACTTCAATTATTTTTCGGGGGGATTATCGTTACTATAAAAGTAAAAATAAATTAAAGATTAATTCAACTAGGTCGATACCAAAGTCAGAGAACAATAAATAGTTGTTTCTAAAAAATTAAATGAACATAATTTTCGGTACATCTCTAGGAGAACGATCATGGCTTCAGTAATCAATACCAATGTTTTATCGTTGAATTCACAACGTAATTTAAGTAAATCACAAAGTGGATTAGCAACTTCATTACAACGATTATCATCAGGCTTGCGTATTAACAGTGCGAAGGATGATGCGGCGGGTCTTGCGATTTCAGATCGTATGACTTCACAAATTAACGGTTTAAATCAGGCTGGTAGAAATGCCAATGATGGTATTTCATTAGCGCAAACTGCAGAAGGGGCATTGGCGCAAACAACTGACTTATTGCAACGGATGCGTGAATTGGCCATTCAGTCTTCTAATTCAACTAACTCAGCATCAGATAGATCGGCATTACAATCTGAGGTGAATCAGCTTAAACAGGAAGTTGATCGTATTTCGTCAACGACTGAGTTTAATGGCTTGAAGCTATTGGATGGCTCCTTTACTTCGCAAAGTTTTCAGGTTGGAGCTAATGCAAATCAGACAATAAATGTTTCAGTTGAAGGTTCATCTACTTCTGATTTACAAGATAATAGAATAGATGCTGGTAACCTTACTGCGGATCAAGGAACAACAGCAGTACAAAATGCTACGACAAGTGGTAGTGTAGGCTCAGCAAATGGTATTGGCACGCAAAACCTAACAATCAGTGGTTCGTTTGGGAAAATAACTGATTTGGGTA
>Ga0209707_1000418_pt1 | contig 25940 bp, 23 predicted proteins | sample EN4Hudsemesocosm_FD_184630 | JGI IMG/M metagenome (GOLD analysis project Ga0209707, IMG submission 184630) | Methane-oxidizing microbial communities from mesocosms in the Hudson Canyon - EN4B Hudson Canyon (SPAdes) (version 2) | ecosystem: Environmental > Aquatic > Marine > Cold seeps | place... | reverse complement strand
GCCATTCTTTATTCACTCGATACTCACCAACGTCATGCACATCCATGCCTAACCAGTGACCGGTGCGGTGCATGTAAAAGACCTTGTAGCTTTCATCTTTAATTAGCTGCTCAATGTCACCGGATAATAATCCGAGCTCGACTAAACCCGTCACTAAGACTTTAACCGCAGCTTCATGCCCGGCATTCCAACTATTACCCGGTTTAACCTGCTCAATAGCGGCTAGCTGCGCCTTTAAAACCAACTCATAAAGGGCTTTTTGCTCAGGGCCGAACTTTCCACTCACCGGGAAAGTACGAGTAATATCCGCCGCATAATAATCAAGTTCGCAACCCGCATCGATAAGGATTAAGCCCCCATCGGCAATGAGCATGTCGTTATTGGTGTAATGTAAAATACAGGCATTATCACCACCACCGACGATAGAAGGATACGCAGGCCAACGGCTACCTTCGCGCGTAAATTCATGCAATATTTCAGCTTCTAATTGATATTCAAAGCAACCCGGCTTTGCTACCTGCATGGCTCGACAATGCGCCGCGGCTGAGATGTCTGCGGCCTTTTGCATTATTTCAATTTCTGCTGGGGATTTTATTAATCGCATCTCATGCAATAGATGATCAAGGGCTGAGAACTCATGAGGCACCTGAGCTCCCTTGCGCACCATAGCTTTAACTTGATTTAACCAATGGTTTAATTGCGTATCAAATTGACTGTTTGCTCCCATTACGCTGTAGACCCGCGCTTTACCTTCTATCAACTCAGGCAGTACGGAATCAATCGCTTCAATAGGATAAGCTTCATCAGCATAGAACTCTTTGGCAACCCCTTCAGGCCCTGCGCGGCGCCCTGTCCAGATCTCTAGTGCAGGGTCTTTAGGATTACAAAATACAATGTATTCGCCCTGTTCACGCCCTGGAATTAATACCAGACAGGCATTCGCTTCGGCGAAGCCGGATAAGTAATAAAAATCACTGTCCTGACGAAATGGGTGCTCCACATCTCGATTACGCACGGTCTCTACAGCAGTCGGTACAATGGCGATGCTATTCGCTTCCATCTGTGACATGAGCTGTTGGCGGCGTTGACTGTATTCTGTTTGCGCAAGTTTCATCAGATTTCCTTACCGGGTTGTATTATTGCCAAGCTATGATCGTACAAATTAGTTATACGAAAGGGCCCTATCAGTGCAATTGATTAGGCTTTTCATCGCCATCAATCACTTTCGGCTCAGCCGCTTCGGGTTCATTGAAGGCTAAAAATACAGTCAAAGCCGCAACACGGGCATGTTCGACTAATTCATGTAATAAGTCTTCGCTATCTTCCGGGCTATCATCAGCGGTAAGTTCTACCTGACTGAACGCATCAAAGTGTTGTAATACCTCTTTCGTTTCATCATCAAGCTTGCCGCTCACTTTACCCGCCGCACCAAAGCCATCTAAAAAGCCTTTAGACCACTGAGCCATCGCATCCACTTGCTGACTCAGTTCACAGTCATCACTTTCAGGCATGAACAATGTAAAGTTCATGCTTTCATTTTCTAAGCCTTGTAAAACCCAGCCATAAAAAACCGTCATCAGACTTTGTACCGGCTTCGGCAATGACTCAGGGGTCTCAAGATAATTTTCCGCTTCAATTTGCCATTGAGTATCGCTTAAGCGAGCACCCGTGCTCAGGTAACCGGTTAACCAACCATGTAGCCCAGAGGGTGAACCCAGCGCACCGATTGTGACCATGGCATTAGCAAATTGATGAAAGGGAATCGATATATTCTTCTGCATGAGGTATCTTATTTACTGATAAAAGTATTGTGCAGAGTTTAGCATGAATGCAGCCTGCATCACTCCCCGAGATTGACCCAATTCATCAGGTCTCTTATAGTCGGGGAAAACCAAAAGATTATTGGATAATGAAAGAACTCGATTTAACCAGCTTGCAACGCAAGATAGATAAGCTCATCTCGGCCAATGCAGAAATGCGCCAGCAGATGACGGCTATTAAGGTCTCTGAAGCACGCTGGCAAGCTGAGCGCGGAAAACTCATGCAGCAAAATGATATTGCTCGTCGTAAGGTCAATGAAATGATTGAGCGATTACAGCTACTGGAGCGAAATAGTGGCTAATTCAAATAATACCTTAACAGTTTCAATATTAGAGCGTGATTTTCGGGTCAATTGCCCGGCAGAAAGTCAGCATGAACTCGTCGATGCGGCTAAGTTACTTGATGATAAAATGCGTGAAATTCGGCTCGCCAGTCAAAATTCGGGCAAGGTGCTAGGCACAGATCGTATCGCAGTGATTGCGGCGTTGAATATTGCGCATGAATTGCAACAGTTACAAAATAAACAGACTCAAGTAGCAGAAGAGCTAGAGCGTATTGACGAACGCCTTGATGAAGCGTTAATGCAAGATTTACAACTTGAGCTGTAATCGAGAAATATCGTAAATATTAAAATTATAACAATCTTTCAAAGCGAAAATTGTTATAATGAAATCGCTCCCTGGGGTGTTAGCCAGTCTATAAAGACCTCGAGCCGATGCTTATAACCCCGGAGGGTTATCGTATTATTGTGTGCATGTCCGCCTGACGGAAAGCCTAATATAGTACCTAGCCCGCCACCCTTGAACCTTGGGTTCAAGGCCTTTATTTTTGACAGCGGCACAATGGGGAGCTCCAACTATCACTTCTGCTGATACTCAAAACCCGAGCGCTTCTACACTCCAGCAGAAACGCCAATTACGCTCTCAAATGCGTCAAGCTCGTCGTGGCTTAAGTAAAACAGCGCAAAAACGTGCAGCCAATCGGCTTAAGCAGCAACTCAACCAAAATCCTCATTTTAAATACGCTCAACATGTTGCTCTCTATTTGCCCAATGATGGTGAAGTGGATACGTTTCCTGCAATTCTGCAAGCTTGGAGTTATGGCCAGAAAGTATACTTGCCGGTATTAGATCCTATTCGGAAAGGCTTTTTATGGTTTGTTGAATACCGAGCAGATAGTCGTATGCGCTCGAATCGCTTTGGTATTGCTGAGCCTGACCCGGGATTTAATCGACGCATACCAGCTCGATTTTTACGTGCTGTAGGACTACCTTTAGTCGCGTTTGACTCTGCCGGGAATCGTTTAGGTATGGGCGGGGGGTTTTATGATCGCAGTTTTGAATTTTGTCGTCATCAAGGCACCAAACCGAATTTATTTGGTTTAGCACATCAATGCCAAGAGGTTAATGAACTTCCTACTGAAAGCTGGGATATTCAATTAACCGCGATTATTGCTAGTTAAAAATATGATAGTTATTAGCGGATTAAATTTTCGCTCACAATCATACTTGAAGTCATATCATCCGGAGCCATAAAGCCTGTTAATAATGCACCCAGAGCGACCAATCCAACCAATAAAACTAATACGTCAGGTTTACCGTTCATTTTCTTCCCCATAGACAATCGTCTAGAAATAGCCTAATTCAGCTATATAATTATTTTTTATTATCAAGCTTGTAATTCATACTAATCGCTTAGATCGCCCAATAAGTAGATATAGAGCAAAGTATGAGCCAAACTTATATTTTTTAATTTATTTCGCGCTAAAGCATATCATTATTATTATATCGCTCTAACTCAATCTCAGATTAATGGCTTATTATGAGAATAAACGCACCACTTTCAAGCCATTTTAAGCTACTCAGTTCACATATGGCGCATAAAGTTAATAGCTCTCTAGCGCAGCGAGGTCTAATTCAAGATCTTTGCCTTCGTGATGCATTTGTCGCATCAACTCCGCAGTATCCAACAGTGTACTCAGACTCTGAATCTGCCCCTTTTTAAATTGCCAAAATGAAACCGCAGCAAAGGTGACGATATTACTGCTGGGTTGAAATCCAAACATCGGTTTTATTAAGGTGCCACAAAAGGAAGATTGGGTTACAACGCGATCACCCTCAGCAACGATGTCTTCAATCGTAACTTCAAAATCTTCCATAGAATGGCGAACCATCTGGATAACTTGAGCCGCCATATCATAACCAAACGTTTGATTTAATAAGCTGGCGTGATAATTAAAATCACGGCGAACCAAATTACGGGCCAAATTAAAATGACCTTGGTTCCACGTTAGCTCAATAAATTTTGTGGCTAATTTTTTGTTCTCTTCCAAGCTATTGTTATTATTTACTTCGCTGGACATAGAGTTACCTGAACGGTGAAAAAGGTAAGAAGGCATATAATAACGCTTTCGGTCATAATTCCGAAATAAAAAAAACGCCACTCGATGGGTGGCGTTTTTTTGCGTTTAAAGTCGGCTTTTAATCAATAATTAATCAATACGATCAACTAAAGCGATTGCCAGTTCATTGGCAAGCATATTGGCGACACTCTTTTCAGCTTTAGCTTTAGCTAAATCAGGATAGCCTGAAGCCCCTTTTGCCTGCTTACTAAAGGTACTTAACGTTCGTTGATTTGAATCTTTAATCGTCACCCGACTATCAGCAAAAACAAAATGGGATCCATTTTTTTCAACCGGACGTAAAGTAGCTGACACTTGAATAATTAAGTCATAAGCGCCTTGATCGTTGATTCTCATACCTTGTTCAGTTAATGCCTCAATCACACCCGAAGCAATATCCTTCGCCCCAGCATCCGTCATGCTAATACGAACCTGCAACTGATTAAACAATGCATAAATGTTACTTTGGATCTGTTGTAACTCTTCACTCAAAGCAGGCTTCTGACGAGAAGTACCGACGAGAGCAAGCTGATCGGCTAAACGATTTCTCTGAGCATAAAGTTTAAGTGCCGGTAATAAAATTCGCAGCTGCTGTAAGTTTGTTCCAGAACGAGGCTTTTGATCAATGCTGTGTATTTGAACTTCTAAATCAGAAATCTGACCTCGAATTCGGCTCGCTGCTTTTACCCGATCCAGTTCAGCCAAAGCATAAGCAAACTTTTTCTCGAAATACGTTTCCGTCACTTTCACTTCATCTAGTTCAACCGCCGGCACCTGACTACGAATAGTATTTTGCACGGTCTGCACCAGCTCAGTTTGCTTACCAGTGGCTTTACGCTCTTGCACTGTACTGGAAAAATCTCCACTCACGGTTACTCGGAGTTGACTGACAAGGTTTACCCTTGCGGCATCTCCTGCACGACGAACTGCGTCGGCCTTGTCACCCCAAAGATCTCCAGAACCTACCCCGTAGGCAAATCCGTTTCGCTGTGGTGGGTTATTAATCCAGTCTGGAGCATCAAAGCTCGCTTGATTTTCAGCACGGCTAGAGCTTGTACTAGATCCAGATTTAGGCGCATTGGCAACACAAGCTGCCAAGCTAAAAACCATGAAACCAGCCGTCAATAATTTAAGAGAGGTCTTCATTTAGAAACCAAAGCCGCCCTTTTCTTGTAATTTCTTAATCTTCTTCTGACCGTTCCAAACTTCACGGTTATTATTCATATCAATTAGCTTCATATCAACTTGATAGAAAGTCACTCGATCACCGCCCACCTGATCGACAATGGAATTTAAGCTGCCAGAAATCGCGAAGTCAGCCGCTTGCTCTTGGCCTTGTTCTTTGGCTTTTGTCGCGTTAAGTTCTTGATCTTGGCGCTCATCACGAATGGCTTTACGCTCATCACCACCGGCGACAAAATCAGCACGACCAGAACGTATGATTGAACGCTTAATATCATTAACAAACGTTTCAATCGCAATGTGCTCATGCGACTTATTAGCAATACGTTGAATAATAATCGTTGGACGATTGTTATTTTCTAACTCAAAGTCTCGCGCCCATGGAAATGACAACATATCAGTAATCATTTCTTCAGCAACAAGCTGAGAGTCTTTATCGTTCCAGCGATCTGATAAAGCAATCTCTTGATCACTATCAACACGGCTTACGCGAGTTCCAGCACAACCCACAACCGATACAGCCAGCGCTGCAACTAGCAATACTTTCATATGTTTAAACATGGATTCCATCCTTTTAAATTCTATTTAGATAATAAGTTACGTTAAATCATTAATCGGTTAAAGCAACCGACTTTTGTGTTTTATTTTCACGGGGTAGCGCAGACTCTAAGGAGGCTTGCTTCAAATACGGCATTGATCGTACTTGTACGACCTGCAATTCATCTTCTTGCAAAACAATCTGTTGATTCTGCTTCACGAGTGGCTTGCCTTTCAGCACCTCAGATTGCACATCAACTGAATAGCTACCCGCATCGAGAGGGATGCGTGAGATTCTTACTTCATAAGGCAGCATTAACCAATTACGGGTTTCCGCCGCATCGGATAATTGACTCGCTACTTTTCCAACCGCAGCTAAGATGCCGCTGAACTGATCACCTGCAAGATCGGCGGCTTTTTGAGCCGTTAATGCCTTAAAAGCGCCTCGAGTTAAGGCTAGCCGAATATCTTCATTGGCATTCAAGAGCTGTTCATTTAACCCCATAATGGCAGGCTTTGAGGCCGACAGTAATGGATACTCTAGCCCCGCAATAGAAACCGTTGAATCTCCAGGCTTATTTTTGGGAGGCGCATAATAAGGAACCGTAATACGCAAGCCACTACCAATTGCCTTAATCAGACCCAATTGATTCGCTAGATCCCAAGCCCCAGCAAGATATATTGTTTTCTGAAAATCATTAAGAATAAAATTAATGAAGTCATTATTTTTATAATGAACCATCAAATCCAATAAACTTTTATCCGCATAAACTAAATAAAACCAAGCTAACTTTTCACGATGCGTTTTATTGCTACCAATGTAAGGGCGCAAAACCAATGAGCGATTATATGAATTAGCCGTCAGCTGAAGGTTCATCTCTTCTCGATGAGGAACAATACCAACATGTTCAATAACAACGAGCTGAGATTTCTCGTCATAACTGGATAGATTCTTGCGTTGCTGTGGCGTCAATTTTTTCTTCGCGAGACGTGGCCATTCATTATTATAGCCCCCCGCCTTACGCATCATGCGCACTACATCAAACCAGGCTTGCTGAGTCATACCTTTTGCTAGATCAAACTGCTCGGCATAACCTTGCTCATAAGAAACCGCCGCTTTACGATAGCTAATACGCGCATTATCGTATTCTGCGTTTGCCTCGTAAGTAATTCCGGTAAGGTAGTGTGCCATGGCATCATCACGATATTCTAACTTGTCATGATCTATCTGATTGCCGCTTAACTTACTGAACACATCTAGCAATTTGGAAAAAACCTGCTCATCTTTATCTTTTTGCTCCGCATACGTTCCTTTATCGGAATTCATCGTATTGAGGCGAATGCCTAAACGGCGCGATTCGATACGAGCGTTTTCGATACCATTTAAATAATCATTACGAGTCTTAGCGTCATTACTCAGCGCTAGATAGTTAAGCGTTTTATAATAGTTGATAAAGACTTTTTCAAATTCGGCGCCCGCATAAACTCCATTACGCGGATTGGTCATGAAAGCAACCATACTATTCGAGATACTTTTTACCTCGAGATCTTCGGCAATTTTCTCAGCTATTTCGAGCAGTTTATTACTCGCAGCGAATTGCCCTTGTAAGTGCTTCAGCACCCCAAGCTCCATGTGATATAACAAGCGGTCTGCACCGGTTGGGGTTAAAGCATCAGCCACGCTTTGCTCAGCTTCTAAATACTCCCCTTTCTGCGCAGACGATAACGCCTGATCAATTCCACTGCCATAGGTTGCACAACCACTAAGCTGCAATAAAAATAGACAGAGCAAGCTAGTGGAGATGTACTTAATCAATTTCATATGAACCTTAAACATCCCTTTAAAAGTATTAGATGCGTATTTAGAAGCACACATCATAGGGTCGACTTCACTATTTATCTAGATGAATCTGCTGCTTTAACCATTGATAAGCTTGAGCACGCTTGCTGACTTCTTCATTCACCATATGATGACGACCATCTTTAATCATTAATAATGAGCGCTGAGGAAATTTTTCTAATAATAAAGGCATATTATGTCGCCACTCAACCGTTGTATCTTGATCTCCCTGAACAATATTAATGGCTAGATCTGAAGGTTCACTCTCCTCAATCATTTGCACCCACTTCTTTAAGGCCCCAACCCAACGAACGGAAAGGGCTAGCGGCTGCAAAGGATCTTGCTCAGCAATAAAACGCAAAAACTCAACATCATTTGAGTTCATGGCAAAGTTACGTTTAATTTGCTTCATGAAAGGGCTTAACAAGGTATGTAATATTTTAGCGCTCGTCCAACTGCAGGGGCGCACTAAAGGAGCTAATAAATTAATACTGCTAAAAGGAGAGGTGCTCTGTTTAATCTGGCGGGTCAATAAATAGTTAATGATAATGGCACCACCGGTACTTTGACCAAATACGTGCAGAGGTAAGGATTCAGTTCCAGTATGCTGGCGTAAAGCAGATGCCTGCTCTAACGCGGCACAAAATACTTCATCATATTCTTTAAAATCACTGATCGCCGCACGCTCACCCGTAGACAAACCATGCCCCGGCAAATCAAAAGCAAACACATTCCAGCCTTGCTGCAAGCAGAACTCAATTAAGCTGCCATAAATACCGACATGATCATAATAACCATGCATTAAAACAGCGGTGCCTTTAGCCTTTTCTTGAGTAAAAATCTGCGCCGTTAAGGTATATCCTGCGGCCGAAAAGCTGCCAATATGATGTTTCAATCCGTCATCATGTGTAGAAAAATCAATTTGATAATAGTGCAGGTAGCGCTGCTGAACCGGAGCAATGTCGGGTAGCTGCTGCCAATTTAAAGGCTTTAACGCATGCTCTAGTTCACTTGCATCCCAATTTGGCGATTTCACACTTCACTTCCTATAGACCTAAATTGTGGCCAATGATTAAGACTAGGTTAAGAGTAGCAAGGCCAGATGAAGAATTCACGACTATAAAATATTTTTCTCTAAATAGCAGGCGAAAAAAAAGGCCACCGAAGTGACCTTTCTTTTACTCTTTAGCTTGAGGCTGTGAAGCCAAAAACTTATAGAGAGTAGTACATGTCGAATTCTACTGGGTGAGTAGTTTGCTCAACACGGTAAACGTCTTCCATCGCTAATTCGATGTAAGCTTCGATCATGTCTTTTGTGAAAACGTCGCCTTGAGTCAAGAAATCCATGTCTTCTTTCAAGCAATCGATCGCTTCACGAAGGCTACCAGCTACCTGAGGGATAGCAGCAGCTTCTTCAGCTGGAAGGTCGTATAGATCTTTATCAGCAGCATCGCCAGGGTGAATCTTGTTCTTAACACCGTCGATACCAGCCATCAACATAGCAGCGAATGCTAGGTATGGGTTAGCCATTGGATCAGGGAAACGTGCTTCGATACGCTTACCTTTTGGAGAAGCAACGTATGGAATACGGATAGAAGCAGAACGGTTACGTGCAGAGTACGCAAGCATTACTGGCGCTTCGAAACCTGGGATAAGACGCTTGTAAGAGTTCGTTGATGGGTTAGTGAACGCATTCAACGCTTTAGCGTGCTTGATGATACCGCCGATGTAGAAAAGAGCCATTTCGCTCAATCCAGCATAGCCGTCACCAGCGAATTGGTTTTCGCCGTCTTTCCAGAAAGACTGGTGCACGTGCATACCAGAACCGTTATCACCGATAACTGGCTTAGGCATGAAAGTAGCTGTCTTGCCGTATGCAGCAGCAACGTTATGAATAACGTACTTAAGCATCTGAACTTCATCAGCTTTCTTAACTAGAGTATTGAACTTAACGCCAATCTCGTTTTGGTTAGCAGTCGCCACTTCGTGGTGATGTACTTCAACATCAAGACCGATAGCCATCATAGTATTACACATAGCTGCACGCATATCGTGAGAGCTATCTACTGGAGGAACTGGGAAGTAACCACCTTTAACGGTTGGACGGTGACCCATGTTTCCGCCTTCGATCTTAGAACCAGAGTTCCAAGCAGCTTCTTCAGAGTTGATTTTGTAGAAGTTGCCAGACATGTCTGCGCCCCAACGTACATCATCAAAGATGAAGAATTCAGGCTCTGGACCGAAGAAAGCTGTGTCGCCTAGGCCAGTAGACTGTAGGAATGCTTCAGCACGCTTAGCAACAGAACGTGGATCACGCTCGTAACCTTGCATAGTAGAAGGTTCGATGATGTCGCAACGCAAGATCAAAGTAGCGTCTTCAGTGAACGGGTCAAGGAAAGCCGTCGTATCATCTGGAAGAAGAATCATGTCAGATTCGTTAATACCCTTCCAACCAGCAATAGAAGAGCCATCAAACATCTGGCCTACTTCAAAAAATTCTTCGTCAACATAGCTAGAAGGAATAGAAACGTGCTGCTCTTTACCTTTAGTATCGGTGAAACGTAAGTCAACCCACTTTACGTCATTCTCTTTGATCAAGCTCAAAGTATTTACAGACATCTTTGTTCTCCAGATGTAATTTTTATCTAATCAGCAGTCCACTCAAAAGGGCCTACCACCTAAGTTTAATAATCAAACAGCAACTATTATGCCATTTAATAAAATCACCACTAAGCCGATAATTCCAAGGCTTTAGCCTGAAACAACTACAAATTAACGCACCAAAAGAAGGCATGAAAAATATATAAGACCTAAAGTGGTGCACAGATGCAAATATCAGACAAACACACTGTGGATTGGCACATTATAGGTTCAACTATGCCCCAAGATAAAACTTTATTAGCACAAAAACAGGGCTTTCTTGATATTTACCTTCAATTGTACAAAAGTCGACCAACTTTCTCTCAATTTAACCAGCATTCTATCCCTAGCTCATGTATAATCGCGGCCTTTTATAGCCAAGCCCATCCAAGCTAGCCTTTTTGCTCAGTTTGCCGGGCCATAACTCAGGGTCCCTATTGTGATCGAGAACTTACGTAATATCGCCATCATTGCCCACGTTGACCATGGTAAAACTACCTTAGTCGACAAGTTGCTTGAACAATCAGGTTCACTTGAGCGCAACCAAGCTGGCGAGCGAGTCATGGACTCGAACGACCAAGAAAAAGAGCGTGGTATTACCATTCTTGCAAAGAACACTGCAATTGAGTGGAACGACTACCGCATTAACATCATCGATACCCCTGGACACGCCGACTTCGGTGGTGAAGTGGAACGTGTTATGTCGATGGTTGATTCTGTTTGTCTTATCGTTGACGCAATCGATGGCCCAATGCCTCAAACGCGCTTCGTAACGCAAAAAGCATTCGAAAAGGGTTTGCGCCCAATCGTAGTAATTAACAAGGTTGACCGTCCTGGCTCTCGTCCAGAATGGGTTGCTGACCAAGTTTTCGATCTTTTCGATCGTTTAGGCGGTACTGATGAGCAGTTAGACTTCCCAATCATCTATGCTTCTGCAATTAACGGCATCGCCGGTACAGAGCATGACGATTTGGCTGAAGACATGACGCCATTATTTGAAATGATCGTTGATCATGTTGAAGCACCTAAAGTAGACGCAGAAGCACCGCTTCAGATGCAGATCTCTGCTCTAGATTACGATAGCTTCGTAGGTGTTATCGGTGTTGGCCGTATCACCCGTGGTAAGTTGAAGCCAGGTACAGACGTTCAAGTGATTGACGCTGAAGGCAATACTCGTAAAGCACGCGTACAAGAAGTGAAAGGCTTTAAAGGCCTCGATCGTGTTTCTACTAACGATGCACAAGCCGGCGACATCGTTTGTATTTCTGGTATCGACAAGCTAGGTATTTCCGACACTATCTGTGCGATGGATAACGTTGAAGCAATGCCTCCATTGAGCGTTGACGAGCCAACAGTAAGCATGACTTTCCAGGTAAACAACTCTCCGTTTGCTGGTAAAGAAGGTAAGTTCGTAACCTCGCGTAATATTAAAGACCGCTTGGATAAAGAATTGATCCACAACGTAGCATTGCGCGTTGAGCCAGGCGATTCTCCAGAGAAGTTTAAAGTATCTGGTCGTGGTGAATTACACCTTTCTGTATTGATCGAAACCATGCGTCGCGAAGGCTTCGAAATGGCGATTGGTAAGCCTGAAGTTGTTCAGAAGATGGTTGATGGCGAGCTACAAGAACCATACGAACAGGTTATGATCGACATCGAAGAAGAGCACTCTGGCTCTATCATGGAAGAGATGGGTAACCGTAAAGCTGAAATGACCAACATGGTTCCAGATGGTCAAGGCCGTACACGTCTTGAATTCATAATGCCAGCACGTGGTCTAATCGGCTTCCGTTCTGACTTCCTAACCATGACCTCTGGTTCTGGTATCTTAACCAATACATTCGATCATTATGGTCCAGTTCATAAGAGCCTAGGCTCTACTCGTCATAACGGCGTAATGGTTTCTATGGTTGCGGGTAAAGTTCTTGGTTTCTCTTTGTTCGGTTTACAAGATCGTGGCCGCATGTTCCTTGATCCAGCCGTTGAAGTTTACGAAGGTATGATCGTTGGTCTTCACAGCCGTGAAAACGATCTAGCCGTTAACCCAACTAAGGGTAAGCAGCTAACTAACGTACGTGCTTCTGGTACGGATGAAGCGATCAACCTTACTCCACCTGTTCGCCATACGCTTGAACAAGCACTTGAATTCATCGAAGACGATGAGTTGGTTGAAGTAACACCGACTAGCATTCGTTTACGTAAGAAATTCCTTACTGAAAACGAACGTAAGCGTAACAAGCCTAAGAAGCCTGCATAATTTGCATACTGCTTTATAGTGTTTTAAAAATCCCAGCTTGATTCATTTCAAACTGGGATTTTTTTTGCCTGTCTTTTCGCTTTATAATTAAATCACTACTTTTTAAACACCCTAAAATAGATAGTAACTATGTCAGATTCTCAGCCTAGCTCTCAACAAATCGGTATTTTGTATTCTTTCCGTCGCTGCCCGTATGCAATGCGTGCACGATTAGGGTGCACTTTGTTTTTACCACAGCAAAGCCTTGAGCTAAGAGAAGTTGTTTTAAAAAACAAGCCTCAACAGCTATTGGATATCAGCCCAAAAGCGACTGTGCCTGTTTTGCAGTTAAGCAACGGAGAAATAGTTGATGAAAGCCGAGACATCCTAAGCTGGGCCCTCGACCAAGCTTCTACTGAATCAAAAACTCAATACTGCCCTCACCACCTGCAATTAGAAATCGATGAACTGATTGACAAAAATGATGGTTCGTTTAAGTGGGCACTTGATCGCTATAAATACGCTGATCGTTTTGAAGAAACCGAAGAGTATTATAGAGAGCTAGGGGAAGTATTCTTAGCTAAGCTGGAAGGGTTGCTGGAGAAGCATCGTTATTTATTATCAGAGAGAATGACGTTAGCGGATATCGCAATATTTCCTTTTGTGCGCCAGTTTGCTCATGTGGATATGAACTGGTTTGAACAAAGCGCTTTTCCTAAATTGATTCTTTGGTATCGCGGATTATTAGAATCAGAGCTATTTAAATCAATTATGGAAAAATACAAACCTTGGCCAACTGAGAAAACTCTCGTTTATTTTCCACAATAACTAATCGGCAAGCACAAAAAAGCCCAAGCTAATTTCTTAACTCAGGCCTTTATCAAACTAACTTAAGATTATTTAATCTTAGGAGCTAGTTCGCCAGACTGGTAACGATCAAACATCGCATCCAATGAAAGTGCTTTCATCTTATGTGCGTTGCCTGCAGTACCAAAGGCTTCATAACGTGCAACACAAATATCCTGCATCGCTTTAACAGACGCTTTGAAGTATTTACGTGGATCGAATTCAGAAGGGTTCTCAGCCAAGAACTTACGAATCGCACCCGTAGAAGCCAAGCGTAAATCGGTATCGATGTTTACTTTACGCACGCCGTGCTTAATACCTTCAACGATCTGCTCAACTGGCACACCATAAGTCTCAGGGATTTCGCCGCCGAATTCATTGATGATGGCTAACCATTCTTGTGGAACAGAAGAAGAACCGTGCATTACCAAGTGAGTATCTGGGATACGCTTGTGGATTTCTTTAATACGGTCTACTGCAAGAATGTCATCCGTTGGTGGACGAGTAAACTTATAAGCACCGTGAGACGTACCGCAAGCAATAGCCAAAGCATCACACTGAGTCTGCTTAACGAAGTCAGCCGCTTCTTCAGGATCGGTTAGCATTTGATCCATGCTCAACGTACCTTCAGCGCCAACGCCGTCTTCTTCACCAGCCTGACCTGTTTCAAGAGAACCAAGAACACCCAGCTCGCCTTCAACAGAAACACCACAACCGTGTGCCATTTCAACAGTGCGCTTAGTCACGTCTACGTTGTACTCGTAGCTCATTGGAGTCTTACCATCTTCACCCAAAGAGCCATCCATCATCACTGAGCTAAAGCCCAACTGGATAGAGCGCTGACAGACAGTCGGAGAAGCGCCGTGATCCTGGTGCATACATACAGGAATGTGTGGAAATTCTTCGATCGCCGCTTGAATCAAGTGACGCAAGAAAGGAGCACCGGCATAAGTACGCGCACCGGCAGAAGCCTGCACAATCACTGGAGAATCAGTTTGATCAGCGGCCTGCATGATGGCACGCATTTGCTCTAAGTTGTTTACGTTAAAAGCTGGAACGCCATAACCGAACTCGGCGGCGTGATCCAACATTTGGCGCATGGAAATAAGTGCCATGATAATTACCTTATTAAATTCTTAAGCGTGTTTAATTGTCTTGCCGCTATTCTAGCGACTTCTGTGGTTAAGAGAAATAACCGCAGGAAATTGTTTATTTTAAGTACCTAACTAATAATTAGTTAGGTATCTTAGCGGAGCGCAAACGCACACCCTTTTCTTGAAACTCTATGTTCTGACGGTCTGCATGCTGAGCTGCAGCACTGCCTTCGTCCGTCACGAACGGTTCAGATGCACAGCCAATGAGACTGAGCACTAGAACCAGGGAGCTGATATTAACTACTCGAAAGAGTAACTGCATAAAAATCACCTCTATATTAGTAAGACCAGCTAGGTCTCACTTATCTTCTTACTTAGCACGCTCTTCAAGCATAGCAACCGCAGGAAGCACCTTGCCTTCAACAAATTCTAAGAAAGCACCACCACCCGTAGAGATATAAGATACCTTTTCAGCGATATCGTACTTATCCACAGCGGCCAACGTATCACCACCACCTGCGATAGAGAAAGCTTCAGACTCAGCAATGGCCAAAGCCAAGGCTTTAGTCCCTTCACCAAACTGATCAAATTCAAATACGCCCACTGGGCCGTTCCAAATAATAGTCTTCGCTTCTTTTAGCTGAGCTGCAAGGGCTTTCGCAGAATCTGGACCGATATCAAAAATCATATCGTCGGCAGTCACTTCAGTCGCATCTTTCAAAGTTGCAGCGGCATCTTCAGCAAACTGCTTAGCACAAACAACATCGGTAGGCACTGGGATAGATACTTTAGCCATTAAGGCTTTTGCCTGCGCTACTAGATCTTCTTCATACAAAGACTTTCCAACTGGCTTGCCATCAGCTGCCAAGAAGGTATTGGCGATACCACCACCCACGATGATCTGATCACAAATGTCAGATAGGCTTTCTAATACTTCCAATTTAGTAGAAACCTTAGAACCACCAACAATCGCAACCAATGGGCGTGCCGGATTATCTAATGCTTTACCTAATGCTTCCAATTCATTGGCCAGTAATGGTCCCGCACAAGCAACAGGAGCAAACTTAGCCACACCATGAGTAGACGCTTGCGCGCGGTGAGCGGTACCGAATGCATCCATTACGAAGACATCACAAAGTTCAGCGTAGGCTTGAGCTAGCTGATCTTCGTCTTTCTTTTCGCCTTTATTAAAGCGTACGTTTTCCAGCAGAACCATTTCGCCTTCGGCAACTGTCAGCTCAGAGTTAAACTCTTTAATCAGTTCAACCGGACGGCCTAACATGCCTGCTAAGTGATCGGCTACTGGCGCCATAGAGAACTTTTCTTCAAACTCGCCTTCCGTCGGACGGCCAAGGTGAGACATGACGATAACTTTTGCACCAGCTTCAAGGGCCTTTTCAATCGTAGGCAAAGAGGCACGAATACGCGCATCAGAAGTTACCTTGCCATCTTTAACCGGTACGTTAAGGTCTTCACGTATTAAAACGCGCTTACCTTTAAGGTCACCTGAAGCGATCAGGTCAGTCATCTTGATTACAGTCATAATGTCTCGTCCAATTTACAATATTGTTCATGCTTGCTGAGCAAGCGCTTATAGATTTTCTAGCTGCAAAGCCGTATCTAACATACGGTTTGCAAAACCCCATTCGTTATCGAACCAGACCATTAGCTTCACTAATGAGCCATCGCTAACACGGGTTTGTGTGCCGTCAACCACCCCTGAGTGAGGGTCGTGATTGAAATCGACAGAGGCATGAGGCTCTTGAGTGAAGGCTAATATGCCTTGCAACTCATTTTCCGCTGCCTGCTTTAATAATGTATTTACTTGCCCAGCATTGACGGCTTCCTTTAACTGCACTGTCACATCTAAGACAGATACATTTAAAGTAGGAACACGTAAATGCAGGCTTTCAAATTTATGGGCCAACTCCGGCATTAAACGGGTAATACCTTTCGCCAGACCGGTTTCTACAGGAATAATACTTTGTACCGCTGCTCGGGTACGGCGCAAATCTGAATGGTATGCATCAATCACCGGCTGATCATTCATTGCCGAGTGAATCGTAGTCGTCATGCCACGCTCAATACCAAACTCTGTATTCAATAACTGTAAAATAGGAATTAAGCAGTTGGTCGAACACGAACCATTCGAAATAATTTTATGATCAGCTTGAAGAGTCTGCTGATTGAAGCCCTGAATAACCGTGGCATCTACACCGGCTTCCGCAGGATGTGAAATTAATACCCGGTTCGCACCTTGCACAAGGTGTAGCTCAGCATGATCACTATTAGTGACGACACCAGTACACTCTAATACCAGGTCAATCCCAAGAGCCTGCCAAGGCAAGCTAGAGACTTCCGTTTCATGGAATACTTGAATCGCATCCCCATTAACGCTCAGTCCATTTTCAGTTTGTTCTACCGCACCTGGGAAACGGCCATGGGTGCTGTCATAACGCAGCATATAGCTAACCGATTCTAAATCGGCCAGCTCATTAATGGCGACAATTTGCAGTTGATCCTGCAAATTGCGCTCGTATAAGGCGCGTAAAATACTACGACCTATACGACCAAATCCATTAATTGCTATACGCATCAATACTTCCCTTAATTAGTAAAAGGAGTACTTAAAGTACGCCTTCAACCGCAGCAACAACTTTCTCAACGGTAAAACCGAAGTGGTTCATCAAGTCTTTGATTGGAGCTGATTCACCGAACGTGTCCATACCGACGATTGCGCCGTTAAGGCCAACAAACTTGTACCAGTAATCTTTGTGCAAGGCTTCAACTGCAACACGTGCAGTAACAGATGCTGGCAATACGGATTCGATATAAGCCGCATCTTGTGCGCAGAAGATCTCAGCACAAGGCATAGACACAACGCGTACGTTTTTGCCTTTCGCTTCTAATGCTTTCGCTGCGTCCATTGCTAGACCGACTTCAGAACCGGTAGCAATCAAGATAGCTTCTGGAGTACCAACAGAATCTTTCAGGATGTAAGCACCTTTAGCGATGTCAGCAACCTGAGCAGCTGAACGTTCTTGATGTGGTAAACCCTGACGAGAGAAGATCAATGCACTTGGACCGTCGAAACGCTCAATGGCAGACTTCCAAGAAACCGCAGATTCAACCGCATCACATGGACGCCATGCGTGCATGTTTGGTGTATTACGTAGGCTAGCAACCTGCTCAACTGGCTGGTGCGTTGGGCCATCTTCACCCAGACCGATAGAATCGTGAGTATAAACAAAGATCGCACGCTGCTTCATCAATGCTGCCATACGAACCGCGTTACGCGCGTATTCCATGAACATTAAGAAGGTAGCACCGTAAGGAACGAAGCCTTTGTGCAAAGCAACACCGTTCATCATTGCGCTCATTGCGAATTCACGAACACCGTAAAACATGTAGTTACCAGACGCATCGTCTGCACTCACGCCTTGACAGCCTTCCCATAAGGTTAGGTTAGAACCCGCAAGGTCAGCAGAACCGCCTAAGAATTCAGGAAGCTTAGGGCCAAAGGCATTCAAGGTATTTTGCGAAGCTTTACGACTCGCAATGGTTTCGCCTTTCTCTTGGCACTCATTGATGTAAGCCTGAGCCTGTTCAGAGAAGTCAGCAGGCAAATCACCGGCCATACGACGCTTGTATTCAGCGGCTAATTCTGGGAATTCTTTTGCATAAGCGGCGAACTTGTCGTTCCAGCTGCTTTCTTTAGCGGCACCTGATGTTTTAGCATCCCAACCCTGATAAACGTTTTCTGGAATTTCGAAAGAACCGTGTTTCCAGCCTAAACGCTCACGAGTTAAAGCAATTTCATCATCACCTAGTGGAGCACCGTGACAATCTTCTTTACCTTCTTTATTTGGCGAACCAAAACCAATGATAGTTTTACAGCAAATAAGTGTAGGTTGATCTGGGTTTTCTTTAGCGTTTTCAATCGCCGCGCGGATTTCTTCAGGATTATGACCGTCAACTTTAGGAATTACCTGCCAGCCGTAAGACTGGAAGCGTTGAACTGTATCGTCAGTAAACCAACCTTCAACTTCACCATCAATTGAAATGCCGTTATCGTCGTAGAAAGCAATCAGCTTGCCTAGACCTAAAGTACCCGCCAAAGAACACGCTTCATGAGAGATACCTTCCATCATGCAGCCATCGCCCAAGAATACGTAAGTATTGTGGTCAACAACATCGTGGCCTGGCTTATTGAACTGAGCGGCTAATACCTTCTCAGCCACAGCCATACCAACACCGTTAGCGATGCCTTGGCCTAATGGGCCGGTGGTCGTTTCGATGCCTGGTGCGTAACCATACTCAGGGTGACCCGGAGTTTTAGAATCCATCTGACGGAACGCTTTCAAATCATCGATAGAAAGATCGTAGCCAGAAAGGTGTAAAAGAGAGTAGATCAACATAGAGCCGTGACCATTCGACAAGATGAAACGGTCGCGATCAGCCCACTCAGGATTTTCAGGGTTGTGCTTCAAGAAGTCATTCCATAGAACTTCAGCAATATCAGCCATGCCCATTGGCGCGCCTGGGTGACCTGATTTTGCTTTTTGGACGGCGTCCATGCTCAGTGCGCGAATTGCATTGGCAAGCTCTGTACGTGATGTCATGAAATGACTCTCCGGCTATTACGGTTTTAAAATTTAGTTTGATGCTAGCTTCTAAGACTAGCATTCAGCGCCTGATCTAGCTGATTTTGCTGCATATCTTGTCTTAATATGCATATAGCGCGAACAGACGGATAAAAATGGCGCGCTATTGTCGCTTAATTGGTCAGTTGGGGCAAGGATATCGGTCAAACCACCGGTTCAATTAATGACTTATTACTGACAGCGTTGTCACTGCATATCATTATTTTTGATCAGCCACTCTTGCCCACAGAACTATCTCAGGTATTTTTCGAACGAATAAATACACTAAGATAAGGAAATACTAGTGCGTAATGGACTATTAATTTTCATTTGCTACTCATGAAGAGAGTACTTCTTGATTGAAAACGACCAGCGCCGAGCCATATAAGGAACCTAGAGATAAGCTAAAATCTCTACAGATTTCTCCAATGGTTCGATATCCTGCGAAAAAACTTATACCAGACTAGGTTATGAGCAAGGATCAAGGAGGGTGGCTTACTATTTTAAAGATTCGACTGAAGGCGAAATAATTCTTTAGCCCGCTCGCTTTGATTACTCCTCACAAGAAATAAAGGAGTGCTCAAAGCTTGAAAAAAGATTTGCTTACATGCTTACTCTGGCTTCCATGCGGCTGCAATCGCTTGCGAAGGCTTGTTATCAACCTTGAGAATCCCGTAATTTTCCAATACGGCGAGCTGCTCTGCTGAAGCTTGCAACCTTTTATATTCTTCCTCCAATCGCCCTTCTTTATATATTTCATACCAGCGATGTAAATGCTGGCCGGCATTTGCCCTGCCTCCATTTGCCATGCTCTCGGCGAAATTTTCTACACGATTCTTAAATCGAGCATAAGACCTAAATGGATAGTGATAAATATGAACTGATTTAGTTTTATACCGCGACTTCTTCCACCAGTGCTTAGCATTATGATTACCAGCCTTTACTTTTATTAAACCGTGTAGATTAACTGCAACCTTTTCACCTACTTTTGCCAAAACCAAAGAAAGCGATTCATGCTTTAAAACGACTTTGGAAGGCTTATCAAATACAACAGGGTTGAACACCCTGAGTGTTGTAGATAAGTAATTATAATCTTCCTGACCACCATCCCCTGGCACAACCATATTGCTTCGCTCACAATTAATGATTGAAGCTCCTCCGCAGAAAGTATCTTTTAAGTTATTACCTTCCTCTGGAACCCAGAATTCGTCAGCATCATTACAAATCAGCCAATCCACAGCTTGCTTTTCCTTGGCTAGTTTTGCCATTCTTGTCGTCCACTCAGCTTGCTGGTATGAAGTGGACTTCTCTGTAATTATTAGAATTTCATATTCTTTGGCCAACCGATCTAAAATTTCTCGAGTCGAGTCTTTTGAATTGTTATCAGTGATGACAAAGCAATCTACACCGACTGACGCGTGATATCGGATATTTGCTTCGATAATGTCTTCTTCATCCTTTATAAGTAGACTCATCCCTAATTTTAATTTTTTATTAGGGTTTAAACGGTACATCCAATAATCAACTAGCCCTAGCATTTCCAGCCTTCCTTATAGTATTTCGGGCAAATTGTAATATATCTAGAAAGGGAAAAGTAACTTCATTTTCAGACCTATATCAAAATAAATTGATATAGGTTTTGTTTCTGCTACAATGCCCTGCATGTTAGATAGACAAGATTCAAATAACATTTCTGCTAAAGCCTCAAATATTGAGGCCTTAGCCGCTCACACTAAAGCCAGCGCCGACCCACTACGTTTGAATATCTTACGTATTCTCGGTGAAGGTTCGTTTGGGGTATTAGAGCTGTGCCAGTTATTTGAGATTAAGCAAAGCAGTATGAGCCATCATTTAAAGATCTTGTCGAAGGCAGGCTTGGTAACCACCCGTCGCGAAGGGAATTCGATTTATTATCGCCGTGCGCTACTGAGTCCTAATATAGAAAACCCTAATGCGGCTTGGTTTGATCTAACTCAGGTTTTATTTTCTACCTTAGATACCCTATCCCTCGCTGAAATTATCAGTGAACGTTTACAAGGTTTGTATCAAGAACGTGCGACAAATTCGCAGGAGTTTTTTACTAAGCACGCTGCTGAGTTTCATGAGAAACAGGATTTAATTGCCTCTCATGAGCAATACGGTGAAACCTTACAAGATTTAGTGGCTACGCTGAATCTTAAGCAATCCACGACGGCGCTTGAGATTGGCCCCGGTGAAGGAGATCTTTTACCCGCATTGAGTCAGCGCTTTCAGCAAGTGATTGGCTTAGATGTTTCACCTGCCATGCTAGAGAAAGCAGGCTTAAAAGTAGCAGAGCAGCAGCTTAATAATATTGAGCTGCTACACGGTGACTGCCAGCTAGCAATTGAAAAGAACGTGCGAGCCGATTTAGTGACTTGCAATATGGTGCTGCACCACGTGCCAGCACCAAAAGAGATTTTTAACCACAGCGCTCAGTTATTGAAGCCCGGTGGTTGTTTATTAATTACCGATTTGTGCGCCCATGACCAAGCTTGGGCACGTGAATCTTGTGGTGATCTGTGGTTAGGGTTTGCTCCCGAAGATTTATCCAGCTGGGCCAAAGAAGCTCAACTAGAAGAAGAACAAACACAGTTTTTAGCTTTACGAAATGGATTCCAAATCCAGTTTAGAACATTCCGTCGCGCTGTGGCCTAGGTTTAAAAGCTGACGCCAGAGCTACTATAAAATGAAATAGGAGACACCAATGAGCGAATATTCAATTTTTACTTCTGAGTCAGTATCAGAAGGACACCCAGATAAAGTGGCCGATCAGATTTCTGATGCCGTTCTGGATGCCATTATTGCCCGTGACGAATACGCACGGGTTGCGGTAGAAACACTGGTTAAAACCGGTATGGCTGTGGTAGCTGGCGAAGTTACGACCTCTTGCTACGTTGACCTTGAAGACATCGTTCGTGATGTCATCACGGGTATTGGTTATAACAGTTCTAATGTCGGTTTTGACGGCGCAACTTGCGCAGTTCTTAACGGTATCGGCAAGCAGTCTGTGGATATTAACCAAGGTGTTGACCGCGCTAAGCCTGAAGATCAAGGTGCTGGCGACCAAGGTTTGATGTTTGGTTACGCGACGAACGAAACTGAATCGTTAATGCCTGCTCCAGTTTATTACGCTCACCTATTGGTTCAACGCCAATCTGAATTACGTACTAACGGCACGCTACCATGGTTGCGTCCGGATGCTAAGTCTCAGGTAACGATCAACTACGAAGGCGATCAACCAAAAGTTGATGCAGTGGTTCTCTCTACTCAGCACGATCCTAGCATCTCACTAGAAGATTTACGCGAAGCAGTATTGGAAAATGTGATCAAGCCGGTTCTACCAGCAGAATGGTTAACCGAAGATACGCTGTACCACATCAACCCAACCGGTAACTTCGTTATCGGCGGACCTGTGGGTGATGCGGGCCTTACGGGTCGTAAAATCATTGTTGATACGTATGGTGGCATGGCTCGTCACGGTGGTGGTGCTTTCTCGGGTAAAGATCCGTCAAAAGTGGATCGCTCTGCGGCTTACATGGGCCGTTATGTGGCGAAGAACATCGTTGCAGCTGAGTTGGCTGAGCGCTGTGAAATTCAGGTTTCTTACGCCATTGGTGTTGCTCAACCAACGTCTATCTCGGTGAATACTTTTGGTACCGGTAAGATCTCTGATATCGAATTGGCAAAAGTGATTCGTGAAGTATTCGATCTGCGCCCATACGCGATCCAGAACCAGCTAGAATTATTAAATCCTATGTATCAGCTAACCGCTGCTTATGGTCACTTTGGTCGCGAGCCATTTGAACATACTTACGAATACGAAGATCGTGGTGAGAAGAAGTCGAAAACCTTCACCGCTTTCACTTGGGAACGTACCGATAAGATTGACGCGCTGAAAGCTGCAGCAAACGTTTAACTTAAGTTAAAAAACAGATAACAAATTTTAAGAGAAAGAATATGACGACTTTTACAGATTATAGCGTTGCCGCGAAAACCCCTGAAGCCTTTAAAGCTGATGCTGAATGGGGCCGCATGGAAATTGATATCGCTGAAGGCGAAATGCCGGCATTGATGGCGCTTCGCTCTAAGTACAAAGCGACTCAACCTTTAGCCGGCGCTAAGATCATGGGTTGTATCCACATGACGATTCAGACCGCTGTATTGATCGAAACCTTAGTCGATCTTGGCGCTGAAGTTCGTTGGTCTTCTTGCAACATTTTCTCTACTCAAGACCACGCTGCCGCTGCGGTTGCTGCTGCTGGCGTACCGGTTTTTGCTTGGAAAGGCGAAACTGACGAAGAATTCTTGTGGTGTATTGAACAGACAATCTTGGCCGAAACGGGCAGCGATAAAGTTTGGGACGCTAACATCATTCTTGATGATGGTGGTGACTTGACTGAAATGGTTCATAACAAGTTCCCTCAGATGCTAGCGACTATCAATGGTATTTCTGAAGAAACAACGACCGGTGTTCACCGTCTTCTAGAAATGATGGAAAAAGGCGAGCTTAAGGTTCCCGCCATCAACGTAAACGATGCGGTTACTAAGTCTAAGAACGATAACAAGTACGGCTGTCGTCATTCTTTGAACGATGCGATCAAGCGTGGTACTGACCACCTTCTTGCAGGCAAGAAAGCATTGGTTATCGGTTACGGTGACGTAGGTAAAGGTTCTGCACAATCGCTAAACCAAGAAGGCATGATTGTTCGTGTTTCTGAAATCGACCCTATCTGTGCAATGCAAGCGTGCATGGATGGCTTTGAAGTGGTTTCTCCTTACATCGACGGTATCAATACTGGCACTTTGGAAGGTATCAACAAAGATCTTCTTTCTAAGACGGATTTGATTGTTACCACTACGGGTAACGCCAACGTTTGTGATAAGAACATGCTGCAAGCCCTTAAGTCTGGCGCAGTTGTTAGCAACATCGGTCACTTCGATAACGAAATCGATACCGCGTTCATGCGTGAAAACTGGGAATGGTTAGAAGTTAAACCACAGGTTCATAAAGTAATTCGTGGCGAAGGCAACGATCACTTGATCCTTCTTTCTGAAGGTCGCTTGGTGAACCTTGGTAATGCAACAGGTCACCCAAGCCGTATCATGGATGGCTCATTTGCTAACCAAGTATTGGCTCAGATGTATCTTTGGGATGCTAAGTTTGCTGATCTTTCAGAAGCTGATAAAGCTGAAAACATCTACGTTAAAGTACTTCCTAAGAAGTTAGACGAAGAAGTGGCAGCTGACATGGTTGCTGGTTTTGGTGGTGTATTAACGACGCTTACTAAAGAGCAAGCTGATTACATCAACGTTCCTGTTGAAGGTCCTTATAAGCCTGAGTCTTATAAGTACTAATTTTATAAGTACTAAAAAGAAGCCAGAATTCTTACAAGCACTAAGACTCTGCCATCACTCACGTTATTAAAGTGAGTGATGCTTAAATTGAAATCAAGACAGCTCGATTCACTCGATCTGTCTTTTTTTTGGCGCCAATTAGCCAAAAGGAGCTGTTATGACAAAAATAAGTTTCGAATTTTTCCCTACTCAAACGGAAGCAGGCACTGAAAAATTATTAAAGGTTCGCGATCGCCTAGCCCAAGAGAACCCTGAATTTATCTCAGTTACTTATGGTGCCGGCGGCTCAACCCGCGACCGCACTATGGCCATTGTTAAGGCCGTACAAGAATTCGGAGTTGCCGCTGCACCACACCTATCTTGCGTGGGTGATAGCAAAGCGGATTTACGCCAGATTCTACTCGACTACAAAGCTATGGGCATTGATCGGATTGTGACTCTCCGGGGTGACCTGCCTTCTGGTACAGGCATGGCGAATAGTGAGCTGCGTTATGCTAATGAATTAGTTGAGTTTATTCGTCAAGAAACTGGAGATCACTTCAGCTTAGAAGTTGCGGCTTACCCAGAAATGCATCCACAAGCGCCTAGCTTTAAGGATGATTTGAAGAACTTTGAGCGCAAGGTGAAAGCCGGTGCTGATAGCGCCATAACCCAGTATTTTTTCAACCCGGACAGCTACTTCTATTTTGTTGATCGCGTTCGAGCGATGGGCATCGAGATACCAATCATTCCGGGGATTATGCCAATCACAAATTATACTAAACTCGCACGCTTTAGCGATGCTTGTGGCGCAGAAGTTCCTCGCTGGATTCGTAAGCAATTGGAAGCTTATGGCGATGATAATGAGAGCATTATGAAGCTTGGAGAAGAGGTTGTTTCCAATCTGAGCCAGAAGCTATTGGATCAAGGAGCGCCGGGCATTCACTTTTATACAATGAATCAAGCTGAGCCCGTTTTGGCTATTATGAATAACATCAAGCAGCGCTAACTTGAATATGAAGTGGTCAGGATTAAGACTGACCATTTTTTCCTCAAATATCCCCTCTGATCTCACAAACTTTATACAATTTCAGGTAAAATCTCGCGGTACCTAGGGGACTAGCATGAATGGCAATATGAATATCGTATTTTTCGCAGCTCGCAAGCTTCATAAAGAGTATTTTTCTAAGCTCGCTCAACAGATCAGGCAGCAATCCCCTCAGTATTCAACTGCTGTTTTGTGGCATAAATCCCTTTGGCAAAACCTTGCTTGGCTGGCCTGCTTATTTCCAGCATTCAATGCTGACCTCAGCTCACTGGTCGAAGACCATATCCACGAAAAACAA
>Ga0209707_1000415_pt1 | contig 26073 bp, 21 predicted proteins | sample EN4Hudsemesocosm_FD_184630 | JGI IMG/M metagenome (GOLD analysis project Ga0209707, IMG submission 184630) | Methane-oxidizing microbial communities from mesocosms in the Hudson Canyon - EN4B Hudson Canyon (SPAdes) (version 2) | ecosystem: Environmental > Aquatic > Marine > Cold seeps | place... | reverse complement strand
GGAAACTGCTACAGAAGCAGAAGCAGAAGCAGAAGCAGAAGCAGAAGCAGAAGCAGAAGCAGAAGCAGAACAGCCTGTAGTTGAAGAACTAATTTCTGAACATGCCGAGTTAAAAATACCAATATTAGTGCATCAGCAGGACTGGATAAATATACAGCAAGGAACTGATTATACCTTTCAACTAATGGGATCATGGGATCACGAAGAAGTAACGGGATTTATCAATAAATACGCTCTATCAGGCGATATTGCTGAGTTCCAAAGTGAGCGGAATGGCCGCGTATGGTATGCCTTGATTTATGGTGTCTATGACAATAAGAAAGAAGCATTGCAAGCAAGTAGTCATTGGCCGGAGCCGCTTAATACTTTACCTTCATGGTTACGACGCTTTGATAGTGTACAGAAGCAGATTAAAAGTACGGTTCAAGCTCAGTAAGTAGCGCCTTGGCTATTGTTGCCTCACTGGCAAAGACAGTACGCCAAACAGTTTTACCATTTATTTTAGAGCGAGATAATAATCCTTGTTCTTCTAGCTCCGCTAGGCTCAAATCCCTTGAAGCTTGAAAGCAGACAATTCCACTCGGTGAGTGAAAAACCTGCCAGTTAGTATTTTTCTTGAGTGCGATGGCAAATGATTCAGCTTGTTCTAAGCGGAATTGAAGCTGAGTTAATAGCGTTTCACCGCCATCTAATAAACTAAACCATAATGGAAGAAATAATTCTCCACCATAAGAGCCCGCTAAGGTCTGTTTGGGCGGATGAATTAGATAATCTACCTCAATACCCGTCATTAAGTTTAAAGCCTGCTGATAGAGCAATATACTACAGGGCCGAGGCTGCCCTAATGCTTTGTGTGGATCAAAACAAACAGAATCTGCTTTCTCAATTCCTACCAAATATTTTTGTTCAGGAATAAGTATTAAAGCACCTCCCCAAGCAGCATCAATATGACACCAACAATTAAACTCTCTAGCGATATTAATGCATGCAAGTATGGGGTCGATAGCACCAGATGATGTTGTTCCTGCTGTTGCAACGATAGCGACTGGCGCCTGATCAGTGCAGGCTTCATATAGTTTTTCAGTGTCAATTTGACCAAGCTTATTGGTAGCAATGGCTTGGAACTTTAAGCCCAAAATCTGACATGCTTTGATGATGGAATAATGTGCAGCCTCAGAACCATAGACAATATTAGAATCTTTATTGCTTTTCTCTCTCGCCTGCCAAAGTGCTTCTAGATTGCCATAGCTACTGCCATGGGTGAAGTGCCCATGTTCTTGTCCAAACAGCTGACAAAACCAATCTAGCAATTGTGCTTCAATAGCTGATAATTGTGGATAGAGTTCAGCTGAAAGCAGATTACCATTATGTAAACCTGCTAATAGTTGTCCTAATAATGCAGACTGATTCACGCTGGGTGTCATATGGCTTGCCCATGCCTGATTTTGATGGTCGCTTCCTTCAGAAATTAGGGCATCTATTACTGCTGTAGCCTGATCTTGATTGCTATCAATCAGTTTTTGCAATGAAGCTAAGCTTGAAGAGAATTGCTGACTCATGGAAGCTGTAAGCTTAATTGGCCATTAGAATTTGAAATGTAATCTGACAAATTATCATAAGCCTGATAGTTGATGATTTTTGTATCAATGTTTGAATTAGCAAATAGTTGAGCAAAGCCATTATCAACAATAGACTTTGATGCGAGCTCATTGATTGATGTTGCATGACTTGATGTGTATTTTATAAGAAAAAGCTGCTTTGCCTTGAGTTTGCTCGCTAGCCATAAAGCAATACTATCCGAGCTAATATCCCAGCTTTTTAATAATGAAGACTCTGATAGTAGTTTGTCATCGGGTAACCAGATTGAGAAAGGTGTGCTGGGAATATCGTGGGTATTAATTGTTTGGCAACTGGGAGCGAGAGCAGAAAGTAATAGGCCAAACTGTTTCATCGCTAGTATGGCCATGTGGTGAGCCGTGTCATCATCAAAATGATGAAGTTCTTGAGCTGTCCGAACTTGATCGGCAAATGGGCCGCCGCCAGGCACTAAGACAATAGATTGTTGGGCAGAGAACTCTTCTAGCGCTAATAACCAGTGATGGAGTTCAGGCGTGTTATATAAACTGCCGCCAACTTTAACGATGATCACTTTAATTGTTCGATTAGCTTGAGCATTGCGGCAGCTTTATCATTGACTTCTTGATATTCCTCATCCGCATTAGAATCAGCAACAATACCTCCACCAGCCCAAAAACGCAGGCGATTATCACTGTAGACTAATGTGCGGATAGTAATATTGCTATCCATTTTTCCATCAAAACCGATATAAGAAATACTTCCGCAATAGAGTCCACGGCGGTGGGGTTCTAGTTCCTCAATAATTTCCATTGAGCGTAGTTTGGGGGCACCAGTAATTGAACCACCAGGGAAGCAAGCACGTAACAGAGATACCGCATTTTGTTTGGTTGCGAGTGTGCCTGTAATGGTGCTCACTAAATGATGGACGGTAGCAAAAGATTCTAGTGCAAAAGGTTTGGGTACTTGAATAGAGCCTGGCTCACAGACTTTACCGAGATCGTTGCGTAATAAATCAACAATCATTAAGTTTTCTGCCCGATCTTTGAGACTGTTTTGTAATTCGTCAGCAAGCATTTGGTCGCGTTCTGAATTAGTTAAATCTCTTGGTCGTGTACCTTTAATAGGTTTAGTTTCAACTTGATTACCAGTCACCTTAAGTAGTCGTTCAGGAGAAGAACTAAGAATACTTGCATAGGGCGTTGAAAAGTACGCTGAAAAAGGAGCTGGGTTTTGCTCGCGAAGTAGTTTATAGGCAAGCCAAGCTTCACCTTCAGCTTGTATTTCAAAGCGCTTGGCTAAATTGACTTGGTAACAATCACCCTCATGAATATAGTGCTGAATTTTATCGAAAGCGGATTGGTATTGTTGTCGATCTAGATTGCTTTCGAGTTTACCAAGAACCTTAAATTGTTCCTGTTGTTTAGGGTGTGTGGCTTGTGACAGTTGAGTGACAAGTTCATCCCACTGCTCATGGGTTTTAGCAAGTAGACCATAACTGGCAAGCCAACAGCGTCGTTGTTGATGATCAGTGACAATGGCCCAATCATAAATGCCGATAACCATATCAGGTAGTTGTTCAGCATCATCTGCATACACGGGGAGTGTTTCAAGCCTACGCCCTAAGTCATAAGCAAAATAACCTAAAGCACCACCACAAAAAGGCAGGTCTGACGGTTCACTAGGCTGATAGTCTTTGAGTATCGATTGTAATAAGTGAAAGGGATCTTCATTGGAGAGTTCTGGCTCACTATCATGACGCGTTATAAGCGTATTTTCACTTGTAGTCGCTAAGGTAATAAAAGGATCTGCAGTTTGAATGTCATAGCGAGCATCACTGTGTGAACCATTAGCGCTGTCTAAGAAAATTGGCCAAGCTTTATGCCTAATAGCTTCAAAATAAATGGCACTATCGGCATGATAAGGCAGTTCGGCACAAAGAGGAGGTAAAGTTATTTGACTCATGTGACTATTTTACGTGAACTTCTGCTTGGCTAGAAGGGCAACTGCAACAGCAGGTGCATGATCTGAGGCATGGGGATCAGATGAAGCAATAACACCATGAAAATCTAGGTAAGGACGATTTAGCCGCTGAGCACACTGTTTAACAATAAAACGACCGACACCGGCACCAATAATAGGGGCATCAGGCGGTAGTTTAGAGTGAGCGGAGAAAACTTGTAATATTGCCGCAGTAATTTGGTGACTTTGCTGCTCAGCAAACCATTGTGCTAATTGTATCCACTGTTGTTGAGCTGCTTCAGTTGCATCGGTGCCTAATAAACGTGCGATGCGGCTAGCACAGTACTTAATCTCCCATGGCTGACCATCAGCGCTATTATCTTGAATATCATCAGGACTAAGCTTGCCCAGTAAACACCAAACATCGCCGCTGGTGGCAAATAACTCGGCAGCAAGGCTTATTAATGAACCATTAAAAGGTGCTGTTTGGCTTATCGCAATAAGAGGGGTTCTAATTGCACCGGTATAGAGCAACTCACGGCTAGTTTGGCGGCCAAAGTCATCGACTTGTTGTGGTGCTGCAAGGCCATCAATTAAAGGAATAATGTCACATGTCGTACTGCCAATATCGACAAAAAGTCCATTAGTTACAGCCGTGGCGACAAGGCTTGCACTAGCTTGCCAGTTACGTGAGGCAACGTATTGCCAAGATTTCTGGGCATTTTCTGGTGATAGCCAACCTTTTTCTGCAGCATAAACAAGTGTTTTGTCTGCAGTAATATAATTAGCAAGGCAGCTTAATATTCCTTTCACACCTGCTTGGCGATTAGTAAATATATCGACAAGCTCTCCAGTCATAGTGATGGCAGCAAGATCAGCTTGATTATCAAGCTGTGCAAAAACAGACTCTATTGCCTGCTGCAATTGTTCAATCCCCAGCCATAAAGGACAGGCGACTTGAATCACTTGCACAAGCTGACCATTTTGATCACAGCGGGCCACTTTCACATGTGCGCCACCTATATCCCAGCCACTAATCATAGATGTCATACGCTAACCTCGATAGCTTGTCGTTGTAACTGCTTGGGTAATGCTGAACAGCCTTTTTCCATCATGGTAAAAAGTAGCTCGGCAGGGTTGTGATTTAATGATTGTCTTAGGCCTATGTATGAGGTTGTTAATCTCGGATTAATATCGATAACAAAGATTTTATCTTGGTGAAGAATAAGGTCAATACCGACAAAACCCCATAATCCCGCAATAGCCTGATGAATATTTTGGGCTATTTTAGTGGCCTGAGAGAAGGATAAATCCGTCTCGGTAACACCATTAACAATACTGCCAAGAAAAACTAGTTTATCGTTATTCAATTCAATGTTCTGCTGATTGATGGCGAGAACACGCGTGTCATTGTGATCGACTAATAGGCTAAGACTAATTGCGCTGCCTTCAATATAAGGTTGCACGATAGCATTATTCAACTCATCAGGGTGTGATTCAAGCCAATCCTCTAATGTTGAACTATTTCGCATAAAAAAAGTATCAATACAACCAGCGCCATCTTGAGGTTTGATAATAAAGCCCGTTGTAGAACTAAATTTATTCAATGACCACTCACTGGCTTTAACTGTTGTGGGGGATGATATACCGAAGGCACTTAATTTCTGGTGACAGAGATATTTATCACTACTTATTTGGGTTGCTTTAGTTTGACTCGCCAATAATTGGGTACCGCTATCAAGGATCTGTTGTTGGATCTTGTCTAAAACGCCATCAGTTTCTGGGGCAATGGCTAATACCATATCAGCATTGTTGATTGCATCGAAGTAGTGACTATGAAAAGAAGCAGAGTTATTAATAGTGTAAATATGATTAGTCGTCACAGCATCCATCTTTTCCAATGCTTCAAGGCGAGCATCACGTAAAATGAACAGTTCAATATTTGCTAATTGAATGAGATCCTGCACAATAGCCGTTAACATATCATTACCTTCACGAGCTAGGCTCGAAGGTAGTGGTTCATCAATGAGAGCTCCACTGGTGATATGTTCGTATAAAAATAGTTTCATTAAAAGCTAGCTAATAATACTTGGGGAGTAGGGTGGAAATTATACCTGTCATCGATGTAATGGGGGGAAAGGTTGTGCATGCTGGCAGTGGTGAGCGAGCAGACTACCCATTATTAAAGTCTGCTTTGACGACAAGTCATGATCCTCTTGAGGTCATTATGGATTTGTTGACCTACTATCCTTTCACAACATTTTATATTGCAGATCTCGATGCGATAATGTCAGGCATCAGAGATGATGAATTATATTTCAAAATATCACAGGCCTATCCACAGGTTAATTTCTATTTAGATGCGGGAGTGACTGATAAGCTAAGTTGGCAGTGCTTGGCGACAAACGTTAATGTTTATCCTGTTATTGGTAGTGAAACTTTGATTGATAGCCAATGGTTAGATGATATCAAAGTGCAGACAAGAAGTATTTTGTCGTTGGACTTTAAACAGGGTGAGTTTCTAGGAGATGAACAGCTATTAAAGTCACCTGACTTATGGCCAAAACAGATTATAGCGATGAATTTAGATTGTATTGGATCACAATTGGGGCCAGATTTAAAATTATTAGCCGATTTAAACAGGCAATCGAGTAGTAATATTATTGCGGCTGGTGGCGTGAGATCTGAGCAGGATTTAATAGCTTTGCAACAACAGGGGGTAGAGCAGGTACTTGTTGCGAGTGCTTTACATGATGGCAGGATAAATAAACAGGTATTAGATTCTATTTAATCTGAGTTTGGCTTATTTAGACAAACCCCAAATAGAAACGCCGTTCCCCCTTGCGAGAGAACGGCGACCTAATTTAGCTTTTAGTAGAACTAAAGCTTAGCTTGCAGCGAAAGGATGCTCACTAGCTTTGTATTGTGCTACAACGTCAGCTGCTTTTGGCTCACGAGCAACAGCACGTTTGATTGATTCTTTAGTTGCACGGTAGTTCCAGTCTTGGATCTTCTGGTCACTATCAGCAGTTGGAGAGATGAATACACCAACACAGATAAAGCAATCATCAGCTTCAGCCATAGGAATAGTTCCATCTTCAACACATTCAGCAACAGCCATTGCAACACCACGTTGTGCAGGGCCAAACATTTGAACTGCTTGCTTCATGTTTTTGATTGTAACTTTGTTAAACATAACTGTTGCTGGCTTAACCATAAGGTTAGGTGCAACTACAGCTAGAAGACCATTAACACCTTGTTTTTGGTCTGTCATAGTGCGGCAGAAAGCATCTTCTGCTGCTGAGCCACGTGGGCCCATAAGTAAGTCAATGTGAGAGACGTTGTCTAGGTCACCATCTTCAATGACTAAAGATTCACCTACAAGTACGCGATCGATAACTGGCATGTTATTTATTCCTGTTCCAAAAATATTATTAAAAAGGCCCATTTTTCACTCACTCTATTTCTAAAGTGAGTTTATACGTAATTAAGGAACGTATGTCCTGCTCAGCAGAATTTGCTAACCATAGCAGCATCAGACTGAAATCCTGTTTGAGGAGAATGCCTGCTGAAAAGCGTGCAACAGTAATGTGGTTGCGGTCAGATCAGCGGTGGTACCAGGGTTCGTGGCATCCCTCTTTAATTCTTTATCCCAGCGGTTAAGTTCAGGCGAAAAGTCCTTCAAGCCTTTGCTTTTATTATACTTCCCTATAAAGTTTTTTGCTGTTTTAGACACTATTTGAGCTGTTTCTTGCCCTTGTTTTCTACCAATTAAGGTATCTGGAATAGATGATAAGAGATTAAGATACGCGAAAGTAGTAGCCCATTCAACACTTTCCCCACAATTAATCGAATCTGTCAACTTTTCTAAGCCAATATGAAAAATATCCTGATAATTATTACGGTATTGGGCTGCTATAGAATCACGCTCTTTAGCTGCATCCATCGCTTGTAAAAGTGTCACTGTTGGGGTGTCATTTATATCTTGATTTTCAACATTTCCTAAACTACCAGCATGGGCTAGACGAATGCCTTGGTAACAATCTTCAGCATCTTCAATACTCAGTTTACTTAAGGTCAGCGCTAATTGTTTCGGCAAGTTTTTAAAATCTTCACACTGTTCCATTGCAACACATAGTGGGGCAAATAATAAAACAATACCCAAGTTGGTATTACAGTTCACAACATTTTGTGTCGCCTGAATGGCCTGTAAAATACGTTGACCAACAGAGGCATTCTTGATCGTTAATGCTGGTGCGATAGCATGAGCACTTTTTATGAAGTCCTCTACCTGCATATTATGTCCATCACTGATCAGATTAACATTGCCTGGTTTGGGGGCTGACACTTCTTGTTCACATGCCCAAATAATGCATTCTTGGATCGTTTTAGTATTGAGCATAATCGTAGCTATTAGAGTCTGATGAGCTTATGCGGCGAGCTAATGCTTGCGCTAAGTGAATGGCTACATTGATTCCTGTTGCCTGGAATAATCCTTTCCATGCGGGAACGCTATTGACTTCTAATACCGTGTAACTGCCATCTTGATTGCGAATTAGGTCAACACCGGCATAATCAGCTTGCACAGCTCGAGTCGCTTTAATTGCCAATCGTTCCATATCTGGTGTAATTGTGGCGGCAAAACATTCTGCACCTTGGGCAAAATTAGTGATCCAGTGCTGTGAGCGTCTTGACATGGCTGCACAGACTTTATTGTCAATCACCATCAAACGCCAATCTTGCCAGTGACCTTGCTCAAAGGGAGCGATATATTCCTGCATATAAAAAGCATCACCAACGACTTGAAGGGCATCAAACTGATCTAAGTTGCTAATTTTCTCAATGCCTTTACCCATGCAACCAAATAGCGGTTTAATAACAAGTGTTAAATTTTTATCAAATTGCTGCTTGGCAATGTCTCGAGCAAGAGCTCTATTTTCAGTAGACCATGTTTTGGGCGTGTTTAACTCAGCTAAATGAAGTCTCAGAGAAGTTCGCGCTTTATCCACAGTATGTTCAATCGCTGTTGCAGGATTAAATACGGGGATATTAAGTTCAGCTAAGGTATGTAAAACATCCATCCGGAGCGTGATTTGTTCAAGACTTCCAGGTGCAATGCCTCGAACCATCGCTGCAGCAGGCAGACTGTTTTCGAAACCTGGAATTTGTATTCCTGTTGGATAGTCTAGATTGATAGTGCAATCGGCAAGATCTGCCAGAATGGCAGTGATGCCAAGAGACTGTAAGGCATCAACTAGCTGATCACTATGCCAGCCATGAGTATCATTGAAGATGACAATTTTGGGTGAAGACATTGAATATTTGGATTAAATGTCTGGAGTAGTATCAGATATAACTAACGCTACCCCAGAGTGATTAAATTTTATAAACCGAATGATGTGGTTAATAATTCTTGATTCAATTCGCCTGCAGTGAAGCTTTTACCAGTATTTGCATTAGTGACAATTACTTTTGCTGGGCTGAACAACATTGGGTCAACTTTGAAGAAGTCATAATCATATGCTTTGAATACTTCACCAAATGGACGACCGTAATCCGATGAGGTATTACTTGGTAATTTCTCAGCTAAGTCTTGTGCTTCTTCATCTGTTGATTTAACAAATAAGTGCACCATACCACCGTATAGAATTGCATCGTTAGTGCGACCCATACCTGTTATGAAATCACCACCTGGAGGAGAAACAGGAGTAACACCAAAACCATCAATGATTTTGTCCATAGGAAAGTGCAGGGTATGCGCTTTATGCATCGCCACTTCTAATACGCGAATGGCGATTTGCATTACACCCGCTAGGCTTGATGTTGGGGTTAAGATGAATGTTAAGTTTTCAGGTTTAATGCCACAATCTTTAGCCACTTTTTCTGCGACTTCAATAGGTGGGAATTTATCTGTTTCTAATACGATGACTGTTTTATCGGCTTCATCTTTATAGCCAAACTCTTTCAAGACTTCTTCTTTGCCGGCAAGTGCACGGCCTGGACCTGAGCCTAGGGCAAAAAACTTTTCATGAGACAAGCTCCAACCAGCATATTGGCTACCTAGGCAGCTTAATACGGGGGTTTTGGCGTGAACATTAACCGACCATGGCCAGTTATCAAAACCGCTATTTGTTCCTAAGGTTGCAGTCCCTAGACCACCCATGCAGATTTCACCAATTAAACGACCTGCTTCTAAGCCACCAACACAGTTAATTCCAGCATCAATAATGCGGGTACCATTGCTTAATGTGCTGATTTCAAGTTGAAGTGCTTGTGCATTTTCAACAAGGCTATCAACTAAAGGCTGACATGCTGCATTAACGCTGGTCCAGTTGGCAGAAATAGTGCTGCTCATAGCGAGTGTCCTATATTAGGTTCGATTCAAAAGATTAATTATACGTTATGTAGTGTGATCTGTGATCACTAGAACGTAATTATGATTGTTTAATGTCATCCATTACTTGTTTAATAGATTGAATACGTTGCTTACGTAATGCTTCATTAATAGCAGGGCCTTGTAAACCTGCCTCAACAAATGGTTTAGCGGTTATAGATTGGGCAGCTAGAAAGCAACGTTTAAAGGCATCTTTTTCAGGCATGGCTAGTTTTTCATAGCCGGGGCGACCTCGAAAATCTGCTTCTCCAGCCAGCATGAATTGCTCAAACCGTTCAGGGCGACGAAAAGCATCCAGTGATTCAATGACTTTTAAAATAGTGGCAGGGCGCAGCTCAAAGAGTAAATGTACATGAGTGTGATACTCCGCTACCTTTAGTGCTAATGATTGTATGTCTTTGGGTACACGTAATCGCTGACAGAGGCTTGCTGTTAGATCGACACTTCTAGCTTCATGGCCAATATGCTGTGGCAATACATCTGCTGGGGTCGTACCTTTGCCAAGATCATGACAAAGTGCCGCGAAACGCACGGTGATCTCATCACTCAGTTGTGCAGCTTGATCGAGCACCATCATGACATGAATGCCTGTATCTATTTCAGGATGCCACTTTGGTACTTGTGGCACACCAAATAGGCGATCAATTTCTGGGAAAATACTGGCGAGTGCACCGGTGTCTCGTAATGCCATAAAAAACAATGAAGGCTTGTCTGTTGCCAGCGCTTTGACGAGTTCTTGCCAGACACGTTCAGAGACTAAATGATCAAGTTCTTTAGCTGCGACCATTTGTTGAATAAGTTGCTTAGTTTCATCCGCGATAGTGAAACCAAAGCGGGCGGCAAAGCGGGCAATACGTAAAATACGGACGGGATCTTCAGTAAAAGCAGGGGATACGTGACGGAGCACTTTATCTTTAATATCTTGTTGGCCATTGAAGGGATCGATTAAAGATCCATCATCAGCTTGAGCAATCGCATTAATGGTCAGATCGCGACGAGCAAGATCTTGTTCTAGCGTAATGTCTGGTTCGGCATGAACGACAAAACCGCGATAGCCTGGCGCAGTTTTTCGTTCGGTGCGAGCAAGCGCATATTCTTCATGGGTTTTAGGATGTAGGAACACGGGGAAATCTTTGCCAACAGGCTGATAGCCATTAGCAATCATTTCTTCAGGTGTGCTGCCTACTACTACCCAATCTCGATCTTTAGTAGCCAGGCCAAGCAGTTGATCGCGGATGCTTCCGCCGACGAGATAACAATTCATATATTTCAAATATAGTTTAGGTAGAAATAGTTTAAGGCATTTTGCCTTTTACGACAGGCATTCGATCAGCTAAAGGGATAATTGTCTGTTTACGCTGGTAGTCAAAAATAGCGGCATAACTGAGAACACTTTGGGTGTAGCGTCGGGTTTCAGTATAAGGAATATTTTCGGTCCATATATCAGCAGGCAAGTCATGTGTTGGTAGCCAGCGTTTTATTCTATGAGGGCCGGCATTATAGGAGGCTGTCGCTAACACTGGATTATGTTGGTTTTTGTCATACATACGACGTAAATAAGCACTGCCTAATTGTATATTTCTATCTGGGTTTAAAAGTTCAGAGGTCTTTTTTAATGGCTGATTAATTAAGCGGGCAATGAGCTTTCCGGTCTTAGGCATGAGCTGCATCAAACCTGTTGCACCAACATGTGAACGAGCACTTGGATTAAATGCACTTTCTTGACGAGCGACACCAAATAACCATGAAGGATCGAGTCCATTTTTCTTGCCTGCTTTTAATATGGCAGTGTCATAAATGATAGGGAAACGTAAATCTAGGGCATCCCAATATTTTGCTTTACCGAGTATGGCGATGGTTTGATTATGCCAGCCCCATTGATGCGTTAAGGTTGCGAGTAGCTGGAGTTCATAGGGAGAAAGAGTGGATATTAATGCATAAGCTTGTCTACGAGCTTCAAGCTTCATATTCAATGTATAGAACTCTTTTAATCTAGCGACTGCTGGACGTTGTGATAATTCATCTAACTCATTTAGTTGAAATGGAATCGGATTGTGATTCATTTGATAGGGTTGTTGTAGCTTGTCAGCAGCAAGAAAGCTGTAAAAATCTCGCTCCATCAAGAGTGATTGATATAGTTCATTAGCAGCTTGTTGCTGACCTAGTTCTGCCTGACTTCGAGCTAACCAATATTGCCAGCGAGGAGTTTGTTGAACATTGAGATTAAGATCTAGAATGGCTTCTTTTACTGCTCGCCAGTCTTGTTGCCATAACGCTGCACGCACCCGCCAAGGTTCTGCAGGAATATCAGCAAAAAACTCTAAAGTACGATCTTCTCGGTTTAATGCCGCGCGGTTAGCAATATAACGTTGAACGGTGAGTTTATCTTGTTCACTAAAGCGGTAGGCTGGTCGAATGCGTAGCCATGTTTCATAGGCTTCATCAGTAGACTTTCTGGCAAGTCGTTTAACAGCATGCTGAATAATTTCTCGGTGCAGTACATTGTCTTGAGAAAGTGGTGCCTTTATTTGCTTGGGTAGCTGTTTTAGAACCGCGAGAGGTGACTGGTGAGCTTTTTTCCATAGGGCAGTTAATTCAGTCGTTTCCTTGGGATTAGTCAGTGATTTAGCTAGATATTTCGCAAGACTAAATTGATTGTCATATAAGGTAAGCATAATACGTTGTTGACGAAGCTCATCAGTCAATCCACCTTGTTCATGCCAGAATTTAAAAACAGGATCGCAGGCTTTATCTTGAGATCTAGAAACAAGCCATAGAGGCAGAGTTTCAGCTAATGCTTGCTGTCCTTTGCCGGTTGCAATGAGTGCTTGTAGACGTAAACATTGTCGAGATGCTGATGACGAGTCTTTATAGTGACTTAGAAATAAAGGCCACTTTTTATCATGAGCAAGACGACTTAACCAACGGCTATGTAATCTATTCGCATAGAAGGTGCCTTGATTCTTCTTAATAAATTGAGCGATAGCCTGATTATTAGTGTGATTTAGTTTGTGGCGTAAATATAAATAATCTAGATAAGGTTGTAATGAGTAGCCATTTAATTGTGAATTAAGTTTATTAAACAGACTAATTTGATTTGTTTGTAGTGCTTTTTGTGCCTGCTGGAAAACAAGTCTCTGCTTGTTTAGCTGAGCGTTATTTGCGGCAAAACTATTTGTTGCCAATAAAAAACATACGGAGCTAAGAATGACTAATCTGGTAAGGAACATGGCTAGCTTATATGTAATAGGAGTGACTATTGTTGACTAAGTGTTATTTCAATCTTATCTAGATTAGGAATATAGGCGACTTTATTACCGATTTGAATTTGGTAATGTACGAAGTCAGAGTCACCAGCATCTAAAGCTAGTTTTAATGCTGATTCATTTAGGTGGATCAGTTGAGGAACACCGTAACAAGGTAAAGCATAAATACTTACATCAGCATTAGTATTGATGCCGTGGAGAACACATAACTTATTGGCATCAGAGATATCGTAAACCTCATCTTCTACAAGGCTTTCTAAATCTATAACGGGCAACTGCCATGAGTGCCAATCACATTGCCCAACCCAGTAATTAGGTTTGTCGTCAACAGCACGTACTCGAGGCATTGGGATAACTTCAGCAATGGTTGAGTTAGGCAACAATAGATAGTGTTGTTGCAGTGGGATTAACATGCAAGGAATAAAGTCAGAAGAGTTATCAGCCATGAGGATGTCCTAGTTTATTGCTTCGCATGAGGGTAGTGATTACCAAGTAATTCTTGCATGGTTTCTACAAGCTCTAGTTCTTGATAAGGTTTTCCTAAATATGCATTAACACCAATATTTTTTGCACGGTTACGATGTTTATCACCTGTTCGAGAAGTAATCATAATGATAGGTAGTTCTTTATATTGTTCTGCATTACGAACTAAAGTGGCGAACTCGAAACCATCCATTCGAGGCATCTCAACATCGAGTAGAATAATATCAGGAACTTGTTCATTTAATTGAGCTACAGCATCGATACCATCTCGGGCTGTGACAACGTCGAAGCCATGACGTTTCAATAGGTTGCCAGATACTTTCCGCATCGTAATTGAGTCATCGACAACCATGGCAATAGGTGTCCTATCAATAATATCATTAGGGCTTGTTAGCTCTTCAATAATACTATCATCGCTTACACTTAAGTCAGTTGAGTTAACCAGTGCAGGGATATCTAGAATAAAGACTACTTGACCATCACCGAGAATAGTTGCACCGGTGACAGAATCAATATGACTTAATTGTTCTCCCATCGATTTAAGTACAATTTCACGGTTACTATCAATAGAGTCAACGAGTAAAGCAATGCTCATATCGCCATATCTAAATAACAATACTGGCAGCTGTAATTTAGGGTCATCAGGTAACGATAAAGGTTTCTCAAGGAGATTAGCTAAAGGGATAAAGCGGTAATATTCACCGTTAAATTCATAGGTTGCATCGCCATCTTGACTTAATAGTGCCTGAATTTCTTCAACAGCTATCCGAGCACCAGCATGGACAGAGGTGAGCGGAATTGCAAACTGCTCATCATGGCTACTTACCATCAATGATTGCATAATAGATAAAGTAAGCGGTAGACGGATGTTAAAGGTTGTACCTTCACCAGCAACTGATTGAATAGAGAGGCGACCTTTCAATGCCCGAATCTCATTACTTACAACGTCCATACCTACGCCGCGACCAGAAAGTTGCGATACGTTGTCAGCGGTACTAAAGCCAGAAGTAAGAATCAACTGAATTAATTCTTCATCTGAAGGCATATGATCTGGGTTAATAAGTTGTTGTTCTAAGGCTTTTTGGCGAACTTTATCGACATTAATACCTTGTCCATCATCAGATAATGAAAGGAGTATTTCTGAACCTTCACGGGAGATACTTAATGTGAGCTGTCCTTGTTCCTTTTTACCTGAAGCAGTTCGAGTTTCAGGAGATTCTATACCATGAGCAATTGCATTCCTGATGATATGCTCAATTGGTGGAACAATGCGATCAAGGATTGTTCTATCTATCTCACGATCGGCACCATGAACAGTTAACACTGCATGTTTGCCCAGCTCAGTATTAACCTGACGGATAATACGTTCAAAACGAGGAACTAAACCTGTAAATGGTAATAAACGGGTATTCATTAAACCTTGTTCAAGATCAGCGCTAAGACGTGATTGTTGCAATAAAATAGCATCTGAATCACGGACTATATTATCAATAGATTGCGTGATCTCATTCATATCACTCACACTTTCAGTTAGGCTTCGTGATAACTGTTGAATCATTGAAAATCTATCGAACTCTAGCGGATCGAAGTCTGATTGTTGTTCTTTAGACTCATCTTCATAACGGAATAAAATTTGTGTTTCCGTTTCAATTTCTAAATTACGTAGTTGATCTTGTAAGCGACTAACCGTTGATTCCATTTCGGAAAGTTGTTGCTTGATGGCAGAATTTTGCTGACCGACACGGTCGCGAGAAATGTTAACTTCACCGGTGAAGTTAGTTAGGAAATCAAGTAAATCTGCTCGTATGCGAATGTGCTCACCGCCAGCAGTAGTGCTGCTGATATCTACAGAAGCTCCATCAGTAGAGTCCGTCAGAGAAACTGCTTGTTGAGGAGTTACTTGTCCAGTAAATTTGGCTATATCCTCTAATAAATCATGTGCAAAAGGAATACTTTCTTTACGAGCAAGGAGTTCTTGCATTTCAGATAAGCGATCTTGTGAGCGTTGTAATAAAGTGAAGAAGTTATCGTCAGGCTCTTGTTTCTGATCGGCAACTAAAAATACTAATGATTCTGTATGGTGAGTAAGATCGGCAATTGGACGCAGATCAGTTAAACGAGCACTTCCTTTTATTGTATGGAGGACTCGTTGTAGCTGTTTTGCTGCTTCTGAATCATGATGATTTTTTTGCCAGCTAGATATAGCGCTATCACTAGATTCAAGTAACTCTGCACACTCTTCAGTAAAGGCTTCTAATAGCTCAGGATCTTCAGTAGGAATAGAAAACCATTCTATTGTTGCTGGAGCTTCTACTTCAATTTCTGGTTCAACAGGAATGTTTTCTTGCTCTAATTGATTAAGAAGTGTCTCAACATTCAGTTTAAAATCACTAATATCTACAGGTGGTTTATTTTGAATCAAATTTTCAATTTGAATGTTTATTTCTTCGTAACCATTCTCTAATAATGTAACAAGCGCTGCATTATTAATGTCGTGCTGTTGAGTCAGTTGACTAAGTAATTGATATAGCTCCGCAAGGACTGGTCGTTTAGCATGATGTGCATTTTCAATCAGTGTTGAAAGTGTCTTTTTGATAGCGTCTTGGAAGTGCGTATCATCAGGCTGTTGTTGACGCTGCTCTAATTCTTGCGTGTATTGGCTTAATAGTTCATCAGTTTCTTCTAGATAAACAACTAAAAATTCAGGATCAATTAGTTTTTCATCATCATCAGCTTGTTTTCTCTGATTATTAGCCGTTATTTGAGTCAAATTATCTAATAAAGGCAAAATATCAGGCTCATCATCAGAGAGAGGCGTTTTTAGATGAGTAATAAACTGATCTAAACCGTCTATTGTTTCTGTGAGTAATGAGAGTTGTTGCTCATCTAAAGATAGTTTGTTTTCGTAGATTATACGTAAAGACTGATCGAGCTGAGTAGCAACAGCGGCTACAGGCATGACTTGAGCAATATTGGCACAGCCTTTAAGTGAGTGTGCGGCACGAAGTAATTCTTTATTTAGAGTAAAAGGAATACTTGCTTGCTCAATAGCCTGTTTAAAGGCAGTAATATGCTGCACGGCTTCTTGATTAAATATTTGCTGTAATTCATCATCATCATCAGATAAGCTGATTTCTGTTTCTGTTTCTGTTTCTGTTTCTGTTTCTGTTTCTGTTTCTGTTTCTGTTTCTGTTTCTGTTTCTGTTTCTAGCAGAAAGTTAGCCATTTCAATGAGGGACTTAACTTGATCTGATTCAACTAGGCTTCCTTGTTTGAAAGCAGAGAGTAAGTCAGGAATGAGTTGATAGCTTTCGTTGACGAGGATATCTATTCCCGGAGATTGCGGAACTAAGCCTTCAATAATTAGATTCAGAAGGTGTTCAACAGACCATGATAATTCGCCAATAACAGTAGCTCCAGCCATATTCCCACTACCCTTAAGTGTGTGGAAATGACGACGAATCACCCCTAGAGTCTCGGCTTCATGTTGTTCCTGCCAAAGAGGGATGAGTTGTTGAAGCTCTGCCAATACTTCATTTGCTTCCTCAATAAATATTTCTGCAATTTCAGGATCAATATCATCAGCAAAAGAAGGAGCCTCTTCTGAAAGTTCAGGAATGTTATTTTCAGGCTCAGGCAAATTATTTATATAACGTTCAACACCTGTCTCTGGACGTACTTCAGCTATATTTTGAATGTAATTTTCAACGCCAGTGACTGTTTCTATAGGGCTCGATTGACTTAGGTTGTTTATATAGCGATCAACGCTAGTTTCTACTTTGGGTGTCGTGTCTGCAAGGTTATTTATATATTGTTGAACACTTGTTAATATATTAGGCCTTACTTCGCTTAAGTTGTTTATATAGCGTTCAACACTCGTTTCTGCTACTAAGAGTTCTTCACGGATCGGTGCTATCTCTTCAGTGATGATCTCACCTGATGCCAGCTCTTCATTATCTAGAAGAATATCTTTAGTATTGAGAGGGGAGAGTTGATTAAAGTTTAGAAGTGTACTTTGGCCATCAATAAGTAGTTGAGTTATATGTGTGCCACTTTGACGAAGATTATCCATGTATAGATCAGCGAAAGCGATAATATCAGCAAACCAATTTAACTCTTGTTCAGAGATTGTATTTTCATCTTCAATTAGCTGAATCATCTGGCGTGCTGTATTTTCAAATAAGCTGGCTACTTGGCTCTGGTTAATCATCATTAACGTGCCAGAAATAAGCCCTAATTGAGTTGATACATTAGTTAAAATATTTGATGCATTATCAGTTTGACGAAATAAAACACTTAAAGACTCTTTAATATTATTTAGATCATTCTGACACTCAGAGATAACAGTATTTTGGAGCTGAGTATTTTCAATAGACTGTTTTGAATCAATATTGGCATCTTTCTGAAGTTGCGATTCGATTTGAATTAAATCATCAGCAAGTGACATCAGTAAAGCATCATTGGGTGATTCTTGTTGATCTGCAATGAAAGTAAAGCTTTCGGCTTGCTTTTGTAATAGAGCAGCAGATGCATTTTCAGCTAAAATATCTAATGTACTAGCCATGCTTGATAGTTGTTGAGGAAGTTGCTTTATTGAGTCCACAGCATTCTCTGCATGCCTATCAAATTGGTCTACATGTTCTTTTATTTCTTGTAATTGGCTTAGTAACTCAGTGTGAGCATCTGTTAGCGCACCACTACTAAAGCTGTAGATTCTTTGATGCTGATGAGGGTCAAAGAAGTCGATCTTAAATGTGTTTTTCAATAAGAAAACATGCTTTCCACTACTTGTGGACTGAGCAATTAACAGCAATAATTCTTGGACTAATTTGCTTGGGAAGATGGCTTGTAGGTTCTGCTCACCTTCATGAGTGAATGTTTTAATTGCTTGACTAAGTTGTCCAATCTTAAGTTTGGTTTCAGAGTTGGTAGAGAGGCCTGAATCTAGTAATGCTTCAATAACGCCTTCAGCTGACCACCAAAGGATGACTGAACGTTCTTCGACACTACAAAGTCGTAAATAATGGAGAATATCACCTATTCTACGAAGTGCAGTTTGATCGTCATTCTTGAACCAGTTTAAAAGTGAAATTTGAAATATATGACTCAGTTTCTTGAGCGAAATATTGATGCTAGGCTTAGCGGTACTAGGGTCTGGTGTAATGAAACTAGGAAGGTGTATTGATAGGGTCGGATTGAAGAGAGAGTTCAGCTCTATTTCTACATCACCTCGAGCCGTACGCAATTTATTAATGGTAGTGATAAGGCGTAAGGGATGATCTTCTAGAGCTGTACTCAATAGCTGCAAGTAATTTGGTAGCAGGAGTAGACCTTCTAAAAGACTATCTTGGATTTCAGTTTGTGTACTGTTTTGCTTGTCACGAAGCATGATTGCAGAGCTTAACATCTCGTTTGCTAGTGAATGTGCACCAGTAAGATTTAACATGTCGACAGTGCCACTAACTTGGTAGAGCTGTGTAATGCATGACTCTAATGTTGAACCTTCTTCAGGCTCTTCTACAAAGCGAGTGAGCGCTTGCAGGGCATCCGCAAGAGATTGTTGAACTTCACCCTGTACCCAGGCAAGTGCATCATAATTGCCACTAATTGTCCGTGCCATGTATTACTCCAGAACAGTAATAAAGCTATCAAAAATGGAAAGAATCATCTTTAAATCACCTGTTCTTTAAGAAGGTAGAGTGAAACCAGAGATAGATTTACGCAGATCATCAGTTAAATCTAATAATCGCCCGATAGACGCCGCACTTTCATTTGTACCTGTAGATGTTTGCATCGCAATTTCTTGGATAACATTCATGCTATCAGATGTACCAATCGCCGCTTGAGCTTGTTGTTTGGCTGCATCGGAGATGTTATTGATTAGGTCCGCTAATTGGTGAGATACAGCTTCAATTTGCTCAAGTGCAGTACCGGCATCTTGAGATAACTGAGCTCCTAAAACTACTCCAGAAGTACTTTGTTCCATTGAGCTGATTGCTTCATTAGTATCACTTTGGATTGTTCTTACCAGTGCATCAATCTGTTTTGTTGCGTTACTAGAACGCTCAGCTAATCGTTGTACCTCATCGGCAACAACCGCAAAGCCTCGACCGGCTTCACCAGCCATGGTTGCTTGGATAGCAGCATTCAGTGACAGGATGTTAGTTTGCTCTGCGATATCATTGATTAACTCAACGATATCTCCGATTTCTTGAGAACTTTCCCCAAGTCGTTTGATACGTTTAGATGTTTCTTGAATATGCTCACGGATAGTATCCATACCCGTAATTGATTTTCGTACCGCTTCAGTACCTTGAGTTGCAAGTTGTACAGATTGCTTCGCAACGTCAGATGATTGGCTGGCATTTTGAGATACTTGCTCAATCGATCCCGCCATTTCACTGATGGCAGTACTTACCTCAGTAATCTGTTGAGTTTGATGTTCACTGGCATCTGTTAAGTGAATCGCTGTTGCTTGTGTTTCTTGTGCCGCTGATGATACATGTACCGTTGTTGAGTTAATGTTTTCAACTAAGTCACGTAAGGCATCGATGGTGTAGTTGACTGAGTCAGCAATCGCACCGGTGATATCCTCGGTAACTGTTGCCGTTACTGTTAAGTCACCATCGGCAAGATCCCCCATTTCATCAAGTAATTGTAAAATTGCATCTTGATTATGACGGTTTTGAACCTCCATAACTTCTAATGAATTACTGATTGATGCAAGAGGTACATATGATAATCGTAGTGCTAAAATAATCGTTAAAATAAAGCTGACAACAATGCCTGCAGAGACAATGAGCGGGTCATTCCAGACAAGTGTGTACATGTCCATTGCAAGTAATCCGATACCGGCAATAGTCACAAGAGCAAATATAACCGTAAATAACAGAACGGACACATTACTCTTTGAAAACAAAGAGGAGAAAAAAAGTTTACTTGTTGGGTTCATAGTGATTTTCCTAAAATCAAAATATTACGCGGCAGCATTTAAAAAGCGGAAGTCAGTAGCAAGCTTATTAAAACTAAATACATTCCAATGCATATCCTTTTGAGCAATACTACCTGTTATATAAGCCGAAACAGCGCTATCAGATAGGTCTTCAGTGTATTCAGGTTCTTCTTGGAAATGTTTTAAACCAAATACCTCATCGAGAAGTAGTCCTGAGTAGAGGTCAGGGTGGTTGTTTACAACGATACGACTACGTTTATTTACTTTTGTAGCTGTGCCGTATAAAAAATATTTGAGGTCAAAAAGAGGTAATAACTCACCACGTAGATTAGCAATGCCATAGACCCATGGTTCAGATTTTGGAACCGCTGTGATTTGCGATGGGACAGTGAAAACTTCACGGGTTTCGCTTAAAGGTACGAGGAAGTGCTTTTCTGCAATTCGAAAACCAATAGCGGTCCAAGCCCCATGTAAGTCATCTTGTTGAGATAGTTTGGCTGCACTTTGTTGACTACGTTGTTGAATATCCTTCAGTAGAGCAAGCATTTCGCTTGTTGAGCTGATATCAGTCATGATACCGCCTCTAATAATGTATTTATTTCATTAATAAGCTGTTCTTCAGTAACAGGTTTGCCTAAGTAGCCTCTAGCGCCTTGGCGCATTCCCCATAATTTATCTGTTTCTTGATTTTTAGAGGAAACAATAATGACGGGAATATGTTGTGTAGCTGGGTCTCTGCTTAAACGTCGTGTTGCCTGAAAACCATTAAGCCTTGGCATCACTACATCCATGAGAATCAAGTCTGGTTTTTCTTTGTTAGTGACTTCTACAGCTTGCTCACCATCTTCAGCAGTGATGATTTGGTGATCATGTTTTTCCAGCATTTTTTTGAGAACATAGATTTCTGTTGGTGAATCATCTGCAATAAGAATTAGCGCCATATCCGTTATGCGTCCTTGATTTTATTTGTTCAGCAGGTGAGTGCGGATTGCATTGAGAAGGTCATCTCGAGCAAAAGGTTTGGTTAAATACTGCTCAGCACCGACAACACGTCCCTTAGCTCGATCAAAAAGACCATCTTTACTTGACAGCATAATGACGGGAGTGTCTTTAAAAACAGCATTATTTTTAATCAGGGAGCAGGTTTGATAACCATCTAGACGAGGCATCATAATATCGATAAATATAATATCTGGGTGGTTGGCACTGATGACAGGAAGTGCTTCAAAACCATTTTCAGCAATGACAACTTCACAGCCCGCTTTTTTCAATAGCGTCTCCGCAGTCCGGCGGATAGTCTTACTATCGTCAATCACCATGACTTTTATGCCAGAAAATTCAGTTTCTTTATCACTCACGCTAACAATCGTCCCTATAAACCTAAAATATCCGATAAATACATCTGACCAAGAAGATATACCATTTTTTGCTGTCAGGCTAGTCACAACTTAATAAAACTTAGTTCTTGCTTGTTTTTGTCTTTACATAAGACAATGATAATTAAAGTTAGAACTTAGTTATTTTATTTGTATTTTAAGTTTTATCACCATTTATAGTGCAGCTATTTTTCTACTGCTCGAAAGGTTAAAAATATTATGATTTCAGGTGTACCCCATTTAACGACAGCCTTAAACGGTCCCATCTTACAGTTGGAGGGAGATTTTCTGTCCAAGCAAACAGAGGTAGAATCATGGTTTAGAGAACAGTGGTTACTAACACCCGCCCCCTTCTATGCCTCTGTAGATTTGCGTAATGCAGGTTTTAAACTCGCACCTGTTGATACAAATTTATTTCCCGCCGGATTTAATAATCTTAATCCTGCCTTTATGCCTTTATGTATTCAGGCTATTCAAGCAGCGATTGAACGGGCTTGCCCTCGAGCACGCCGAGCTTTAATTATTGCTGAAAATCATACGCGGAATTTATTTTATCTAGAAAGTATAGAGACATTGCGACAGATTTTTGAGCAAGCAGGGTTTGAGGCTAGAATAGGTAGTTTACGTGATGATCTGACTGAAGCAGTGGATGTTGAGCTGCCTTCAGGAAAGATGTGCAGACTAGAGCCTGTTTCTCGCGAGGGGGATAGGGTTTCATTGGGCGACTTCTCCCCATGTTTGGTTTTACTTAATAATGATTTGTCTGGAGGTCGACCAGATATCCTAGAAGGATTAGATCAACAAGTTATTCCCCCTTTATCTGCTGGCTGGTCTGATCGTAAAAAGTCAGACCATTTTACTCATTATCATGATGTAGCTAAGGAACTTGCTAAGAAAATCAGCATTGACTCATGGTTGATTTCCCCTCTTTCATTACAATGCGGTGAGGTGAACTTTATGGAGCGAAATGGAGGAGAGTGTTTAGCCAAGAATGTTGAGAACATGCTGAGTTCCATTCAGAATAAATATGATGAATATGGTATTGATAAAGAGCCATTTGTCGTTGTGAAGGCTGATTCTGGTACGTATGGAATGGGAATCATGATGGTAAAACATGCTGATGAAATTGCCAGTTTGAATCGAAAACAAAGGACAAAAATGTCATCAGCGAAAGAAGGCCTAGTTGTTGATAATGTGTTGATCCAAGAAGGTGTGTATACCTTTGAAACGATAGGCGATGATGCCGCTGTTGCTGAACCTGTTGTCTATATGATGGATCATTTTGTGGTGGGTGGATTCTATCGTGTTCATACGGGCCGTGGTATCAATGAAAATTTAAATGCACCGGGCATGCATTTTGAACCATTAGCTTTTGCACAGCCATGTAATACGCCTGATAAACAGGATGTTCCTGATGCAGAGCCAAACCGATTTTATGCTTATGGTGTTATTGCCAGATTGGCACTACTGGCAGCAGCAAGAGAGTTGGCAGGCTAGGATCTCGACAACAAAAAGGGGCGGGATCATTAGAAATGATCCCGCCCCTTAATTTTTCAGAGAGCATGTGAAATTTAGCTCATATGTTCACTTAAATAAGCAATTGTCATCGTTTGATTGTGCAGAGAGCTATGGCCGTCATCCTCTCCCGAACAAATCTCACCGTTAGAGTAAAAACCCGTTATTCCAGTTTGCACACCAAGCAGTCGCTGTACTGCAAAGACTTCATCAGAGACTTGTTCTGCCATAACAAGTTTCCGACCAACGCAACTGACACAGATAGCCAGCGCTTTATCGTTAAGGTTAATATCTTTATCAAGGATTTGACGTGCAGCATCACTTGCACCATTGACCAACATATCGTGATCTGATTTTAGAAAACGTACTGTTGATCCTTCATCAACATTACCAGCAAATGTCAGACTGTTATCTTTTTCATCTACAGCTAAAAGAGTACGAATTACTGTAATGCTTTTATCTTCCGACATAATGGCAAATGGGAAGTTTAAGCCTGATGCAGGTAATTGATTTGCATAGTAGCCGATATACATTTTATATAAAGGTAATGCCGGTTTATTATCTAGCTCATAAACAATATTTTTTACTGCGCGAGTAATTTTGCGTGGCGGACCGTATGGCTTCCAGCCACCTAAAGCACCACTCGTAACGATGGCATCTTGACCATAGATACCAACAGCAATAACGATTCTGTCATTAACTTGATCGTTATTGAGTAGGTATGTTTGTGAGAAGTTGGCATTATCTCCAGCTAGGCCGCCAGTAATAGGAACATTGGGTAGAACCTCTTGAATACCTTCAACGAGTTCAGAACCATTTACATTAAGGCCATCACTTAAGACAAAAACACCCTTGAGATCATCTTGGACCAGATCTGATGCGATAAGAGCACCCAGTGCATGAGACTGTGCCATGCTATTGATTGGTTTTACAATAAATTTAAGAGTGCTACGCTCCCAAAGCATTGCGGTGATATGAATGCTTTCATCATGAACTCCACCATCTGTAATTTCCCCAGATGTTGTACATCCTATAATTTGAGCGGAGGGATAGCGTGCTTGCAGTGCTTTAGTCAAGCCGCGCTCTTTGAAACGTTTGACTGAACCAAAAACGAGAACCCAGTTAGCTTCAGGCAAGGGGGACTTTGATGGCAATTTTCCTATAGCCATTTTTTCTGGGAGGTGCTCTTGCGTAAACTTCATAATCTTTTAGTGCCTAAATTGATGAAATATGCCGAAAACAATGTTTTAGAAATATTTCAGTTTCATCCATTGAATTTGATCAAACCGATAGTACATCACTTTATTGTCATAAGGGAAGAATAAACTAGAAAAATAGCTTGTAAAAATATGACAAAGTTAAGAATAAGGATAATTCAATTTATAAAATATAAATATTTACGTAAGTGGTTACTATTAGATATTAGCCTTTACTAATAAAGAAGGTGTGTGACGTTTAAAAATAATACTTCAGCTTATTTAAATAAATAAATTAGGGGCGCTATTTGGAGTGTAATTCAATAGATTAAATGTGGTTTATAATTTTGTAGTGATTGAAAGTTAAATAAAAGTATGTTTTATTGTTCCTCGAGGCCGGAATAATCCGAGCTCACTATTCGTGCTTTCAATGACATGATAAAAACAAGAATGCCCTTAGGCATCAAGATGTTATTGAAAGCTAACATTACATTGTAAAATAATAGAGAGAGAAATTTATGTTTTCATTAGCATTAAGTATTGGTGGTTTGGGTGCTGTTGCCACATGGTTAGCACTGAGTCCGTTAGCAGGAATGGTTACAATCTGGGCGATCTTTATTGGTTGGGGCCAGTACTTCCACAATGGTGCTGATACTGCAGCATTAAAAAACACTATTGTTTGTAGTATTTTTGGTTCTGTTCTAGCGGGTGTTGCTTTTGCGTTAATTACACAGGTAGGCCTAGGTGAGGGTACTTCTCTAGCTGTAAATGCAGCAGTGTGGGTTGGTGTAACTGTATTTGCTCTTGTTATGGGTGCTTCAATTCCAGCTTTCTCTGTTATTCCATCAGCAGTTTATGGTTATGCAGCAACAGCAGCATATGCTATTCATGCAGGTGCAGATTTATCAGCAGCTGGTAACACTTTAGCAGCTGATTTCTCTAATCCAGTAATCGTGGTTTCATTATCAATTGTTGTAGGTGCCGTGTTTGGACTATTATCTGCAAAAGTAAATGCGATGATTTCTGGTAGTTAATTACTAGACTAAGATGCAATAAAAAAGGCTGTATTCAGAAATGAATACAGCCTTTTTTTATGGCTAAAAGTTAAGCGTGGAATTTATTTAGCCAGCTAATTTCGCTTTTAAAATATCATTTACTTGAGCTGGGTTCGCTTTACCTCTAGATGCTTTCATTACTTGGCCCACAAAGAAGCCTAGTAATTGTTCTTTACCTGCACGGTATTGTTCAGCTTGATCTGCATTATTAGCAATAACTTCATCGACAATAGCTTCAATTGCACCTGAGTCAGTTACTTGTTTTAAGCCTTTATCTTCGATGATGCTGTCAGCATCAT